>Ga0209099_1000285_pt1 | contig 60683 bp, 59 predicted proteins | sample AD_JPNHW2_MetaG_FD_184430 | JGI IMG/M metagenome (GOLD analysis project Ga0209099, IMG submission 184430) | Active sludge microbial communities of municipal wastewater-treating anaerobic digesters from Japan - AD_JPNHW2_MetaG (SPAdes) (version 2) | ecosystem: Engineered > Bioreactor > Anaerobic...
GGATATCGCCGAATTCAAGCTCGATCGCGTGGTTGTTGCCGCCTGCTCGCCGCGACTGCACGAGCCCACCTTCCGCCGGGCCATCAGCAAAGCGGGCCTTAACCCTTACATGCTGGAGATGGCCAACATCCGGGAGCAGTGCTCCTGGGTGCACATGGACCAGCCAGCCATGGCCACCGAGAAGGCCAAGGACCTCATTGCCATGGGCGTGGCAAAAGCGGCTTTGCTTCAGCCGCTTGAGCCGGAGAGCATACCGGTCAGCAAAGATGTCCTGGTCATTGGCGGAGGTGTAGCCGGGATCGCTGCCGCTCTGGATCTGGCAGACGCGGGACTGCATGTCTTCCTTGTGGAGCGCAGGCCCACCATCGGCGGCTACATGGCACTGCTTACCGATGTCTTTCCCACCAACGACTGCTCAATCTGCGTCCTGGGACCAAAGATGTCCGAGGTCTACAATCACCCCAATATCACTCTCATCACCTACGCTGAGATCCTTGGTGTGGAGGGCAGCGTAGGCAACTTCACAGTCTCGGCAGTCCGCCAGGCCAGATACGTGGACGAAAAACTCTGCAAGGGCTGCATCAGCGAGTGCTCGAGCGTCTGCCCGGTACAGGTGCCAAGCGAATACGATTTTGGCATCGGCAAGAGAACGGCAATTTATGTTCCATATCCACAGGCTGTACCGCTGGTGGCATGCGTAGATGCAAAAGCCTGCATAGGCTGCGGACGCTGCGCAGAAGCCTGTCCGGCCCAGGCAGTAAAGCTGGATCAGGAGCCCCAGGATTTTAAGCTGAATGTTGGCGCCATAATCGTCGCCACCGGCTGGCAACCGTTCGATGCCACGCGCAAGGAGGAGTACGGATTTGGCAGGTACAGGGATGTGATCACCACCCTGCAGATGGAGAGGATGCTCAATGCCTCCGGGCCGACAAAAGGTGAGGTTGTCCGACCCAGCACCGGCAAGATCGTCGGGTCCATCGCTTTCCTTCAATGCGTCGGATCGCGTGATTCGAGCGTTGGAAACAATTATTGCTCCCGCGTCTGCTGCATGGCATCTCTAAAGAATGCCCAGCTGGTAAAGGAGAAGTATCCCGAGACCGATATCACCATCTACTATATCGACATCAGGGCCTGCGGAGAGGGCTATGAGGAGTTCTACGTCCGGGCCCAGAAGCTGGGCATCAATTTTGTTCGCTCCCGAGTCTCCTGTATCGAGCAGGTGGACGGCGACCTCTTCCTGGTCTTTGAGGATACCCAGACCGGGGAGATGAAGAGGGTCAGGCATGACCTGGCAGTCCTGTCCGTGGGCCTGGAGCCGGATAAGAAGGCGGATGTCCTGGGCAATCTCCTGGGACTCTCCCGAAGGCCGGACAGGTTCTTTGAGATCGCCCATCCAAAGATGAGGCCGGTGGAAGCGCATATCGACGGAGTCTTCATTGCCGGATGCGCCTCCGGCCCCAAGGAGATTCCCATATCCATCGCCCAGGGAAGCGCGGCAGCGGCAAAGGCAATCAAGCTCCTGCACAGAGGAATGCTGGAGCTGGAGCCCACATCGGCTTACGTGGACCCGGACAAATGCATCCAGTGCAAGCTATGCGTCGATACCTGCCCCAAGAAGGCCATATCTGTGAAGAGCCCGGCTTACGTGGATGAGGCGGCCTGCAAGGGATGCGGCTCCTGTGCAGCCGCCTGTCCTGCGGACGCCATTAACATGCGCTTTTTCTCGGACGAGCAGATCATGGCCCAGGTGCGGGCAGCCACGGCGGTGAAGAGGGAGTTTCCACTGATCGTAGCCTTTCTCTGCAACTGGTGCAGCTATGGAGCCGCCGATCTGGCTGGAACCTCGCGCATTCAGTATCCGACCAATGCTCGCAACATCAGGGTGATGTGCTCGGCGCGGGTTGACCCGAGCTTCGTCCTGGAGGCCCTGCGCCGTGGCGCTGATGGGGTGCTCATAGCCGGTTGCCGCATCGGCGAGTGCCACTACCGGGATGGCAACTACCAGGCCCTGCAGAGGGTGAATGTGCTCAAGGGCGTTCTGGAGAAGATCGGCCTTGATCCGGGTAGGGTCAAGATCGTCTGGTGTGCGGCCAGTGAAGGAGAGATCTATGCCAAGGACCTCAGGGAATTCATTGGCGAGCTGAAGGCTCTGGGACCAATCGGAACGGAGCTGAAAAAGAAACCGGCTGTGGATATGGCTAAGGGGAAGAGCGCTGGAAATAACGCGGAAGAGAGTCCTGAAAAGAGCGCGGAAACGAGTACGGAGAAGAATGTGGCGAAGAGTGAGGAGGATGCACCGGCATGATGGAGATAGAAAAAGACATGGATGTGCAGGGCACTCACATTCTGGCCAAACAGAAGACCAAAGAGAGAGAAATCGTCCTCGATTACGATTATGAGAAGTGCGCCGGCTGCTCGATCTGTGTCGACATCTGCCCGAAGAAGGCATTGCAAGAGGGGCCGTTGCAGGAGATCGCCAAAGGCCTTGATGCCCCGGCCGTGCTCATCGATCTGGATGCCTGTGCCTTTTGCGGAATGTGCGTCAACTTCTGTCCCACGAAGGCCTTCAAGATGACGGTGCGGGATATCAAGCCCTCACCGGAACCGGCTGAAGCGGCAATAGCTCCGGAGGCCCAGGCATGACCGATCCAACTCATGAGGAAGATGCTGGCGGAGATGCCAGCAAAGCAGTTGATGGGAAGGAAAAGATCGTGGATTTCATCCGCCAGGAGCAGTATCCCAGGCTTCTGGCAGAGGCCCAGCCTAACGAAAAATGCCTGCCATGCCTGCTCTGCGAGCCGGTCTGCCCTACTGGTGCCATAAAGGTCACATTCAATAAAACTCGCGAGGACTACGGGCCGCTGCGTTCGGGAATAAAAGGAAAGATTGATGTTGATTCTGAAAAGTGCAACCTCTGTGGCCGATGCGCCAGATTCTGCAAGGCATTTCTGCTCCTGGACAGGGATGCAACAGAGAGGGCGAAAGATCCCCGGAACCTCAAGCCCTATGAGCAGCTTTTAGTGGACGAGGAGCTTTGCGACTACTGTGGCCTGTGCGTCTCCCTTTGCCCTGAGGAGGCGATAGCAGTTGAAGGTGAGCCATTAATCATCGAACCATCCGAGACCTCAGATGGCAAAACAAAGTTTGAGGGCAAGATTGAGGTCGACCGGGATCTGTGCATCGGCTGCGGCAAGTGCGCCCAAATCTGCCCATACGAGGCAATGGATATCAAGAAGCCCTTCGAGGGCGAGATCAGGATGATTGAAAAGAACCTGGTCCGCTGCGATCCATTGGGCTGCCAGGCCTGCTTCAATGTCTGTCCTGCTAAGTGCTGGTATGTTGACGAGCGGGGAAAGGCTGCGCCTGTCAAGGACCAGTGCATCTTCTGCGGAGCGTGCGAGAAAGCCTGTCCCGTCTCGGCCATACAGGTTGAGCGGTCGGATGTCAGGCACACGGAGATAAAGGAGACGCCCTGGGCAGAGGAGTGGAAGCAGGCCATCTCCGCCATAAAGACCGGAGAGCGACAGCGTCCGGATGTGAGCGGGGCGGTCTCCCCGCCGGAGATTGAGCGCCAGCCGATGCCTGCTCCAGAGAAGCCAAAGATCGATGAGCAGCTTCTGCGGCTGGTGGATGAGGCCCTGGCGCCCCTGGATGATTTGCTGAAGAAAGCGAAGGTTCGGCAGATTCTGGAAAAAGAGCCGCCTGAAGAGGCAAGCCGCAAGATTGTGCAGCGTCTGCAGAAAGAGAAGGAAAAGGAGGCTGGATCGAAATGACCGGAGACGAGCAGTTCAAGAGAGAGGTTCTGAGGCTGGCCGGAGAGGAGGTTTTGACCTGCATGCAGTGCGGCACCTGCTCAGCAAGCTGCCCCACAGCAGATCTCATGAATCCCAGCATCAGAAAGCTGATAAAGCTCTGTCTGGAGGGAAAGAAGGATGAGTCTCTGCATAACGATACTATCTGGCTCTGCACCTCATGCCTGCTCTGCACGGTTCGCTGCCCGCGGGGCATCCGGCCCAAGGCGGTGGTCTCGGCTTTAAAAGATATTGCGGAGCGGGAGGGGCAGCGGAATAAGGACGCTGCCTATGAGAAATTCTTCCTGGAGCAGATCAGCGACTACGGCCGCATCGCGGAGCTGCCGCTAACCGGCCAGTTCCTGCTCGTCTTTCCCCAGGGGGCGGTGCAGTCCATGCAGATGGGCCTGGAGCTTCTGGCCAAAGGCAAGATCGGATTGGAGACGGAGAGGATCATGGGCAGAGATGAGGTCAAGAGGATCGTCGAGGAGCTGAGGAGAGAATGAAGCTGGCTTACTATCCGGGATGCGTCTCCAAGTCTACAGGAAAGGAGATGGACGCCTCCACGCGGGCGGTCTGTGCCGCTCTGGGAATTGAGCTGGAAGAACTCGATGACTGGAACTGCTGTGGGGCGACGCACGTCTCCAATGAGCTGGTGGCCACGGGTCTTTCCGCCCGCAACATGGCCAGAACGGATCTGCCGATCATGACAAGCTGCTCCATCTGCTACAGCAACCTGCGCGCCGCGGCGCAGAGGCTGGAGGACATCGGGACACGGGAAAAGGTGAACGCCGTTCTGGAAAAGAAGTACAGCGGCTCCAAGATTCGCCATGCGCTTGACGTCATCCTGGAAGCTCTGGCCGAGGATGACGAGAGGATCGTGGTGCCACTCAAAGAGCTGAAGGTTGCTCCCTACTACGGATGCCTGCTGACGCGCCCGGCAGGCCAGTACAGCCCGCAGTTTCCCGTAGTTCTGGAAACGCTGATCCGCAGGCTTAAGGCTGAGCCGGTGGACTTCCGGCTCAAGACCGCTTGCTGCGGCGGGCCGATATTCATGCCCCAGGAGAAGGCGGCGGATGATGTCGCCTTCCGGATTCTGGCCGAGGCAAAGCGTGCCGGGGCGGAGGTTATTGTCACCGTCTGCCCGCTCTGCCATCTGATGCTCGATGCCAAGCAAAAGGTGCTGGAGGGCAAGCACGGGGAGAAGATCGAAATTCCAGTGCTCTATGTGACCCAGCTGGCCGGAGTGGCCCTGGGCCTGGGGCCGGAGGAGCTGGGGCTGATGATGAATTCCGTGTCACCGATGGCGGTGGTGGAGAGGGTGTACGAGAGATAGGCGAGAGGAAAATTATCAAATATTTATTTCATTATGCCATGTAGCCAATAGTCTTATCTCTAATGATTTTAATGAATTTGACTAGGCTAGGAGACTAAAATGAGTCAAGTAAGTATCCATGGGGCAGAAAAGAATGTTTTTAAAATATTTAATGACGAGTATGCATTTACTATACCCCTTTACCAACGTCCTTATTCATGGACTACCGAACATGCCGGTGATTTGCTTGACGATTTCCTAGGATTTATTCGAAACGAAGGAAACGTCGAAATAAAAGATATGAAACCTTATTTCCTAGGTAGCATAGTACTTATTAAAGGAGAAAGCCCTGATTCCAAAATAGTTGATGGACAACAGAGGCTAGTTACTCTTACAATACTATTATCTGCCTTAAGACATACGATTCAAGGAGATTATGCAAAAGGAATTACCAAATATATTTACGAAGAAGGCGATAAATTAATTGGAACGCCGGATCATTTCAGGATTACGTTGCGCGAACGTGATGCTCCATTTTTCCAAAAGTATATTCAAGAAACTAATGGTATTAAAAAATTAATAGAAAGTGACTTGGAAGAATTTTATGGGGAAAAAAATAGCATTTCAGATACTATGCAAAATATATATGATAATGCTCGCTTATACGTAAGTCATTTAGAGGCTTTAAGTGAAATAGAACGAATTAATTTGGCTTCTTTTTTGCTAACTAAGTGTTATTTAGTAGTTGTTACAACTCCTGATTTTGACTCTGCGTATAATATTTTTTCAATTCTCAATAATAGGGGCCTAGAGCTTACTTTTACAGATATTTTAAAAGCGGATCTAATAGGAAAAATTTCACCTAGGGATCAGGAAAAGTATGCTCAGTGGTGGGATAATACAGAGGAAATGCTTGGAAGAGATCTTTTCCAAGAGCTATTTTCCCATATTAGAACGATAAATAGGAAAATAAAACAACAAGATACTGTTCTAAAAGAATTTAAGAAATTTGTACTTAATAACGTCGATTCCAAAGAATTTATCGATAATGTCGTCGCCCCCTACTCCAACGCATTTTTTATAATAAAAAATTCAAAATATATGTTAGGCGATGGTTCTTTTGAAGATTTAAATTCATTACTAAAATGGCTTAATAGAATCGATAACTCTGATTGGGTGCCTCCAGCAATGACTTATTTTTCGAAGAATTGGAAAAATCCTGACAAATTAGCCCACTTTTTTGGAGATTTGGAGCGTCTAGCAGTTTGTCTTCTTATTCTACATGCAAATATCAATAAAAGAATGGAGCGTTATAGCCCTCTATTATCTGCGATCGAGAAAGACGAAGACCTCTTCAATCCAGCTTCTCCATTGCAGCTGACAATGCAAGAACGGAGAGAATGTCTGCATATACTTAATGGAGATATTTATTCAAATAAAAAAGTGCATAAAGACTTGGCACGTTATGTTTTGCTTAGATTAGATACGATTTTATCCGAAGGATCTGCTGTTTATGATTATCCAATTGTCACAGTGGAGCATGTATTACCACAGAACCCAGCACCTGGCAGTATCTGGGAAGAATGGTTCTCAAGCCAAAAAGAGCATAAGAAATATGTGAATCGACTAGGCAACTTGGTATTGCTTTCTCGGAAGAAGAATAGTGGAGCAAGCAATTATGATTTTGAAAAAAAGAAGTCATCTTATTTTGCTACCCGCAAAGGAATTTCTCCGTTTGTTTTAACTACAAAAATTTTAGAAAATAACGAATGGACTCCAGAAGTTATAGAATCCAGGCAGGATGAACTCATTGGAATCCTGAAAAAAACATGGCGTTTATAAAAGCATCTAACTCGGCTAATGAGCGAATTACCTGGAATCAATCACTATGCTGGTAAAAATTTAATAGATCATTCCATATTGGCATCAAGGAAAAATTCGACCAAAAAGACACGCCTTGAGGTATTCCTAGATGCAGATGCCTCTAGCAGACTCTAGATCGATACGGTAGTTACTGCTCCTTGAAGATATCCTATGGTCTAGGGCCAAAAGCAGAGATTGACTCAAGCACCATGTCCAGGTGCTATCCGAAGACCGGCGACCGCCACTCCACAGAATGCGTTGATACCATTTTTCGGCTGCACTTTCGCCCATAGTTCCGGGCTGAAACCAGTTCGTATGGCCGCCGTTCTGCATGACCGCGCCATCCTCTGCAGAAATACCTCCCAATAGTCAAGAGCCTGAAGGTTAGCGATAACAATAGCCTCCACTCTCCCCCCACCTCCGACCCTGCCAGCTATAAGTTCCCGCCCTGCCACCTGCGAAATCATGTACCAGTGGAACCCCAGCGATTACGAGCGGAATTCCTCCGCTCAGGAGCGCGCCGCGGAAGCCGTTATCTCCCGGCTGAATCTGAGGGGAGACGAGCATATCCTGGATATCGGCTGCGGAGATGGCAAAGTCACCGCCAAGATGGCCGCCCTCGTTCCCCGAGGCCGGGCTACTGGAGTAGACAGCTCTCCAGAGATGATCGACTTTGCTCAAAAGAGGTTTCCGCCCGCCGAATATGCCAATCTGAGATTCGAGCGCGCTGACGCTCAGAACCTCACCTACAGTGGCAAGTTTGACATGGTAGTATCCTTTGCCTGCCTGCACTGGATTAAAGACCACCTGGCAGTTCTCAAGGGCATCGAGCGCAGCCTCAAGCCCGGCGGCAGGATGCTCATCCAATGCGGCGGCAGGGGCAGCGATGACGATATCTTCGCTCTGTCGAGGAGGATCATTAAAAACGACAGATGGGCCAGATACTTCCAGGGCTACAGCAATCCCCACGGCATTTACGGGCCGGATGAGTATCATGCCTGGCTGCCTCAGGCGGGCCTGGAAGAGATAAGGGCAAGCGTGACGGTCAGAGATATGCTCTTTCCAGGAAAGACGGGCCTGGAGGGCTTTATTCGCACTACCTGGCTCTCCCTCACAAGCTGCATTCCCGAGGAGATGAGAGAGCAGCTGATCGCCGAGATCGCCGATCGATACCTGGAGCTTCGCCCGATGGAAGATGGCGTTGCCAAAGTGGGGATGAGTGTGCTGGAGGTCGAGGCCAGGCGGCCGGAATGATGCCGGAAACAAGGGTGCAGGAATGGTCTAGGTCCCTGCAACCAGTCCTGAGAAAAAAAAGATGGAATGATCTAAGCGTCGCAGTGATCATCCCATTCGACAATCTGTTTTCCGCCACACGCTTTCGAACAGGGTTGAGTCTGGTCCCTGCATGCATGACAGCCTTCTGCCCAGCTCCAGCAGAACGGCACGCCGTCTAGGTAAGCACAATCCCTGTCCTCACCTTTTGCAAAGCAACATACGCTGCCAGGGGGACAACTGTCGATAAACAGAGATACTGCTCCAAATGTCTCAGGCAGAGCGCTATCGGCTCGCTCGTTAAATGCTGCATAGCTGAGGTTCGGCTCCTTAAGGAAGCTGACATTGTAATGGAGAGTATGGTTTATGCGGTCGTATTTGGGATCGAGCAGCTCGACAACAGCCACATCCTCTTTCTCATCAGCATCTAGAATCTCAATGGCGGCATTTGGCGGATCATTAGACGAAATGCAAGAACCATCCAGGAATTTCTGCATCTCTACCTGGACCACAATCCTTTCTGGCCTGTCCGAAAACGCAATGGTTTGGGGAACGACGCCGGTTAGAGTCAGATTGTAACGGTTCTCCTCTCCTTCAATCGGGACCAAGCTGCCGGCCTGGGCATTTTGGACGAACATGAAGCTGGTCGATTCTGCAGTTTCATCAGCTACGGTTGCATTTTCTGTATTCAAATCATTCTGCGCCAGTATATTCGTGCTGGAAAAAGCAAAAAATAAAAACACCAGCATTAAACTAGCAAAACATCTTCTGGCTGAAGGAATTTTCATAAAATTCTTTAATAGCATTATTAATTTATAGCTTTTTCGCCTTTCTCCGGCACTTGCAGGGCATCGATTGTTTTCTGGACTCTACAGTCATAACTTTTCATAAATATCTTTATATATTAGTTCCGCCTGTAAGGGAGGCTTCATGAAGATCGGCCTGAATGGGCATTTTTCCATTCATCCAGTCTTCCAAGAGGGATTAAGAAATGAGATCAATTCAAGGCCTGCTGCAAGGAGATATCACTTCCGTCTCCAGCAAGCTGACGCCAGAGGTGGCCAGGTCCACCGTCTGTCCGGTCAGAAGAGCAGATGCCTATGTGTTGGCGGTAATAGATTCTTCAAACCAAAGCCGTTCTGTTTTAGTGCAAAGTAGTAAATAAATTTTGATGAGATTAGAATACTATCATAGCGCAACAGGCTATCATAGTATTAAACCGCATATTTAATAGTGTAAATTAACGATGGTTAATAAAGGTGTTACTGATGATAACAGAATTTGCTTATGTAGCATTCCTGCTGGCAGCAATCCTGGCTCTGGCAGCGCCGACCGGAAGGTATATTGCCAGAGTATTCGGCGGCGAAGAGACATGGCTCTTTCCATTGATTAGGCCTATTGAGTTGTGGTTGTACAGGATAGCAGGAATCGATGAGAAGAAAGAGATGTCCTGGAGGACTTATGCAATGTCCGTGGTGATCATAAACATCCTCGGAATACTGGCCCTTTTCGTGCTCCAGGAGTTGCAGGGCATTCTGCCCCTGAACCCTCAGGGCCTGGGAGCCGTTTCCTGGGATACCGCTCTGAACACTGCCGTCTCCTTTGCCACCAACACCAACTGGCAATCCTACAGCGGCGAGCAGACGATGAGCTACCTGACTCAGATGCTGGGACTGACTGTGCAGAACTTCTTTTCCGCTGCCGTCGGATTGGCCGCGGCCATGGCAGTCATCAGAGGCTTCATTCGCAAGGATGCCGACCAGATCGGAAACTTCTGGGCGGACCTCACCAGGGCAATCCTTTATCTGCTCCTGCCTCTGGCAGTCGTATGGGCTCTATTGCTATCATCCCAGGGCGTCATTCAGACGCTTGGCCCCTATGTCATCGCCCACGGCCTTGAGGGAGCGGAGCAGACGATCGCCGTCGGGCCGGTGGCCTCGCAGGAGGCCATCAAGTTCCTGGGAACCAACGGAGGCGGCTTCTTCAACAGCAACTCTGCCCATCCGTTTGAAAATCCCACTCCCATAACGGATTTCCTCCAGGTGCTGGGAATGCTGCTCATTCCGGCATCACTGCCTTTTGCCTTCGGGTCGATGATAAAGAACCAGCGGCAAGGTCGGGCCATATTCGCATCGATGCTGCTCCTCTACCTCATGGGCCTCGGAGCAGGCCTCTGGGCTGAGACAGCCGGAAGTCCGTTTCTGGAGAGCGCCGGAGTTGCCGGCGGAATGAACATGGAGGGCAAAGAGACCCGGTTCGGCGTAGTTCCCTCTCTGGTATTCGCCCAGTCCACTACCGTCACATCCTGCGGAGGCGTTGATAGCATGCACGACAGCCTGATGCCGCTCACCGGACTGGTCCTGCTCTTCAATATGGCCATCGGCGAGGTGATCTTCGGCGGCGTGGGAGTCGGACTGATAGGCATCTTCTTCTATGCCATAATGACCATGTTCCTGGCCGGACTGATGGTGGGAAGAACTCCTGAACTATTCGGCAAGAAGCTCGAGCCCTTCGAGATGATCATGGCGGTCGTTGGCCTTTTGGCCCCATCTGTGGCCTTGCTCACTCTGGCTGCCATCTCCATATCTCTGCCTCAGGGCATGTCAAGCCTGAACAACGCCGGACCGCATGGCCTCTCTGAGATTCTCTACGCATTTGCATCCGCCTGCGGAAATAACGGCTCAGCTTTCGCGGGCCTTAACGCCGGCACGGTCTTCTACAACCTGACGACCGCTCTGGGCATGCTGGTGGGAAGATTCTCAACCATTCTTCCCGCTCTGGTCCTGGCAGGATCTCTGGCCAAAAAGAGAATTGTTCCAGCCAGCTCTGCCACTCTGCCGACGGAGGGCTCTCTCTTTGTGATCATGCTTGTGGGCACAGTCATAATCGTGGGCGCGCTGACCTTCTTTCCGGTGTTCGTGCTCGGACCGATACTGGAGCATCTGCTCATGCAGACAGGAATGACATTTTAAGGGCTATCTCAGGAGTTATTATATGAAGACAGATAAAACCAACCTCTGGCAGTCCGACCTGATGCTTCAGGCAGCCACCGGCTCAGTTGGAAAGCTCGATCCACGGAAGCTCTGGAGAAATCCGGTGATGTTTGCCGTGGAGATTGGCGCCATTCTGACGACGCTGATCACGGCAAGCGATATCATCCACCACGAAGCCACATCATTTGATGCCCAGATCAGCATCTGGCTTTGGTTTACCATACTGTTCGCCTGCTTTGCAGAAGCACTGGCCGAGGGCCGCGGCAGAGCTCAGGCCGAGACGCTCCGCCATGCCAGAAGCGAGGCTGCCGCCAGACGTCTTCTTCCCGATGGAAGAGATGAGCAGGTATCGGCTCTTGCGCTATCCAGGGGAGATAGGGTGCTGGTGGGCGATGGCGAGATCATTCCCAGCGACGGCGAAATCATTGAAGGCGTCGCCCTGGTCGATGAGTCCGCCATTACCGGAGAGTCTGCACCAGTGGTCCGCGAGGCAGGCGGGAGCCTTTGCGGAGTCACTGGAGGCACTCGCATTCTCTCCGGAAAGGTCACAATTCTCATCACCGCCGGACCGGGAGAGACCTTCCTGGACCAGATGATAGGAATGGTAGAGAGCGCTAAGCGCCAGAAGACTCCCAACGAGCAGGCACTGGAGATCCTGCTCCTGGGGCTAACTGCCCTCTTCATCGTAGTAGTGGTGAGCCTGGAAGCATTCGCAGGATACATGGGCCTGGGAATATCCATTACTGTCCTGGTAGCCCTTCTGGTTTGCTTGATGCCGACAACCATCGGCGGCCTTCTGCCGGCTATCGGCATCGCCGGAATGGACAGGCTCCTTTCCCATAACGTCATCGCCCTGAGCGGCAGAGCAGTCGAGGCTTCCGGAGACGTGGATGTGGTGCTGATGGATAAGACCGGCACCATCACTCTCGGAAATAGAATGGCGACCGAGTTCATCCCCGCAGAGGACGAAAAGACTAAAGAGCTTGCTGATGCTGCCATGCTCTCTTCTCTGGCTGATGAGACCCCGGAAGGCCGGAGCATAGTCGATCTGGCCAAAGAAGAGCTGGGCATTAGGGGCAGAGATATTCGAGCCCCGGATGGCTCGTCCTTTATCCCATTCAGTGCCGAAACAAGGATGAGCGGAATTGACTGGAGCGGCCGGGAGATACGAAAAGGCGCCCATGATGCCATTTTGGAGTATGTGAAAAACCGGGGAGGAAGCATGCCGGAGAGCATCCGCGCAGCGGTAGACAGCATCGCCAGAGATGGCGGTACACCCCTGGTAGTTGCCGAGGGCAGCCGGGTGCTCGGGGCGGTGCGGCTCAAGGATGTGCTCAAAGAGAACATCAAGGAGCGGCTCTCCCATCTGCGCATGGTCGGCATTCGATCTGTGATGATCACCGGCGACAATCCGACCACCGCTGCAGCCATAGCAGCCGAGGCGGGAATAGACGATTTCATAGGTCAGGCTCGCCCCGAGGCCAAGCTGGAGGCCATCCGCAAGTACCAGAGGGAGGGCCATCTTGTGGCCATGATAGGGGACGGAACCAACGATGCACCAGCCCTGGCGCAGGCAGACGTCGCCGTAGCCATGAACGCCGGAACTCAGGCTGCGAGGGAAGCAGCTAACATGGTCGACCTGGACTCGAATCCCGCGAAGCTCCTGGACATCGTTGAGATCGGAAAGCAGATCCTCATTACCAGGGGGGCTCTGACCACATTCAGCGTGGCAAACGATGTCTCCAAGTACTTCGCCATCATCCCGGCTATATTCGCCGCGGGCTATCCGGTGCTGAGCATTCTGAACGTCATGCAGCTGGCTACGCCCACAAGTGCGGTTCTGTCGGCGATCATCTTCAACGCCATTATCATTCCCCTGCTGATTCCTCTGGCCCTGAAGGGCGTCAGGTACCGGCCGACTACTTCCGCAGAGCTCCTTTCCCGCAACCTGCTGATCTACGGCCTGGGAGGACTGATAGTGCCGTTCATCGGCATCAAACTGATAGACATGATGATAGTAATATTGCACTTGGAGTGAGGAGCGATGAAAGATATTGCAGAGCAAGCAAAGCCGGCAGCGCTGCTGTTCCTGGCCTTTTCCATTATCACGGGCATAGTCTATCCGCTCCTGATAACAGGAATACTCCAGACTGCCATTCCTGAGCAGGCTGATGGAAGCCTGATCACCGTTGACGGCAAAGTCATCGGCTCCGAGCTCATCGGCCAGAGCTTCACTGGAGAGGCTTACTTTCACAGCCGGCCTTCCGCAGCAAGCTATGCTGCCAATGGGTCTGCTGCCAGCAACCTCGCTCCCAGCAGCTCACGTCTCATAGAAGAAGTGCGCCGCAGAGCAGAGAAGGTCCGAGCGGAGAACAATCTATCACATGATGCATCAGTTCCCGCTGATCTGGTCCAGGCTTCCGCCAGCGGCCTTGATCCGCATATCAGCATGCAAGGTGCCATGTTGCAGGTGCCGAGGATCGCCCGGGCCAGGGCCATTCCCGAATCGGAGGTGAAGCTTCTGGTCTACCAGAATCTTGAGCCTGCCCAGTTCGGAATACTGGGCCAGGAGAGAATTAATGTCCTCAAGCTCAACCTGGCGCTGGACGGCCTGGCAAAAAAGAGGTGATGAGATGCTTGAAAAGCCTCGCCCTGATCCCGATCTCCTCCTGCGCCGGCTTCAGCAAAAGGAGAAAAAAGCAGAGAGAACGGCCGGCAAGCTCAAAATATTCGTGGGCTTTGCCGCAGGCGTAGGCAAGACTTACCAGATGCTGGAAGAGGCGCAGTCCCTGAAGAGAGATGGAGCTGATGCCGTCATTGCTCTTGTAGAAACTCACGGGCGGCATGAGACGGAATCGCTCTTGGAGGGCCAGGAGATTGTTCCCCGTCTCAGGATTGAGCATGGGGGGATAACCCTGGAGGAGATGGATCTGGACGGTGTGCTGGCTCGCCATCCGGACATCGCTCTGGTGGACGAGCTGGCCCACACCAATGCGCCAGGCACCCGTCATGCCAAGCGATACCAGGATGTGGAAGAGCTTCTGGCAGCGGGAATTGCCGTCTACACAACCATGAACATCCAGCATGCGGAAAGCCTGAACGACATCGTCTATCAGATCACCGGGGTCCGGGTCCGGGAGACCGTGCCGGACAGGATTCTGGAGATGGCTGATGAGCTGGAGATAGTCGACCTGCCCCCAGAGGATCTGCTGGCACGCTTTAATGATGGCAAGGTCTACATTCCTCACAAGGCCGAGCAGGCTATGCGTCGCTTCTTTCGAAAGGGCAATCTCCTGGGACTGCGGGAGATCGCCCTGCGCTATGCCGCCAGAAAAGTTGATGAAGACATGCGCTCCTACATGGACCGGCACGGCATCATCGGTCCCTGGCCGGCGGGTTCCAGGCTCATGGTCTGCATCAGCGATAACTCCCTTTCCGAGCGGCTGGTGCGCATAGGCCAGCGCATGGCTGCTGATCTGAATGCCGAATGGTTTGCGGTCTACGTGGAATCTCCTTCCGACAGGCAGTCGTCTCTGCAGGCTCAGGGCCAGCTGGCACGCAACATGCGCCTGGCGGAGGAACTTGGCGCAAAGGTGCAGATTCTCAGCGGGCAGGCAATTGCAGAGGAACTGTTGGCTTTTGCCAGGGCGCAGAACATAACGCTGATGGTCGTCGGCCTGCCGCGCCGCAGGCTATGGAATCGATGGCTCAGGACCTCAGCCGTTAACGAGATCATCAGTGAGAGCGGGCCGATTCATGTGCTGGTCATAGGAAGCACAGAATCTGAGAGCAAAGAAAAAGAGGTGCCAGCGCCTGATGAGGTGATGAGCTGGAGGCCATACTACGGCTGCCTGGCAAGCGTGGCAGCGATGACCGCATTTTGCTGGATATTGCATCCCTGGCTTGGTCTGATCAACACCGCCATGATGCTGCTACTGCCGGTAGTCTACAGCGGAATAACCTGGGGCAGGCGCGCGGGACTTGTGGCTTCGATATCAGCCGTAGCGGCTCTGGATTTTTTCTTTGTCCCGCCCCAATTTACCCTGGCCGTAGAAGACCTCCGCTATTTGCCCATGTTCCTCGTTTTCGTCATTGTGGGAATAGCAACCAGCTTCGTAACCGATCTGGTCAGATGGCAGGGAGAGAATGCCCGCCAGAGGGAGAGGTTTGTCTCCGCCCTCTATGCATTCAGCAGGGAGTTGATGGCAGCCGAAGATCAGGATTCGCTCCTGCGCTATTCTGCTAAGGAGATCTCCGAAGCCTTCCAGTGCGAGGTGATGATACTGCTGCCAGATGAAAACGGAACTCTGGAGGTTCGCGCTCAGATGGGTGAACACATAATCTTCGATGAACGCAGGTTTGGAGTGGCTACCTGGGTCTTTGAGCATGGCCAGCCGGCTGGACGGGGAACAGAGACTCTCTCCTCTGCATCTCTCTTCTATCTGCCTTTGCATGCCAAGGAGGTTACAGTCGGGGTTATGGGAGTAAGCCTGGGTGAGTCCGGAAGGCTTCTCTCACCGGAACAGCGCCGATTGCTGGAGTCTTTTGCCAGCATCATTGCGCTTAGCCTGGGGCGCACTGCGACTGCTCCCACGGTCAACTCCCCGGCATTGAATCGATCATCTTAAGAATGAAACAGAGGTAAGTAACTGGCCATGTCGGCGAGCAAGAAAAGGCAGACAAAAGAGACCCGCATTGAGGTCTTTCTGGAGACCGAAGGCAAGGGAAAAATCCTGATTGACACGCAAATACCGCTTCTCGATGAGATCCTCTCAGCCCTGGCCAGGGGCACAGGATTTGATTTGACCCTCACTGCCAGGGGCGATCTGGAGACCGGCGATCACCACACCACAGAAGACGCCGCCATCACTCTTGGCAGCGCTCTTTCCCAGGAGATCAAAACCGGAATCGGCAGCTCAACCGTCCCCTCAGGCCAGGCGCTGGCCACGGCTGCGGTGCGCTTCGGCGAGCCCGGATACCGGGGGAATTTCGCTTTGCAGTCTCACTCTCTGGGCGGTATGGACCTGGAGAATTTCGGCCACTTCCTGCGCGCCCTAGCCTACAACGCCCGGTTCAACCTCATAATATCCGCAGACGGAGGCGACGACATGAGCAAGATCGAGGCCATGAGCACGGCGCTGGGAAGGGCGATAAAGAGGGCTGCGAGGGATCGTTGAAGCCCGCATGGCGCTTGAGCGCGCCCATACCTTCCCGCAAGCTTAATGCAAAACAGCCAGTAGTCCCAAGCACAATCTCTTAATAAAATATGCCTGCTGCTCCGTGCTGAACTCTGCATCGTCTTAAAAAGAAAAAGCACTATCTCCTGCGCCGGGCAAAGGCGACTGCACCCACCCATGCCCCCGCCAGTGCGGCCAGACAGGCAAAAGTCCCCGGGGCAGGGCTCTTCTTTGCCCCTTTTTCGCTAGCGACAATGGTTATGGTGCCGTTGATGATCCTCTCTGGCAAGAAACCGCTCGTGCCGGTCACATTCAGTCTGATCGTATCATTCTCCTGCGCTTTGCCAGATGCCTCAAAGGTGAGGTTGGAGGCAGTGCACCCTGCCGGGAAGGTGACGCCGATTCTTCCCTGCTTTGCATCAACCTTCCAGGTGGCTTCGCACTCCCCGGTGATGCTCAGGGGCTTGAGCCTGGCGGCATCATAGGTGATGTTGATGACCTTCTTGCCACTGGACGCGGGAGCGAGAAGGGCAACTGTGGCTTTGTCTCCGGCAAACGACCTTGTATTGCCCAGGGAGACATCGCGCATCTCGCCAGCAGTGACATTGAAGTACTGTCCGAAGGTCTGAATGGCATTGACGGCGTTTTCCACCCTCATGCGCAGCTCATACCGGCCCGGGCTGGCACCAACGGCGATGGCATGCGGCTCTAAAGCCTCAAGGCTGCCCCGTAGGGTATGATTGACGTTGTCTGCTGACACCCGGCCATTTATGATATCCATGAACTGCAGAATGCTCTCCCCAGGAACGATCTTGAGATACTTATTTCGAAGGGTATCGTTGGCCAGCATAGCATCGTAATCTATCGTTGTATTGAGCTTCTTGTAACCGCTCCGAGATACATAATAAGCGGACTGGCCATCCGCTATGGCACTTATCCGTCCCTCTGAATCGAAATTCACTCCTACCTGCCTGGGTGGCGCAGCATTATTCAGGAAGAGCATTGCCGGGACTGCGTTGCCGCTGGCATCGAGGACGGCTCTGCCATCATCGCTGAGCACCATCGTCGTAGCATTCCACCTCCATCCAAAGAGCCACATGTCTCCCGAACCCCTGCCAAGGCTGGTGATGTCCCCAGAGAAGATGCTCCTGTTGCTTGAATCGAGAATGCTCACCGCGACCTGACGGATTTCTGCCGCATTGACCAAGATGCTGAAATTCTCTGATCCGGAGGATGACACATTCTCCTGAGCGCTCACCTGAGGCGGCTCAGGAGAAGGCACAACGTAAGTTGATGAATGCAGATAATAACGCAGGGTGTCGTTGTCCGCAACCCGGATATCCATGCCCGGCCCAATGTTCACATCTGAGTCTTTATTGAGATTGATGCTATCCGGATTGACCAGGATCATCTTGTCTGGCTGAACGCTTACGATCTCCATTTCTCCAAAGCCTGTTCCCGGATCGATCGGAAAGACATACCGGTCCGATATTTGGAATATGCCGTCCAGCACTGCAAAGCCGTAAGTGCCATTGTTGAAGATGTTGCCGAAATGCAACATTATTATGGGCATATCGTTGATGCGATCCAGATCTTTCTTGTAGACGTATGTTGTATTGGATTTGACCACGGAGCTGTCTACCATAGTCCCTTCTTTTCGAAGCTGGAGAAAGAGGCTGTCATTGCTGAAATCCACGATACGCATCTCATAGCCGTCCTCAAGTGAATAGTTGCCGGCGAGGATTTCTCCCTGCGGCTTGGCATCAATCAGGACCCTGCCCAGGTCATCGTTCTCCAGAAGGCTAAAGGAAGGCGTCTTTCCCATGAGGCTGGAATCATATCCTGCAAACCATGGCGCACCGAGGAAGCTCAAGACAAAGTAATATCCCCAGGGTTTGTACTCAAATTCCTTAGCCTGCAGTAATGTCGTGTATTGAAAACCGCTTTGCACCACGGTCTTATTTTCCTGATAGACCGTTGGGGATCTGGCGGGCTCTATGGTTCTGCCTGAAGTGCCAAAAAAGGCAAGGGTCTCAGCTCCCAGTGATTGATCCGGATTGAAGTAGAAACCGCTGTAGTTAAGTGAGTTCCATCTGGCAACTACAGAAGCTTTGTAGTCTCCCATGATAACTGGAATGGACGAGGTCGCGCTATAAACAGGACCGCGAATCTCATGCACGCCGTAGTCGAAGAAAGCGCCAACAGGATAATAGAGAAGCTCGGGGTGGTCTAGGACGATCAACTTCAGGTTAGGGGTCAGAGGTATCTCAGAGTCCCTGATTAGGGAAATTGATGCTTTATTTGCCAATTCAATGCCTTCCTCGGATACTTCGAAGAGCTTCATATTGCCGAGCAGGCCGCCTTCAAAGAGCACGATCTTTGGCACATCGCTGATTTGGAAGATGCCGTCGACCTCGGCAAATCCCTCTCCGTTTGCCCCGCGCATGGCATTGGTCAGGTGGACCAGAATCACCGGCAGGTCGTTTACCTTGTATACAAAATTTTCCCCAATGGCAACCACAGAAGCATAGATTGGTTTGCCATTCTTTATCAAAACAAAATTGACCGATCCTTTGGTATCAGAGATCTCAGCTGCACCCAGGAGATACCCCTGCTGAAGAGTGATGGCCTTGCTGTTGGTCAGAGTCTGGGTACTGTCTTCGTCCATCAGCACCTCTCTGAGCTCTCCCTTGCTCAATGAGCTGATTTTATCGGAAAATGAGCTGGCAGGATAACCGGCAAGATACGGCTTGCCCAAAAATGCCACGGCACAGAAACTGCCCCAGGGGTCATACTCAAACGGCTGCATCCATGTCTTTGAAGAATAGACGATGTGGCCTTCTTCTGCACTCCTCTCCTTAACATCAATTCGCAGCTGCTCTCCGCCCAGATCCTTGTCAATGTCATAGTAGAACCAACCGAAGTCATCCGCCCGCCAGACGTTGCTGATGTCGCTGATATGACCGCGCACAAACGCCGCTTCCACCGGCTCCTGTGCAATGGAATTCGAAACCAGCACGAAAAGCAGAGCAAACATTGCTGCTGCAGCCAAAAGCAAGACTGTTCTGATCTTCATCTACCTCTCAAGAATCATTCCTGGGCAAGCTGTATATCCTATGGAAGATGTACATCCGCAGCGGAGTTAGATGTCATCTATTAAACACGTTGCGATATACGGCAAAGGCGGAATCGGCAAGTCGTGCACAGCTTCGAACGTAGCCGCCGCCTGTGCCGAAGAGGGTCACAGGGTATTGATGGTGGGTTGCGATCCCAAGAGCGACTCGAGCATAACGCTGGTGGGCAGGAGGATTCCCACCATGATGGACCTCATCTTAGCCGGAGGAGAGATTCGGGAGAAGGATGTCCTGTTCGAGGGATACAAGGGCGTCCTGTGCATTGAGGTGGGCGGCCCTGAGCCGGGAGTCGGCTGCGCCGGACGGGGAATTATCGTTGCCATAGATTTCCTGCGCAAGGTCTCCAAGGCCATGGAAAATGTGGATCTCGTCCTGTATGATGTGCCGGGGGACATTGTATGCGGCGGGTTTTCTGCGCCCATCCGAAAGGGGCTCGTAAGCCAGGCCTACATAATCTCGTCAGGCGAGTACATGCCGCTTTATGCTGCAAACAACATCAGCAAAGGCTTGCGCCGCCTGAATACTCCGCTGGCTGGCGTGATCTGCAACTCGCGCGAGGCCGCTGCCGGAAGGGAGAAGGAGATTGCGGAGAAGTTTGCCGAGGAGCTGAACAGCCGGCTGGTGGCTTTCATCCCCAAGGATCCCATTGTGCAGCAGTGCGAGCGGAACGCGGTGACAGTGATCGAGGGAGCGCCTGATTCGAGCATAGCGGATGTCTACCGGGCTCTGGCCGGGGAGATCATGTCCGGAGCAGAGCCCCGGATGCCGCAGCCGCTGAGCGATGAGAGGCTTCGGGAGCTTTCCTTTGAGTGAGCAGAGAGGAAGACGATAAAATGCAAGAGGACTGTCCGAGGATACTCATAGCAGGCGATCGCAGCTCTAGCGGCAAGACCACCATTGTAGCCGGCCTGCTCTCCGCTATGCGGGGCCGGGGCTTGGGAGTCCAGCCCTTCAAGGTGGCAATGGACTACATTGATCCCAGCTACCACACCTGGATCACCGGCAGAAGCTGCCGCAATCTGGACGGCTATCTTATGACCCGGGCAGCCGTCGAGGAGATCTATTCCCATGCCGCGAAAGGGGCAGACATCGCGGTGATCGAGGGGGTGCGCGGCCTTTTCGAAGGGTATGATGCCGATCAGGGAAGCACTGCGCAGATTGCCAAGCTCCTGCAAACGCCTGTGATATTTGTGGTCGATGCCAGAAGCATCACCCGAAGCTGCGCTGCCCTGGTTAAAGGCTACATGGACTTTGACCCGAAGGTGCAGTTTCAGGGAGTCATTCTCAATAAGGTCGGATCGGAGAGGCACGCCCAGAAGGCGATCAAGGAGATTGAGCGGCACGCAGGAGTGGAGGTGGTAGGTGTCATCCGGCGAAATGAGGATATGCATCTTGCTATGCGCCATCTTGGTCTTGTGCCGGTTCTGGAGGGCAAGACCCGGCATGAGGGTTTCGCGGAGCGGGTGGACAGGATCCGGCAGATCGTGGAGGAGGGCCTGGACCTGGATCGCATTCTGGAGATCGCAAAAGAGGCGCAGCCTTTGCCGGAGGTTGAGCCTGACCTCTACCGGGAAAATGCCCTGGGCCAGGGTCTTCGAATCGGCGTCGCTCAGGATGAGGCTTTCAATTTCTATTACCGGGACAACCTGGAGATGATAGAGCTGGCCGGAGCCCAGGTGGTGCCATTCAGCCCGGTGCACGACAGGACGCTGCCCCAGGTGGATGGTATCTACATCGGCGGTGGCTATCCGGAGCTGTATGCCCGAGAGCTGTCCGAGAATACTGGCATGCGTCAATCGCTTCTGCGGGCCCATGAGAAGGACCTGCCAATTTACGCGGAGTGCGGCGGCCTGATGTACCTGGCGCGGGAGATCGAATGGGATGGCGAGCGGCAGGAGATGGTCGGGCTGGTGCCGGGAAGGTCACAGCGCGGCTGCACGCGGGTCGTCAGCTATGTTCACGGCGCGCTAACGCAGGACTGTCCGCTTGGGCCGAAGGGAACGGCCATCATGGGGCACGAGTTTCACCACTCAGAGATGCTGATGGATGAAGGGGTCAAGTACGCCATCCGGTTGGAGAGGGGAACGGGCATCAAAGACGGCTGGGATGGGATGTGCGAAGGCAATTTGCTGGCAAGCTACACCCACATCCACAGCGCTTCCTTCCGGGGATTTCCTGCGGAGTTTCTCAGGGCTTGCAGAAGGAGGAATGAGTAGTCAGAAAATGCTTTAGCATTTATTGAACATCCGTTTTCCTGGCAAAACCTCATTTTTCCTCCATAATTGCCCATCATGAACAGAAAATATAGAGGAGACACTAGCGTTTTTCAGTCTCACGAACGATTGCTGATAGCACGAATGCTGCAAAGGAAAGCATTACTCCCACAATCATGGAAAAATGAAAGCCTTTCATTAATGTTCCAGCATCCAGATCTAAAAAAGCAACGATGCCGTCTCCTGCGGTTGCTATCGTAAATGTCATTGCATAGACTGCAACGCCGATAGCGCATCCAAGATACATTGCCGTAACCATCAGCGATGACGCTGTGCCCTCTTCATCATGTGGAGCGCAATCCACGACTCTGCTGGCTGCAGGTCCACCGGCAAATCCCCAGAAGAGGCCCATCAAGATGAGGCCTGCCAGGAGAGGAACTCTTCCCATCTCAGGCATAATCACCAGATAGATGCTGCTAACGCCTATCAATACCAGGCAAGCAGCAAGGGCAAAAGGCCTGCGGCCAATTCTGTCCGACCATTTTCCGAGGGGGATGCCGATGATCGCAGTGATTGCCGGTGGAATCAGAAGATACAGGCCGCTCAGGATCGAATCGAACTTCATTCCTGCCTGAAGATAGAATGGCAGGAGATAAAATATTCCCATATATACGATACTAATAATAAAAAACGCAAGAAAAACTGCTGTGAACTTTCGTGAGGCAAAGATATTGATGTCAATCAGCGGGGTTGTGATAGCTCTCTCTCTTATGAGAAATGCAATAGCACATCCAAGGCCAAGGATCATGCAGAGGAGGATCTGGCGATCGGCAATTCCCTGGTGCGGGATGCGTTCCAGTGAATACACCTCAAAAATCATCGCGCAGAACAGCAGAGCAGCCCCGGCAAAGTCGAATGGCTGCTTTATCCACGAACCGTCCTTCGGAATAACATGCAGTCCGAACGGCAAAGCCAGAAGTCCAATCGGGATATTGATCAGGAAGATCCATTGCCAGCTCAGATAGTAGTTGAGCAATCCACCGATGGCGGGGCCTGCAACTGATCCCAATGAGACCGTCATAGCCATTGCTCCAAGAGACATTCCGAGCATATTTTTCGGCAGATATGTCACGCAGAGCAGGGGTGCGGTGGCAGCAATCATTGCCGCTCCGATCCCCTGAAAGGTTCGTGATCCAAGAAGTAGCCCAAAACTGGGAGAAAGCCCACATGCTGCTGATCCGAGTGTGAATATGAGAAGTCCTCCGAGGAAGATCTTTCGGAGAGAGCCTCGCTCTGCAATTTTTCCAAAGACGAGGATGAGTCCTGCTATCATTATAAGGTAGATGATGACGACCCAGGAGACAGTCCCTGCGTCGATTCCGAATGATTCGGATATCTGCGGCAGGACGACATTTACTATTGAGCTGTCAAGCCCATCAAAAAACATCCCCAGAGCTGCGGCTGTGAGAAGGAGCTTTTGCCGAAGTGGATTGGCTATGATTTCGGACATGCCCATAGCGGTTTAAAAATGATGCATTTCTATGTTGCGGTTTATAAGGAGTTTGTCATCATTAACATCATCAAGGACATCATGTACATTGGGCGGAGGCATCAATTCAATGAGGTGGCCCGATGCGGGTGCTGATTATGCCGCCATCGTGGGCAGGGTGGAGCCGGACGCGGATCTTCTCAACTTGCGCGACATCTTCGGGAGGGCGCAGAGATAAGTACCATGCGGAAAATGCTAGTTGTCGTGAGGTACACTAAATGATAGTTGTCTCTCAGCTCCCGGAGGGCTAAATGAGCGAGACATCGCGCATCTGTTCATGGAAGATTGCCTTTGCTTTGGACAATCCCATTCGCAGGCTCATCCACGATCCACAAAAGATCCTGGGTGGGCTCATCGAAACAGGACAGACTGTGCTCGATCTCGGCTGCGGGCCGGGTACATTCTCCGTCGCCATGGCAAAGATGGTAGGCGAATCAGGAAAGGTCATTGCAGTCGATGTCCAGGAGGAGATGCTCAAACTGGTGAGGGAAAAAGCGGCCCGGCAGGGACTGCAAGCAAGAATAGTCACACACAAGAGCGGCCCTGGTGGGATCGGCTTATCCGAAAAGGCGGACTTTGCCCTGGCGTTCTACATGGTCCACGAAGTGCCCGATGCGCAAGCGTTCCTCAAGGAGGTTGCATCTCTGCTCAAACCCGAGGGAAAGCTGCTCATCGTAGAGCCAAAGATGCATGTTTCGGCAGTTGATTTTGAAAGGACGGTTTGGGTTGCCAGGCAGGCAGGATTGAAAATCATCTCCGAGCCAAGGGTCCGATTCAGCCGAAGTAAGCTATTTCAACTGGGTTCAGGATGAATCCATAAGGATGACGCCTGAAGAAGAGAGCAGCGATGTTCGTGAGATGGTCTGGGAGATGAGCAGGATGACCAACAAGATCCTGATTTTTGGGCTTGTCCTCATTCTTGCGATTCTGGCAGTGCTCATGCACCTCGGAATTGTCGCATTTCCCGCTTTGGTGAGATCGGGCGCTCTGTAGCTCGCTCCTTCATGTTTCTCTCTTGCAGTAGCGCTTGCGCATCCGCATGCATCCCGGCAAGCTTCCTGGTGATGGGGTGCTGCGGTCCGTACTCCTGCTCCGCCAGCCCCTTGACCCGCCAGATCTCGGAGAGGAGCCTGCCGATCTCTTTCAGAACGTACTTGCGATTTTGCTCGGTCATAATCATTATGAACCTATAGTTGGAAGATCCAAGAATCGCTCTCGAATTCATGCCCCGTTGACCAATGGTGGCATCAAAATGATTATCATATCAGAGTGCTAACTGAGTTTCGGATGATGTCATGTCCAGGGCCAAGAGTCTAAAAGAGGCTTATAACAATTTCTATGTTGAGCCGCTAAAGGAGAATCAAGAGTTCGAGGAGTTCTATGTGCAGAGGCCCGGCCTCATTTCCCCTATGCAAGACCTGAAGGATCGAATTGAGCTGGCCGACCGGAAGGAGAAGTATCTGTTCTTGGGCTTCCGTGGCTCTGGAAAGAGCACAGAGCTGTACCGGCTGGAGGCTGCTCTGGACAAGAGTCGCTTCCTTGTGGTCAATTATTCCATCCGGGATGATCTGAATCTGAGCGACTTTGATTTTCGCGATTTCTTCGTTTCCATGGCGCTCAAAGTCTACGATATTGCAAGGGTCGAAGGAATAGTCCTCAATCCTGACATCGAGAAGGATTTCCAGGACTTCGCCAGGAGAATAACGAAGATAACCGAGGAGGAGGTAACCAGCCAGAGTTCAGCCGGGCTATCCTTGAGCCAGATCATCATCCTAAAGCTCAGCCGGGAGGCTAAAACCAGAGAGTGCCTGAGGACTGAGCTGGATCAGAAGATCAGCGATCTCATCCAGAAGCTAAACTGGCTGATTGTGGACATAGAGGAAAAATCAGGAAAAGAATTGGTGATAATGGTCGACGATCTGGACAAATTGGCCAGAGGTCAGCAATCTGAAGATTTTTTCTACAAAAACTATCAGCTCCTTATCGAGCCAAGTTGCTTTGTGGTTTACACATTTCCCATACCATTGGCTTTTCATCCTCAGTACGAGAACGTCAGGCATGCCTTTACTAGCGACGTGATCCTTTTGCAGATGCCGGTGTTCAGGAGAAACGGAGAGAAGCATGAAGAAGGACGGAAATTTTATAGAGATGCGATTTCTCGCAGGATAGAGCCGGAGCTGCTGGGTAATGATGTTCTGGAATTTGCCATCGAATCCACCGGCAAGCTATCTGAGCTGATGGAGGTAATGAGGGAAGCATCGCTTAACGCCTTACGAATGAGACACAAGAGCATTTCCCAGGATGACGTCGCTACTGCATTGGATAAGTTGAGGATGACATTTGATCGAACCCTCACCAAGGCCCATAAAGAGAAGCTATTGGAGATTAATAGATGCAAGGAAGCAAGGGATGAAGGGCCTGACTCGGTCTTGACTCGTGAACTTCTCTTCAGCCTGACTGCGGTCGAGTATGAGGACGAAGTGGGAAGATGGTGCGAGATAAATCCCATGCTGCGTCCCCTGGTGGAGAAATGGAGACAATCTCTCTAGAGGATCTGGATGAGGTAGATCTCCTGCTCACTGAGCTGGAGATATCTCAGGGAAGAGGAAACCTGGTTTTATGCATTGTCGCCTCGCCAGCTTATCGAGAGAGAGTGATCGAGGCAGTTAAAGCGCGATTTCCCAGCAGAGTCACGGCAGTTGAGAAGGGAGACAACCTCATCTCGGACCTCAGAAATGCCAAGCCGAAGGCAGAGGAGATTCTCATCTGGACTCTTCCTGAAACTCTAAGCGATGATATTCTGAATGCACTCAACAACTTCCGTGAGCTTTTTTACGATACAGGCGTGCCTAGCCTTGTCTTCTTGACCCCTGCAGAGCTGGATGATGTGATCTGGAAGGCTCCTGACTTTTGGAGGTACAGAGGCGGATACCACATTTTGAAAGGTGAGGATTACGGGCAGGCTTATCAAGCAGTTGAGGCGCTGTCTATACCCCTGAACTTCAGCTATCAGAATAAAGATGAATTGCTGAGGCGCAAACGGATCAATGAGCACTTGCTCGATAGGATGAAGAACAATAGCGACCAAGTAAGGATTCTCACTGAGTTAGGCTCAATCCATTCCTTGCTGAGTGATCAACGCAAGGCAATTGAATATAATGAGCAAGCTCTTGCCATTGCTCGCCAGGTCAATGACAGGCAGAATGAAGAAACCGCATTAGGGAATATTGGTAGGGCTTACGCCCTGCTAGACGAGAGGCATAAAGCCTTTGAGTACTTTGAACAAGCTCTATCCAAATCTCGCGAGATTGGAGATAAAAATAATGAAAGTACGTGGTTGTGCAACCTTGGCTGGGCATTTGCTGCAAAGGGAGATTATAGCAAAGCTATAGTTTACTATGATCATGCTCTTGCCATAGCCCGTGAGATTGGCAATATAAGGAATGAAGGCATCATTTTGGGCAACTTGGGCCAAGCCTACGCTATCCTTGGTGAGGCAAGTAAAGCCATATATTATTACAATCAAAGCCTAACTATAGCCCGAGAAATAGGGGATGGAATAGATGAAGGTGCATGGCTTGGCGCCCTAGGCGTTGTCTATGCTGATCTGGGCGAAATGCACAAGGCAATCGATTGTTTTGAGAGCGCTTTGTCCATTTCCCGAAAAATTGGGGATTTGAGAGGCGAAGAAACCCGCTTGGGTAATTTAGGCAGAACCTACGCAGCCGTTGGAGAAACGTACAAAGCCATCGATTATTTTAATCACGCGCTGGCTATCGCTCGAAAGATCGAGGATAAACAGAATGAAGAAATATGGCTGGAAAATCTTGGAAACGCCTATTATCGCCTGCACGACGAGCAGAATGCTATAGATTATTATGAAAAGCAACTAAAATTAGCAGAGGAAATTGGTGATCGTACTGGTGCAGGAAATGCCTTATGGAATATGAGCCTAGCTCTGCATGGTCTCATGAAGATTTCTGAAGCAATAAGGATTGCTGAGAGTGCACTTTTAATTTACGAACAAATGGAAAGTCCTATGGTGGATAGAGTTAAGCAGCATTTGGCCAAGTGGAAGAAGATGCTCAGAATCGGAAGCTAAATCCTCTTCTTCCAGATATTAGGCCCACAGGCCGAGAACATGAAGCGAAAGATGCAAGAATGGGTTAGCACCTATCAGAAGCGATGAAACCCGAAAACAAAGAGCTGATCAAAGCCCTCCTGCAAGAGGCCGATTCCATTCAGGAGGACATTTACGACGATGCCAGAGAAATGCTGGGCACCGTCCCCTTCATCCTGAAGGTTATGGCCCGCCGGCCGGAGTTCATGATCTTCTCCGCGCTCAAAGACTTCTATGCCCTGCGGCCCCAGAGCCTGGAGCCGAAGGTCGCCGAGCTTCTCGCTGTGGCCGCGGCTGCCGCGTCCGGCGCAGATAAATGCCTGAAGGTTCATATGACAGCAGCATCCCAGGCGGGAGCAAGCGAGGACGAGATCCTGGATGCCGTGTTTATCGCTGCGCTCATCGGCCAGACTCGAGTGCTGGCCTCAGCGCTGCGCACATTCCAGGAGTTCGAGGCCAAATCGAAATAAAGCTGATAGAGCTACGCTCTGCCAAATCCCAGTTGGTCCTCGAATATTTGATACTCCAGGTTATACAGAGCCCTTAAATCGTAACTTTCTCTGTCGACCATTCCCGGATCTGCCTTGGGATACCCCATAAAGCCAGGTCGGGCGAACAGGCCGTCCTTAAAGACCTGCGAGTCGGTGAATAGCAGGAACTTGCCCTGGCCGTAGTCGGCCTCGGCCAGAACCACCCGGCCATCAATATCGAGAAGGGGCCTGCCTCCCTTGATGGCCAATCCCCAGGGCTTTATGGGCAGCCCGTCTTTCCATGCCCAGACATCTTGCATCATCCCGGTGCTGGCAGCAATATTATCCGCTGCATTATCAGGTTTGCCGGCTGGCTTCGTCAAATTATAGGTGCTTATGCCGAAATCTTTTATCATCTCGGACCCCTGCTCCTGAGAGGAGACCATGAGCAGGATGCAGTTGCCTCTTTTGATGTAATCCTTCAGGGTGGCCAGCTCTTCTCCGGATATCTTCGTTGCCGGATCGATCATGACCATCGCTCTGCCTTTGGCCATAGCATCCGCCATCCGGTCTTCCATCGCCGGCGTCAGATTGAGCCTCTGCGTCCAGATGTAGAAGGTCTCGTACTCTCCCTGCATGTCTCCCCTACTGGTGATATTTCCGGAGTGCTCGCCATCAAATCCGACAGTGTGATTGTAGTCATAAAAACGGCTGGGGATGGTGTCTTCGCCTTTTGTGGAAAATATGAGCATCGATCCGGCAACGGAGAGGGACCCCAAGGCCAGAAGGACCAGCAGTGCCGCCATCTTCCTCTCTCCCCAGCTCTCTCTTCTCAGCAGGTACAGAGCCAGGCAGGCAAAGATCATTGCCAGGAGAAATAGGATCTGCCTGGCATCCTCATAGCTGTTCCGGCGGTTGAGGTATTCCATTGCTCCAATTACAAAATTGCAGGAGCCACCAAAAAATATCCTGAAATTGGAGATGATGGTGGAATCGGCAAACGCCACAACTCTTCCCTTGCCATATTTCACAGCCACCGCCTGATTTAGGAGACCCCAGACAGTATCTGTGGCTTGGGTGGGATCATTTGTCCTGGTCTCTCTGAAAAATCCCACAGAGGCAAATTCGCCAGGATCGGCACGGAGACCGGTTCCCATGATCACTGGCTCAGCGAAAAGAGGAGCCCTTAGGCTGCAGCCGGTCATGAAGTCCAGATAGGGCATGTACTTGATGACCGGATGGATGAAGCCCTCTCGCTTGAAGTAAAAGAGCCTTCCCTGGATGGTATTTACGGCATCGAATCCGAATTCGATTCCGAATCGATTGGATAATTGGTTCAGATTCGTGCCGATGCCGGCGAAGTTGGTATGATCCCCAATCAAGAACAGTCCCCCTCCGTTCTTGACAAAATTCACGATCGCTTCGATCTCAGATGGCTGGTATGATGATGGTGTTTTTATTATTAATATATCATAATTCTTTAGGATATCATCGGTTATGCGGTCTGATATTATATTAGGAGCAACTTTTGTTGCACCGGTCACATTCCATTCCAAAAAAGACGGGCTCACAATGCGGTCCACATGATAGCTATCATGCAGCCACTGGATCATGCTGTAGGAGTTGTAGGTGGAGTTCTCTCCGTACCATTCTCGGTCGAGCTTGAGGGTGGAGGACTCCCAGATGGAGTGAATCTCATCCACCAGTACCCGTCCTTCCTTTTCGGTCCCTGTATCCAGAAAGATCGCTGAGGAGGACAGACAGAAAACGCTCAAAATTGCGCTAGCAATAGCGATGGCCTTCTTTCTGTCCGTCTGCATCTGGAAATCAATTTTACTGTCCGGAATTCTCAGGCAAAGAAGCATCAATACCGCCAGTGGCAGGAGACTGAATATCTGCCACCAGGGATCTATGAAGATCTCATTTCTCAGGATTGCAGCTTCCGGCAGATCCCTCGAGAAAAATGTCTGGACAAGAATGACATACCTCAGCAAAAGGTAAACGAAGCTTGCGATAAGGGTTAAAAAAGCTCGTTTGAAGAAAATTGCGGCGTTATTGGATATCATGAATAATATTAATAGAAATCCCGTGTATATCAGAATCCAGGGATAGATCCCGAGCTTTTCCAGAGTTACTGAAAAGGGGAAAACCTTCTCCTGAGCGAGGATAAAGACCGCTCCTCCATTTGCTGCTGCATGGATTCCGGTTCGGCCCAGAATGCCTGCCAGGCCAGGGGCAAGAGCGCTCGCAGAGTGATAATTTGCCGCCAGTAAATAATAGATGGAAATGGCCAGAGACTGCAGGCTGAGGACGGTGCCTGAGAACAGGGCCGCAAGCCAGAGAAAACGCAAACCCGGTGCAGCCAGAGCGACTGCAAGGCCCGCTATGCAGACGACCGGGCCGGCATTGTAGGGATAAGGTATCGCCCAGGCGGCGAGGATCAGTGGCAGCAGAATGGCGCAGTATTTTCTATCAATTGCGGCATCCATTCTCCAGAAGGATATGATGGACAAGGCGATCCCCAGCAGAAGGGATGATGTGCATAGCAATGTGCTGGTAGCCTGGCCAAATACTCCCAGCGAGAACAGCCAGAATGAGGCTAGAGGCATCAGCGCCAGCCATAATAATTGCTTTCTGCCCCGCGATATTTCCTGCAATATGTCCTTCAATATGGCCTGATTCATATCATCCCGGTCCCCCAGGCAGCCAGAATCTTTCGCAGGAGTTCAATATTTCCCAACCACTGAAGCTGATATTGCTCGCGATTTTCTTTGCCGGCTCCCTGCGACAAGTGCTCTAAATTCTCATTGAGCAAAAACCTTGAGTCGCCAATGAGAACCACATTGCCCAGTCCTGCTTTTTTCTGAATAATCAGATTATAGAGGGCGCCATTATAGCGCATCCATGCTATCGGCGTATAATCGCCATCCGCCAGGACCGGATAGGCCTCCATGAACTTCGGCTTATGCCAGTACCGTCTCAGGTTTTCTGGGGATACGGTTGCCTGCCCTCCGGTGGCATGAGTCTCTTCTATCCAGGGAAAAGAGCCCAGAGGGGTATCTGCAATCTCCAGGCCGAAGGACTTCAATATGGGGCTCAGGGGTCCGGCGCCTTTGTAGCCTGCACACAGTATCAGCAAACCGCCGGAGTTTACGAATTGATGGATCTCCTGGGCCTCTCTGGCGGAATAATCCTCATTTGGAGCGATTATGATAGCTGCTGATCCACTGAGGAGCCTGGAAATATCCTGGTCTCTCTGCAATATCTGTGGCAAATATCCATTTCTAAAGAGGTTTTCCGTCAGTCCTGCCACGCCGTCGTCTCGATAGTTCTCAGAGTTGAACTGGTTTAGGTGGGTGAAATCTATCCAGGCCACATCCTCTTGAGGCGCTTGCAGGGCCGGTGTCCTGGAATCGTTTATGCTTGAAGCAAGCCCTAGCGAGAGCGCAGCCGCTAAAGCGAGGCATATCAGGAGCAGCAGGGAAAGCCTGGGCTGATCTACGTCGAAATTCTTCTCGATGGTCGTGTTGCCGGAAACGGCTCGGCCCGCAAAGATGTGCCCTGCAAAAGTTCGGCCTGCTAAGGTTCTACCTGCAAAGAAATAGGCTGCCAGGCCCAGGAGAAGAATTAAGGCGGATGTCAAATACTGATAATCCTCAAGATCCGATCTTCGGCCTGTCAGCCAGGACGCGGAATTATAGATCAGTTGATATCTAAACGGCAGTTCGTTATTGAATATGCAGGATGTGTCACCAAATACCAGCACCTTTCCCTTGCCGTAGGTGTCGCAGGCGGCAATGACCAGATCGCCCAAGGCTTCTCCCGGCTCATAAAGCCTGTCTCCCAGGTGTCCGGGAGCGGTCGGATCGGCGCTGTCAGAGAAAGCGAATCTTCCGATGATCAGCGGCCTGGCGCTGCCGCTCAGATGAAGGGATGCGCCGACGGATGATGTGGTCAGGTCAAAGTTCAGGTCACTGGTGATCGGGTGGTGCAGGGCAGAGACGGCGTACAGCCAGTGATCTGGGACATAGTCAGCGGTGTCCGGGTTGATTTTGATTCCAGTCGGCTCAAGCAGATCATTGAGGTAATCTCTTCCGGCGGCAAAATCCCGGTCCTGGACGAACATGGATGTATGCTCGGCAAAGATCAGAAGTCCTCCACCGTTTTTTACGTAGTCTCTGATGCCATCTCTATCGGCGGAGGAGAATTCCTTCTTGAGGTTCATGATCATCAGGATATTGGCGCCTTTTAGGGCATCTTTTAATTCGCCGGGGCTGGTCGAGTTCAGGCTCTGCACCTCTCCACCCATGTTCTCTAAATATCGCTTTATGGCTCCCACGGAAAAACCGTCGTCCGGAGCAAAGGATTGGCTTGCCCTGGGAAAGTGAGGGATATCAAAACCCATCTCGCTGTCCTTTTCATAGAGCACAACCTTGCCGATCCCACCAGAATCAGAATCTGAATTATTGGTACTAGTAATTGGGACGATTGCTATCAATAATACGGCAATGAAAACGGAAAATAATAGTGCCGCAGGCATTGCGCCCTTGGCAGGCGAATGGACCCTTCCTCCCAGCTCAAGTGAGCTGATCCGCATTTTGGATGCAAATATCAGGAATGCAATCAGGAGCACAAAAAAAGCGAGATATATGCGATCTATGTAGCTGTCTGCATCAGTCCAGAATGAAATGGCGGTCAGGATGTAAGCGGCATAGGCAATTGCAAAGCCGATCAGGACCACTATCAATTTCACGATGGGACGGGGCGACATCTTCTTGGATAAAATTAAGAAGGATGCAGCGCAGCATAAAAATGATAGAAAGATAAATGCGCCGCTGATGGTGGGACCGAAAATTACAGCCGTGCCGGCGATTCTTCCGAGGATTGAAGATGCTGCCTGCGAGAGTGATGTGAAGAACTCCCAGAAGAATGGATCGTTGATATAATATATATAAAATGTGAAATAAAATAGGCTACCCAATGCCAGGGCGGAAAACTGGGGCTCATCTTCTCCCGCCGATCTCAAGAGCAGATCGAGTCCGCAGATGAACATGATCATGCTCAATATCCAGAATTCAGGTCGGTCTGTGCCTGCCAGAGCTGTAAATGATAATAGCGTGATAGAAGCTCCTGCAAGGGAAATAGTTTCTATGCGAATTTTTTTATATGAATTGATGTATACTATCATCAATCCTGCCAGGCATACCATTCCACAGGCCCGCATAAATATCGGGGACGCATACCCCATATTGAGAGAAAAAAGGTTGAGTGAAAGCATAATCAAGATGATTGATGCCAGTCTCTTAATCACGATGGCAGCTTTAGTAGATGATCCTTTCATGAATTGGCTAAGCACTCCCCAGAGAGATCGATTGTATCTTTGTGCTCTACCCGTTACGTTTTTTTATTGCGCGCAATGCTGGATTCTAATGCGCTTTTCGAGGTATTATATTTTGGTTGTTATCTTCTCTCTGAATATAAATCTTACGGCTTTTGTCGCATAATTTTTCCGGGCAAAAAAAGTGCGTGCAAATATCTGCTTTTCACATTGGATCCGAATCCCAAATCCCAAGTCCGAAAGGTACTTATAGTGAACAAAGCAGAACTTAAGAAAGATATAAAGGTTCGTGAGTGCTTCAATTGATTTGCAGCCCTTGGGCTGGAGCCTTATCGATAGGAGGGAAAGATGTGATACGGGAACGGTTGCTGTTGATTTTATTTGTGTCTCTATTATTAGCATGTAGCTCAATTGCTTCGTCGGATGAAGGGTCAAATGCCAATTCCATTCAATCGAGCGGTGCACCTCTATTCGATTATCGATACAGTCAGGTTGCAGAAGAATTGGGGCTCCTAAAAAACGGCACTTCTGAAGGCAAGCTTGAATATGGAAGCGTTGAGACTGCAAGCTTGACTCCTCTGGATACTCCTCAAAAGAAAGGCTGCAGGCTACTGATCAAGCAGGCTGACCTCACGATGGGCGTCTGCCAGTGGGAGACGGAGCAGACCTGCTTTGATAGCTGTGGGAGCACCTGTTCCGGGACCTGCGGTGGAACTTGCGGAAGCACCTGCGGTGACACATGCGGCTATACATGCGGCAGTACCTGCGGGGCAACTTGCAGCTATACATGCGGTGACACTTGCGGAAGCACCTGTCTGGCAAGCTGCCGAACCTGTTCACTTTCCTGCGGTGCGGCCACATGCAGCAACACCTGCGATAATACCTGCAAAGACACCTGCATGCGTACCTGTAGCAAAACGTGCGCTCGCACATGCAGCAGCACCTGTGCAAACACGTGCGGTCAGACCTGCTCCGGTACCTGCTCGCAAACTTGCGGACAGACCTGCCGTGATACCTGCTATTCAACCTGTGCGATGACCTGCGCCCGGACCTGTCTTGGGACCTGTTCCGCTACCTGCCTGGCCACCTGCCAGCCCACGTGTTCCGCTACTTGCGGTCAGGTCTGCGCTAGCACTCAGCCTGCCGCGGCGGCAAGTTCTGGTTACCCACCGATGGCCAAGTCGACTACAAAGGCCCCATTAGCAGCGGAGCAGATTACCATGCGCTCCTACAATATTGTGGCAATGCCGCCAACGTCGGTTTACTATCTGGGCGCATATTCTCCCTGGGCAGCTTTCCAGAAGAGCTTCACTGAAAAGGAGATCTACGCCTGGGTTGAGACTGAGGCCGGCTGGGATGTGGTCGCAAAGACTCCCAAGGGAACATGGGTGAAGCAGTTTGTTTTTGTTCCGTCGAACGCAAATGTGATCTTGAACGAAATCGCCCCTGATGGAAATGTCGGCAGCAGGGAGTTTGATCCGGTTGGACCGGGATACAAATATGTCTGGGTCTACGCGAAGGATGCCGGATCTTACGTGGGCAGCTTTGAGAGCGCCGGCCAGAAGAGCAACGATGTGACCCTGCAAGTATACTAAACTTGGAAGTCGCAGGCAGGTTCCCTGAAGAGCCTTTTCATTTTCTTTTCTGCAATCGCTCTCTCAGAAAGTATCGATATACTTGTAAATCAGCCTATTCTTCTTGAGATTCAGACACCTTCGCGCTGCCTGAGCCACATTCTCCCGGTCCTCCTCCCGGCAGTAGATTCCAAAGCGCCAGGCTGCCCGGTGGGCTCTCTCCAGGATGCTGACCAGCGGCGAGACCTCCCGCAGGGCTTTGACCTCTCCTTCTACGAGTGCGGGAAAGCTTCCCTCAGGAGTTTCCGTGAGCGCTGGGCTGTCCACCAGAATGTAGCCACCGTCAACTCCCGATTCGTGGGCGATCTCCTGAGCGAGCATCTTTTCGCTAACCCTGAGCACGGATGGGTCCAGGCACTCCAGGCCGACATAAACCGCCCGCTTGAATATCCTCCTCGACCGGATGCGTTCTGCCATCTCTGCTGCATAGCCTCCCGCCTCTCGCAGAGAGCTGAAGAGCTCCATGTCGTCCATCGCCTTGACTTCCGCAGCACTGGCTCCCTCTTCAATCATGCGCCGGATAGCGGCAGAAATCATGCACTCCGAGATGCGACAGACATGATGATAATAAACGGACGGATGCATGAGCAGCCGGGAGATGAGTAGGGATGTGGCAGCCTGCACGCCCCCCGCCTCCACCACCAGCTCTCCGTTGTGAAGAGTCATCTTCTGAAGCAATCGCAGCCGGTCTATCACTCCGTAAGCCACGCCGGTGTAATGGGCGTCTCTGATCAGGTAGTCCATTCGGTCCACATCGATCTCGCCGCTCACGATCTGCCCCAGGCCGATCCCATTTATGGCCGCCTGGATATCGGCGGCCTTCAGGCCGTATCCCTCCAGCACCTCCCTCAGCTCTCCTTTTTTCAGGATATCCATGATGCTCTCGTGCTCCTTTCGCAGGTAAGGGGTGAGGGCCGATTCCGTGGCATGGGAGAGCGGGCCGTGGCCCACGTCATGCAGAATCGCCGCCGCACCTATCAGCATCGTCTCCTCCTCATTCAGGCCGAGCTGTTTTGCGAGCAGTCTCGCCAGGTGGTAGGCACCCAGACTGTGCTCGAAGCGAGTATGATTGGCGCCGGGATAGACCAGGCTCGCCAGGCCGAGCTGCTTGATCCAGCGCAGCCGCTGCATCTGGGGGGTGTCTGCAATACCCAGGGCGAGGCCTTCAAGCTGGACATAACCGTGAACAGGGTCTCGGATCTCAGTCATCGAGGATGATCCTGGGATCTTCTGGATTAAATAAGTGCTCAATCTTTTGGATTAGCTGCGCGGGTCTCAGTGCGGCAGGCTAAACCTCAGCATGCACCTTTCCTCACCCTGGCAGATCCTCTTCTCCCTGGTAAATTCGATCTGCCGGCCATCGCCCTTCTCTCCGCTCTTCTCCCCGGAAAATTCGCTCGCCCAGACGGAATTTTCCACCCGGCAGATGATCTCGCTCACCTGTTCCGACAATGACCCGCGCCCGGACTTGATCATTATGTCATGCCAGGGGCACCTCCTGATGGTCACCGCCAGGCTGTCCTTCTCCGGCTCGATCTGAAACTCGAAGCCCTCCATGGCCAGGCGGGCGGAGAGCGCCTGATCGAGGTCCTTTAGGCCGCTTTGCAGATGCAGCATCCCTTTGAGGGTGCGGGCCTGAATCTTTGGCAAAACCCTCCAGACGGCCACATCCACCAACAGGGCCTCATCAAAGCCCAGCTTATCCTCAACCTTCATAAACCACAGACCATCCACCGCTGTGTATGACCGCCGGAAGTATTCTGTTTTCTGCTCATCTGTCAATTCAGTCATCTTTTTTCCACCATGCCGGATTGATTCCGTTTATTCTTCGCAGGCACCGCCTTGGGCCCTGCCTTTCGCCCGGCCCTCAATACCGCCTTGCAGGACTGCATGGAAAGCTGGCACCTCTCCGCCTTCTCTTTCATCTCACCGGCGGCAGGATCGCCCTTATTCGCCCTCTCCTCAGCCAGGGCCTGATAGATCCTGGAGGCTTTCTTGCAGGCTTTGAGGGCCTTATTGCTGCACTCTCCCTTATCCTGCACCTCAGACAAAGCCAGATAGTCATAGGCCAGATCCCTCAGAATATCGGCATGCTCCTCCGGAGCCCTCTCGGCTGTGTAGTACTGCAATGACCTCTTGCAGGCATCGATTGCCCTCTGGCAGTTGTCCGCCTTTTCCTCGATCTCTGCCATGGCGATATAACTGTAGCTCAGGCTCCTCAGAGCATCGGCGTGCTCAGCAGGATCTATTCGCTCGTAGATGGCGATAGCATCCAGGCAGGCATCTATTGCCCGCAGGCAGCTTTCTTTGCGATCCTCTCCCTCAAAAGGAGCAATCTCGGCCAGAGCTGAATGAGCCGCCCAGAGCAGGATCTTGGCCTCAGCGCAATCCTCTGCATGTTCTTCTGCACCCTCTTCTGCGCTGCAGGATGCGCTGCCGGATTCACCATAGATCCGCAGGGCCTGCTTGCAGAAGGCTATGGCCTTCTTGCAGTCTTGCTCTCTGGCCTCTTTCGTGATCTCGTTGTCGGCCAGGGAGATGGCAGTCATGGCCAGATCCTTGCAGCAGGAGGCGATCTGCAGAGGATGAGCCTGCCAAACTCGGTAAGAATGCAGCCTCTGCTCACAGGCATCCAGAGCGAGAGCTGAGTTCTCGGATGGATATTCGATTTCGGCTAAATTGAGATAGGCCATCCAGAGGATGCCTTGGGCTTCGCCGTAGTCCTCAGGAGAGTCCTCCAGGGTGAGGGCCTCAAGAGCTTTCTGAGCCGCCAGGATGGCTCGCAGACAATTTTCCGCCCGGTTCTCTGCCTTCTGCCTCAGCTTTCCCAGGGTGAGGTAGACGTTGGCCAGATTGTTTTGGGCAGTGGCATAAAACCTGGCAGACTCCTGCCGGGAATAGATGCGGAGAGCATTGTTGCAGGCCTCCAGAGCCTGCCGGCAGCATTCCTCAATCTCTTCCTCTGCCTCTGCCTCAGCCTCACCTTCACCCTTACCCGCTTCTTCCGCCAGTGCGAGGTAGGCACTAGCCAGGTTGTTCTGCGTGGCAGCGTAGGCCAGAGGATGCTCTTTTTCTGTTCTAGTGTCCAGGGCATCCCGGCAGGCGTCAAGAGCCAGCCGGCAGTTTGCCTCTCTGTCCCTGGACTCTGAGTGGGAGAGAAACGCGATGGCCAGGTTGTTTTTCAGGGCGGCAATCTGCAATGGCAATGGGCTTTTTGCCTGGGAATAGAGCTCTATAGCCTCCTGGTAAGCGGAGATGGCATCTTTGCAGAGCCTCTCATGATACTCGGGATTTGCGGACACTCCGGCAGCCAGATAGCTGCTGGCCAGGAATGCCTTGGCGGCTGCAAATTGCAGGGGGCTATTTATCGGATTGAGGGCGGAGAGAGACGCTTTGCAGGCAGCTATCGCCTTTTTACCGTTTTCCTCCCGGCTCTCCAGCTCCGCCAGCTTTCTGTAGGTGCTGCCCAGATCATTTTGAATGGATGCGTGCTCCTTTGGGGCATCAGAAGGAGTGAAGAATGGCAGAGCCTCTTCCCAGCAAACGGCGGCCTGCTTGAGGTTCTTGGCTCGGCCTTTATGATCGGCAAGAGCAGCATAGGCTGAACCCAGGCCTATCATGACTTTAGCGCGAGCGATGGGGTGGCTTTGCTGAGAAAATGTGATCAGAGCCTCATCATAGGCGGCGATGGCGCGCTCGCAGACAGACGGATCATTTTTTTGCCGGCTCATATCCAGGCAACTGTCGCCGATCCTTTTTTGGATGTTGGCGCGCTGCACCTGATCCATCTCCAGTGCCAGCATCCTCTCATACACGATCAGGGCCTTTTCATAATGGCCTTCCTTGTTCTGCAATGGCGGTCTTGCCTCCTTTTCGCTCTGTCTGTGAATTTTCAAATTCAATTTGGATACAACTGCTGATGGGCACCGCCGCTACTTCTAATCTTCGCCCATCTCTGCCAGGCCGTGCTCAGCATTATAAAAATCTTTTTTAATTTTTCCTATTTACTTAGTTAAAATACCGAAAGTGTTAAATCCTGGGACGATGCAATATGTAATTAAAATAGATATTATCATCAATAATAATGTTGATAAGTGCTCTGCCAAAACAAGAGAGGGCAGGTTCTTTTCCTCCTCCCTGACCCTCTCCCACCTCATTACATTAGCCTGGTATAACTGAAGACCTCCGGGGTTATATTTTTGTAAAATTGAAATTCATCTGATAACCACTACATCAAGGAGGAGCAAGATAGCCCCTAAAAAGCCCATTACGGTGATTACCGTCTCCGTATTTATCTCGGGATTATGCACGGGCCATCCGCTAGGCAGATCTAGAATATAAGGTTTTCCAGAGGCAGAGGTCTTTCAGCCACCAGAGAGATCTCCCACCCAAAGCACTCGATTGCCTAAAGACGTATTGCTGATGGCCTGGAAGAACTTGCCGTCGGCAGTAACCATGTAGCCGTCTAACACCACGGCTAAAGCCAGATAAAGGCAATCGTAGACTCTTCGTTTTGTCTCTATTGCCATATTGAATGCTTCCTCTTGATGGTTCTGGGATGGATACGATCGGATAGGAGTCCTTTCCATACTATCATGAATATCGAATCCTTCATCGGCAGACAAAAAACCTCTGCGAATCAACTTGCAGAGAACATTATCTACTTCCAGGAATAGAAGATCGGGTGCATGAAGCTCATAGTCCTTTCCTAGTAGTTCAATGGCATCGCTAGCGTTATCCTCCTCAATGAACCACTTAATGGCCACGCTGGCGTCCACTACTACGATCATCTTTCCCGATCCTCGCGGATAAGTTCCGCAGAATCTGGAAATGTCCTGCCTTTCAATCGCGCTCGGATGCCTAGGGCAATTTGACGAGCTGAAGCCATGTCCACCTTAGCCGATTGCTCCAGGATATGCCGGACTTCTGCTTCCAGGGAACGATTTTTCTCACGAGCACGAGCCTTTAGCCTATTGACAACTGCGTCGTCGAGATTTCGCACAATGATCTGGGACATTCATCCTCCATGATATCATATTGATAGCATCATTGCATAAAATAGCTTTGCTTAAGCGACATCATTTGCTTGCTGCTTGGTGAAAAGGTCAAATGAAATTAGAAAAAAGATAAAGGATCTGGAACAGGAGCTCAGACCCCGCTCAGGTAACCGTCGCCAGTTATTTTTCCCGTTTCTGATGCCTGATATTCCTGTATGGCGCCATTGGGCAGCAGATTGATATCATTCGTCGTGTACTTTGGCCCACCAGCCTTGTTCGATCCGTCAATGGAATGCACTATGCCGCCCTGGGTGGTATTATTAGCCAGGAGATAGGGCTTGCTGAGGTCAGCCGGGCCGGTCACCTTTTGCATGAGCAGATTGGGGTCCGGGCCGAAGTTGGTCTGTACCCAGGAGTTCCACTGATCGATGATGGCGTTGAAGGTTGAGACATCTCCGCCGGTCATGTACTTTTGATGCGCCTCGCCCAGTTGGTATGACAGGCGCAGTCCCTGCATTATGGCCTTTTGCTGATCGGTATAGTCTGCGGCCGTGGTCAGGCCAGCTATGCATAAAAATATGGCAAATATAGCTAAATATTTCATCAATCCATCACTCTCCAATAATCCTCAAATTATTCTGATTGCCTTTTAGCCTGGTTTTTTGCGAAAGCTCTAGCGGAAGACCGAAGGCAGGACGTAGCTACTATCAGCATTTCCGGCATCATTTGAAATGGAACTTCCCCGGTCTACGTATACCGCCGCTCCTGTGTAAGGATCAATGTAGAAGTATTTTATCTCCCCTGTGCTGGGAATCTTGTAGGCATAGATGGACCTTCCCGTGAATGGGTCCGTCTCAACCTCGCCTATCCAGCCACTCGATAAATTGAGGGCCTTCCAGGTGGTTAAGGGATCGTCTACCAGCTTTCCATTCTTGATCAGACTTCCCTTGGGCGCAGTTCCCCAGTTCCACAATTGATTGTTGCCGCTGCTGTTGCCGCTCTTGCTACTGTTATTGCTGTTATCGGCTGGAGACGCGACATCACTGGTCTTGAAGGTACCAATCACGCTTCTGCCGTAGTCTCCACCTACGCTCTGGAAACGGCTGCTATCCTGGCCATGACAATTCGCAGCCAAGAGACAAGCTATCAGTATTACCATTGCTGCCAACGCAGTCTTCATACTAAACCCCACCTCTATGGCATCAACCAGGAGCCATAAAAGGCTTTCGAGTGTCTAGCTGAAGATCGGCGGCAGATTGGATGTGGTAGTGGTTTGCTTTTGCGCCCCGGTTTGGCCGGAGACAGGCCCGTAACTGGCATACGTCGGCACTCCGGTTTCAGGATTAAAGTAGACGTAAACCGTCTTTCCTGATTTGGAGTCAGTGTACGTGTAGTAAGACTGGCCATTGACTGGATCCACATACGTTTGAACCGGCTCACCGGTTTGAGCATCTGTATAGGTATAGGTAGGTGATGCAGCGCCATATGGGTCAACAAAAGACTCATCCAGCCAGTTCTTGTTGACATTGAGCTTTTTCATTGTGTATGCAGGATCGCCTACAAGGTTGCCATTGACAACGAGAGTTCCCTTTGGAGAACTGCCCCAGCTCCACAGGCTGCCATTGCTGCCGGCTGCCGCAGCAGGCTCTGCATCGCTGGACTTGATGGTGCTTATCAGCTTTCTGCCGAAATCCCCGCCCACACTCTGGAAATGGCTGCTGTCCTGAGCATAGCAGCCAGCTGCCACCAGATATACTATCAGCGATAATACTGCCAATGCTGTCTTCATACTAACCCCGCACAGAAATGAAGGATGGAGGGAAATAAAAGCCTTTCGCAAGCGATTACAGCCTTGTCCAGGGCTCATTCTGGCTGTAGGACGTCTGGCCGGCAATTTTTCCCGCCAGGATATTGATTATATCTATGGGTGCAGAGCTGGCATATGCCTCCTTTCCGGTCATTGGGTCAATGTATTCGTAGACCAGATTGCCGGTTTTAAGATCAGGATATGTGGAATAGCTGAAGATGGGCTTCGAATTAGTGGGATTGAGGAAGATGTAGATCTTCTTGCCGGTCAAGGGATCGGAGTAAGTCTCCATGGGAAGGCCGGTGGTCGAATCGGTATAGGTCTCGCCCATCCAGTCGCTGGACAGATTCAAGAGAGGCCGGAGATAATATGGATCGGTTACCAGACTGCCGTTTACTATCTTGCTGCCAAGGGGCGCTTTTCCCCAGCTCCATAGGTCGTTGCCGCTCTCTTCACCCTTATTTTCATTATCATTGCTTCTCTGGTTATCCTCTGCCTGAGGAGAGGACTTGCCATTCTTTTCCTGATAATCCTTTATCCATTTCTGGGCAAATTCGCCGCTGACGCTCTGGTACTGTGGTGGGGTGCTCTGGCTGCTTGCCACCGTTAGCAAGAGACATAACGCTAATGAAATTGCCAATGAAGCAGCCATTATCATAGTGGCTGCGGATTTAATTGCCATGTCATTCCTCAAACCATTCCTCAAACCTTTCTTCGTAGCTTTCCTCATGCCGTTCCTCGTGCCTATCCTCATTCAATCTTTCTGGCGGCAACTTCGATAGCCCGGATGACACTGTCTCTGGGAATTATGGTGGCGACGGGAATGGAGAGCAGTCTCTCTACCGTCGGGCTGACGATTGGGGCACAGACCAGAGCCGAAGCTCCATCTCTCTCCGCCCTGATGGCGGCGATGATGGCCTCCTCGATGGTGGTGGCCGAGTACTCCCGCAGGGTAAGCATTTTGTCGCCGATCTTCATCTTCTTCTCGCTGATTTTGTCCAGGACCGGCCGGGCGGCGATTATGGCGATGAAGTTGCCTTCCGAGCCTTCAAGCTGGCGAATCGTCCTGACAATCTGGCGCAGTGTTGTGATGTTCGGGTCTCTGTGGCCGGATAGGATCTTGTAAAGAGTGCTCTGCGGAATTGCCGACAGCTTGGAAAACTCCCGGGCGGAAAGGCCCAGCTCCCTGAAGACCTCCCTCAGGGTCTCCCGCAGCCTCTCGTCCGACTGGAAGGCGGCTCTCATCACCCGTTCCACATTTGGCATAATGTTGGACAATGTGGACCAATTATTTCTACTTTTGGGCGGAAGGATTGCGCCTCCGGCAAAACATTAATATCCTGGACGGCCAGCATTTAGGCCAATAGTATCTCAGATATCCCGTATTTTCACAATTAGGACACTTTTTATCTCAAAATAGAAAATGTTATATTCTCCATTTGGAGAAGTTGCCTCTATGGGCGAATATCGGCTTCGATGTGTGAGCGACGGATCAGTGCAACCTGCTTATTCCTTGAGCTGCCCCCATGACAGCTCGCTTCTGCGCGCCGATTATCAGGCCAGGCAGATCCAACCGAAGGGCCTGCCAGGCATCTGGCGCTTTTTAGACTGGCTTCCTGTAGAGGGTACTATCGCCGAGGCGGAAGGAGCACCAGTGACATACAGGAGCCTTGGGCTGGCCAGGGAGCTTAGCCTGGAAAACCTTTACATCAGTTTCAATGGCTACTGGCCGGAGAGGGGGGCGAAGAATCCCACGTGCAGCTTCAAGGATCTGGAGGCTGCGCCCACCATGCAGAGGCTAAGGGAGCGAGGCGACAATCCCACGCTGGTAGTGGCTTCCGCCGGCAACACCTCCCGCGCTTTTGCACACGTGTCACTGATCACCGGCCAGCCTCTGGTTCTCTTTGTGCCGGAAAGGGCCCTGGAGAGGATGTGGACTGCTCTTCCTGCAGTTGAATCCAGAGACAAAGGCATGGTCAAAGGCATGGGCAAAGACAGAGGCGCCGGTCCGGTGACGCTGATCGCTGTAAAGGGCGATTACTATGATGCGATATCAATTGCGGAAAAGGTTCAATCCCTACCCGGTTTTGCTCCGGAAGGAGGAGCGAGAAACATTGCCCGTCGGGACGGGATGGGAACAGTGATGCTCGATGCCGCCATCACCCTGGGCGAGATTCCCAGGCACTACTTCCAGGCTGTGGGCAGCGGCACAGGCGGAATAGCAGCCTGGGAGGCGGCCCTTCGTCTCAGGGCAGATGGACGGTTCGGCTTTGTCCTTTGCAGGCTGCACTTGGCCCAGAATCTTCCCAATGCGCCCATTTACTATGCCTGGAAGGGAAATGAGCCCGAGCCTGTCAGTGATGACATGTTCGATGATGTTCTCTTTAACCGCAAGCCACCCTACGGGATGCCAGGGGGGGTAAAGGACGCGCTGCAGGATACCTGCGGCGATGTCTACGGCATAACGAACTCGCAGGCTGCCGCTGCCAAAAAGCTCTTTGAGCAGTCTGAGGAGATCGACATTCTCAATGCACCGGCAATAGCCGTCGCGGCGCTGGAGCAGGCAATCGAAGCTGGAAGCGTCCAGCGAAATGAGACGATCCTTCTCAATATCACTGGAGGCGGTGTCTCCCGGATGATAGAGGATCACAGTCTGCAGATGATCAGGCCGCAAAAGACCGTCTCCAGCTGGGAGCAAGCGGCAGAATTTTTGGATGGCAAGAGATGATGATTATGATGATGAATGAGGTCAAATCCGAGGCCACGCCCCTGACGCTCACAATCAAAGGCGGGGTAGACAAGGAAGGCCATCCCGATGGCGTATCCGAGATAGAGATCGCTCCCGGCGAGATAATAGGAATAGTAGGGCCCACCGGCTCAGGCAAGAGCACTCTCATCGCCGACATTGAGCAATTCGCCTTTGGCGACACCCCTTCCGGCAGGAGAATTTTCATCAACAACCAGCCGCCTGCTGCGGAGCTGCGCAGCAATCCCAGAAAGAAGCTGGTGGCCCAGCTCTCCCAGAATATGCACTTTCTGGCGGATATGACGGTAGGCGAGTTTCTGCGGATGCATGCCAAATCGAGGGGAAAGGACCCCATGCTGGCAGAGCGGGTCATTGCTCTCGCCAACACCCTCACCGGAGAGCCGGTCAATCCTGCCTTTCAGCTTACCATTCTCAGCGGCGGCCAATCTAGGGCTCTGATGGTTGCCGATATTGCAGTAATCAGCGACTCGCCAATTGTTCTCATCGACGAGATTGAAAATGCGGGGATCAAGAAGCAAGAGGCTCTCCGCCTTCTGGCAGGAGAGGGAAAGATCGTGGTGGTAGTAACTCATGATCCAATGCTCGCCCTCATGGCCTCCCGCCGCATTGTAATGAAGAACGGCAGCATGACCAAGGTGATCAGCACCAACGAAGATGAGCAGAGGGTCTTCCGGGATGTAGAGAGGCTGGACGGCTGGCTGACTGCGCTGCGCGAGAGCATACGCCAGGGCGAGGTAGTGGCTTGAAGATGGTGGTGGTCGCCGGAACTCCTGGGTCCGGCAAAACCTCGGTGCTGATGCATGCCGTAAAGGACCTGCTCCGGGCGGGACATCACCCTGCTCTGGTCAAGATCGACTGCATGTGGACTGAGGATGACCTCCGGTTCAAACGCCTGGGGGTGCCGGTAGCAGTGGGCCTGGCCAAGGACATGTGCCCGGACCACTATGCCATCTACAACTTCGACGAGATGTTGCAGTGGGCCGCGGCCCAGGGGGCGGACATCCTGCTCAATGAGACTGCAGGGCTATGTCTGCGCTGCGCTCCCTATCCGGACAGGGCTCTGGCGATTTGCGTGATCGATGTCACTACCGGGCCAAACAGTCCCCTCAAGGTAGGGCCGCTGCTCACCACTGCCGATGCTGCGGTCATGACCAAGGGAGACCTGGTCTCCCAGGCGGAGAGGGAGGTCTTCAGGGAACGGATCCTGGAGGCGAATCCTGGATGCCGGATCATCGAGGCCAACGGGCTGTCTGGCAAGGGATCGGCTGAGCTTGCCCAGCTCATGGCCGGCTGGCCGGATATCGATGGAGAGATGGTCCTGCGGCATAATCCTCCTCTGGCCATCTGTACCCTCTGCACCGGGGAGCTGCGCATCGCCAGGGAGCATCACCGGGGTGTTCTGCGCCACCTGGACGGATTCATGGAGTATACCGGCGAGTGAGGAAGAAAGATGAAGCAGATCGAAAAGCTCCTGCCGGGATACAATTGCGGGGAGTGCGGCCTTGGTAGCTGCCGGGAGTTTGCCTCTAAGCTTGTGGACGTGGCGGGGCTGGACAGGTGCCCAATTCTCAGGCAGGAGAGATTTCTGGGCCGGGCCGAGCAGATCGCAGCGCTGCTGGCAAGCTCAGAGAAAGGCGAGGAGATCATCGGCGTTCTGGACGGGCTGCGGGCGGACTTTGCCCTGGCCCCGCTGGCAGGCGAGCCATCCTGCCGGGAGGACCTGCACCCCTTCAATCCGGAAGCGCGGCTGAAAGCGGGCGGCATCTTCCGATACCGGCCTCTGGGCTGCCCAATCACCCATTTTGCCAGGGTTCTCAAGAGCCGGCAGGGGATAGTAACCGTGCACCTGGTTGGGCCAGTGCACCTGCTGCAAGGCCTTCCAGCGCCCGAGGACATTGGAATCTGCATGGTGGCTGCCTTCGAGGGGACGGTAAGCCGTGGCCGGAGGCCGGAGGTAGGAGAGACAGTGCGGTTTCTGCCCGAGCACTGCATGATGCAGAAGGTGCACTCGGGAGTGGTGGTGCACTCTGAGGGCGAGATGGTGAGAATCGAGGGTATTGATCTGAAGGTGTGGTGAGCGGAAAAGGGAAATCATCTTTTACTAGTTTGTCGTTTGGTTTTTGGGATATTCTTCATTGAAGTCTCTGATTTCATAAAATATCTCGCAAATACTGAAGCAAGTTCTGGTTTAGTTGCCACAAGCTTAATCATCTCCGAACCCATCTCGGAGTCATCAACATTTTCTCCTTTCGATTTTCGCATTATTAGATTAAGAATCTCCGGAGACCGAATGGCTTCAGTGAACAATTCCGTCTTTGCATCTTCCTCAGCAATATCATCATTTCCATATTGGGGAAAGAGATAACCTGTAAGCTGAGCAAGTTCTTGAAACTTGTTATCAGGATGTTCTGAGTTTTTCTCAAGATATTCAAAGTACTTCTTGATATCTCCAGCCAATGCTTTGAGTCCAGATGGCGTGCTTTTGTCAATGGCATAAAAAACTCCGCAGTAATCAAATGCCCAAAGGCGGGGCGCAGCCGCTCCCCTGGCCCGCACCCACGCACGCACGCGCGTCCGTCTCCCGAGAGCTCTTATCCCAATATTGCAAAGCGGGCTGATGCCATTCGAAACCGCATCCGTTTCCGCCATCACCGCTGCCCGGTCCCCTTCCCAGAGCGAGGAGAAAATTTGCCTGAAATTGACAGCCACGCCTTCGAAGACATTATGCCGAAATCCATTCCTCGCGAGAGATGCCGGCATCTTTTAAAATGGTCTTTATGAGACTAACATCTACGTCCTCGCCTTGATGCGGATTTGGAAGGATGATAACTGTGTCGCCGATGACCATGTAGGGGTGCTTGCTACCATGATGAGGCCCCTCTAATACCAGCTTTTTCAGCTTCTTAATTAGGATTCGATAGGGAACGGGAATTATCTTACACAATGGCCATCGGCTCCTGAGAGACACTTATTGCCAGCCCATCAATGGACGGAATAGCAAAGCCCCTCTGCAATCGAATGGCAATCCATTCCTCAATAACTTCGATAAGATCTTCCCGGCATTTCTCAATAGTCTCACCGGTGGCTATTACACCCCGAAGACCTTCCACAGTGGCCATGTAAGAGCCATTCTCCAGGGATTCGTACTTCGCTCGCCTCAAAGCCGCCCCGATATATTCCGAGAACATGAATTATCCTTCTATTCGATTGGATTTAATAGTTGTCTTTAGACTCTTATCATAATCCAATTTTATAGCGCGGTTGAAATAGGGCGACACCTCCCGCCGCTGCCCTTTGGGTTGCCCAATCACCCAATTTGCCAGGGTTCTCAAGAGCCGGCAGCAAACAGTCACTGCGCATCCGGTTGGGCCGGCGCGCCTGCTGCAATGACTGCCTGAGCCCGAAGACACCAGCATCCGCGCGGGCAGACCCCCTTCGCAGCCGCGGCTGAAGGCCGGAGGTTGGGCAGACGGTGCGAATTCTGCCGGAGCTACTCCATGATGCAGAAGGCGCATTCGGGAGTGATGGTGCGCTCTGATAAAGGAGGTTTGATGAATGGATTAAAGGATGATGTTGGCCAAGAAATATAAAGTATGATCATGATATATCATTATTATGAAAGGCATTTGGCTGGCATTAATGATCCTTATGACCGCAGGAATTTGCACCGCCCAGGTTCCTGACTTAGTTGGGAACTGGACAGGCTCTCAGAATGCATATATTGCAGAAAACGGGGTTTACAATCTTTCGGAAAACGAGAGTACCCATATGGTTATCATCGAGCAGAAAGATCGGCTCTTTACTGGATATGTGACCTATCCGTCGAATGGGAAAGAGGTTGCAGAGAGTTTTGCCGGAGCAATCGGCCTGGACAACAAAACGCTCCAAATAGCAGAATTTATCGATGGGTATGACTTCGGCACGATCATTTCTGATGATGAGATTGAGCTAATTTATATCGCAGATGGAGAAAACGGAAGGACTGCTATCGATAGGCTCTACCGCATAAAGGCGTAAGCCGAATTATTATCGGGGCTGTCTGATGATGTCTATGATATCAAGATCATCCAGAAGCTCCAAAACTCTTTATGGAATAAGCGCCAATATTTTACTTGATCCGCATGGCAAAAATATCAGGCGAACCGGGAAAAATCTCTCTGAAATTCTGCTCAGGCAAGGGTATTGAGGAGTTTAAGCAGAAGTTCTCTTTGACGAGCTCCGAAGCTGCCAGCTTTCTCAGAGATCTGGCTCAGGAGATCGAAGGCGCAGGCAGGGTTGAGATAGCCTATGGAAGCGTCTCGCTCTCAGTTAATCCCGCGCCGCCCATCAGGCTCGAAATCGAATTGGAGGAGGATGAGCTGGAGATTGAGATAAAGCTCAAGGAAATTAAGGAAAAGCCCTGACATCACCCTTCGGGCAGGATCTGGGCTGAAAAAACTGCGAATATTGCAGATCAACAATTATTTATTTACTCAAGCGGCATTAATAGCCATGATTGTTTTTGGGATGAGAGCCGCTCTGGGAATCTATGCGATCATAGTCATTTATTTTTCAATATCCTCTGCAATTATAGAAAACTCCGATTCGCCAGATTCAACCGTTCTGTCATATCAGGATGGATCGATTCTGGCCGGAAAAAATCTCAGCACTCAGAACCTTTCCGCGGCTCATTTGAACCGCTCCGACATGAAACGGTCAATTCTGGATGGTGTTGATCTCAGTGGGGCTCATCTGGCGGGATCGGAGATGAGCTTTGCCTCAATCAAAAAGGCCAATCTGGCCCGAGCCAATCTCATCCTGTCCGATCTCTTTGGCGCAAACCTCGCTGGCTCGGACCTCAGTGATGCAATCATGCAGCAGGCGATCATAAGTCAGGCAAATCTGATAGGCGCAAAGCTGGACAGATCAAATATGACCGCCTCGGACCTGAGCAACTCAAATCTCTCTGGTGCCAGCCTTATCGGTGCGCATGCGAAGCGCGCCATGCTCGGAAACTCTTCACTGTCAAGAGCAAACCTTTCTGGTGCGAGTTTTGTGGGAGCTAACCTGATGGATGCGGATTTGCGTGAGGCAGACCTCAGAGGCGCAGATATCTCTGAGGCACGACTCTACAGGGCAAAGCTTACAGGCTCCAACATGTCCCGATCAAATATTGTCTTTGCAAATCTAACCGGCGTTAATCTCAGCCAGGCAGACCTCTCCAACTCCGTGCTCAAAGGATCATCATTCTCCCATTCGGACCTAACACAAGCCATTCTTTCTGATGCAGATCTCTCTGATGCCGTGATGCACGAATCCTTGCTCATGGAAGCGGCGCTTATTCGGGTAAATGCCTCCGGAGCTTGCATGGAAGCGTCTAACCTCACCAGAGCGGATCTATCCGGCGCCAATCTGGCAGACTGCCGGATGCACGAGGTCAAACTTGTCGATGCCAGGCTCATCGGAGCAGATTCGACTGGCGCATGCATGGAGAACTCCGACCTGAGGGGCGCAGACCTGACTGGAATGAGGCTCGTCGAAACCAATCTGGTAGGTGCCAATATGAAAGGACTTAACATGCAACGGGCAATTGCGATGAGCGCAAAGATGAGCTGGGCGGACCTGAGCAATAGCCATTTATCAGCCAGCCAGCTAACGAGAGTTGAGTTTTATGGCACAAACCTGAGTGGCTCCGACCTAAGTGAAGCAGATCTAACAAGGGCTTATATGATGCGGGCAAATCTGACCGGCTCGGACCTGAAGAACGCGGACCTGACCGGTTGCGACCTGAGCAATGCAATACTCAGAGGCGCTAACCTGAATTCGGCAGACATTTGCGGCACAGCACTGAATGGAGCAGATCTGAAGGGAGCAAGACTGGCTACCGCTAATTTGCGGGGCTTGAATTTGGTAGGGGCCAACTTCTCTCAAGCAGGACTGGAGGGCGCGACTCTGCAGGGCCCGATGCTCATACAGGACGTAAATTTGAGCGAAGCCAAACTAAGAAATGCCAGAATGGAACTGATACTGCTAAAGAATGTGAGTCTAGCAGACGCTGATCTCAGAGGCGCAAACCTTACGATGATCATGATGATTGGAGTTGATCTAAGCCGCGCCAATTTGGAAGGAATAAATTATGACAGTTTCAGCCTGCAGAATATCTTTAACAGCAAACTGAATAAAACCAGGATGAGCAAAGTCTTGGAGAATGACCTGGAGAACTTGCGGAAAATGTAGCCGGGATACCGGGGGCATATGGAACATGTCACAAATGGCATATGCAAAGAAGAGGATTGTATTCGCTATCCTGGCCTTCATTCTTATCGGGCTGCTGCATTTATCCTCTGCATCAGAAAACGACCTCTCAGAGCTCAAAAGGCTCACATTCTCATTTGATGATCCCAAAATCACATCCCAAGACCTGGCGTTCTTCCTTTTAACTCATAACTTCAATGCAAAGCCCATGAGAGAATATGTAGAACTGGATTTGAATGGAGTGATATACAAGCTCATTCCCAATAGAGATAAACCTGGATTATGCGATATCCTGCCATCCGATTCTCCGCTGTGATCATCTCTTTTTCAATGAACGCTATCGAAGGGCTTTTAACTGGAGACCCACTAACGGGAAAGATCATGGGCATTGGCAATGGCATTTGGCATGCGATCTTGTTTCTGATGGTCATTTCATCGTTCTTCATCTCTATGCCGGAAGCAAAAGGTGGATGCAGCGGAGGATGCTCAATCTCAGGAGGCGGTGGAGTTTCTTCGGCCAGCTTCATGGGAGATAGAGCAGTTGATATTGGGATGTCAAGCTTTGATGAATTTGTCAGAGACAAACTTGGCAGAAATCCAGCGACGGCATTGCAGGCGAAAACGCCATCGCAGGACTCTCAATTGAAATCCAATTCATCCCTCAACCAAACTGCAAACGGCAATTCAAGTCAGAACGGCTCTGCAGAGATGATTTCCTCCGACAGCAGGACAGTCAAATTAGGAGCTATTGGAATGCAAAACGGCAGAATATCAAATCTGGCTTTCGCCGCTTTTAGCAACAATTGGCTCTAGCCGATCGAATGATATCGATAGGCGGTTATCGATAAGCGGCCTGCTCACATGGATGAAGCAAAAGCTAAATCAAAAGCTATATAGGAATTGCAGCCTTTTTATGTATTATGACTCAAATAACCGTTGAACTTGTATTTGGCGAGAAAGCAGGAGCCGTATGGCGAGCACTCAACCAAAATGGCCCGAGCAACATTACCAATCTCGTTAAAACTACATCTCTGAGCCGTGAAGAGGTCTTCAGCGCTCTTGGCTGGCTTGGCCGCGAGGATAAGATTCTGCTGGAACAAAAGGGCCGGGAGATGATATTCTCACTGAGAGATCCAGAATTACTCCTGCAAGCAGCTGCCGAAGGAGCTGCAGAAGCAACTGAAAAGATAACTGTGGAAGAGATTCCCCTTAAAGCAAAGGCAAAATCAAAGACGAAACGCGCCAAAGCTAAGCCGCCAAAAAAGCCCAAGAAGGCCGAGGCGGGCAAAGGATCCTTAAAGAAGGAAGAGTGCCAGGAAAAGAGCCTTAATAAAGAAAGCGACAGGACAAAGGATTTTCTGCTTCACTAGCCAATTATGTAATCCATATAACAAATGGGTGAGGAGTGATTTCTATCACGAAAAACGTCCCCAGGTTTGATTTCCCCAATGAAAGGGAGATAGTTATAACCCGCATCTTTGATGCTCCTCGCGACCTGGTTTTCAAAGCAAGCACAAATCCAGAACTTATACCGCAGTGGTGGGGGCCGAAGAGATTCTCGACTGCAGTTGATAGGATGGAGCTGTTCCCAGGAGGAGTCTGGAGATTCATTCAGCGCGATCAGGATGGCAATGAGTATGCATTCCATGGTGTCTATCGGGAGATAGTGCCGCCAGAGAGAGAGGTGCACACATTTGAATTTGAGGGTATGCCAGGACATGAAATACTTGAGACATCGACCTTCGAGGAGTTTGAGGGCAGGACAAAGCTGACGGTATCTGATTTATTTCAGACTGCAGAAGATCTAGAAGGCATGTTCAGCTCAGGGATGAAGGAAGGCGCAACTGAGAGCATGGGCCGCCTTGAAGAACTCTTGAAAAAGCTGAAATATCAATAAATGAGATTGAGCATGGAGGAATGAAGAAAATGACCGGCATTGTGCATTTTGAGATACCCGCGGATGATACAGAGAGAGCAAAGAATTTTTATTCCAGCCTATTTGGATGGAATATCGCAGGCATTCCAGGCATGGATTATATGATGATCGATGTCTATGGCGCTCCTGGCGGAGGCATGATGAAGAGAATGCACCCCGACCAGCAAATGATAAATTACATAGGAGTGCCATCCGTAGACGAGTATGCCGGGAAGGTGGAAAAGCTGGGCGGGAAGATTGTAGTCCCCAAGAAAGCCGTTCCAGGTATGGGATATTTTGTCGTCTGCATGGATACGGAAAACAACGCTTTTGGCATCTGGGAGATGGACCCGGCAGCAAAATAGAAAGAAAATTCGCTCCTGCGCAGCTCATGCGCATGGATAAGGACGCCCGCGCAGACAGAAACGGCATTAGCGTAGGGTGCTGAGAAGCTGCGGCAGGCTGAAGTATTCGTAACCGCCATACTGGGCCGGAAAATCATTTATTGCGAGCCATAGATCTCCTGTTTCGGGATAGGCGACAAGGCTCCACATGTTGGCGATATGGGCCTTAAAATCGCCCAGTGGCTCTCTGGCCCTATAGGCAAAATCCGGATAGAGCGCGCAGATAGTGCAGAGGATGTTGTTTGTCCAGGAGGGAAAACCGGCCGGTCGGGTCATGCGGGTGTAAGGATCATAGCGGTCGCTCAGTATTTTAATGGCGTTTTCTGCGTCTATCCGGCCGTAGTATCGGTGGATCAGCTGGGCGTATCTCTCAAAGCGGCTGGGTGCCTGTACATAGAAGTTGTAGGGATCCCTGAGGCCCTCCTGCCACTTTTCAATGGTAGAGATATCCTTTAGCTCATTTACCGGCTGCTGGTCGGCCACCATGTTGTATCCGGAGTAGCCCATCCAGCCGGGATAGCAGTTGGAGTGGTTGGTCTGCCAGAGGGCTTTGACATTTTCCATCGGATAGCGGACCGAGACCATCCTGGATGAGGTTTCCACTACTGCGGCCCTTTTAGTTTTTCCGTCTGCCACGTGGTAGGCGATGCCTGCGCAGCGGGGCGTATTCCGGAAGATTCTTATGGCATCGTCTATTGAGCCGGCATGAGTCAGAAGGCATCGAGTGAATATGGCGATGCCGCAGCCCTGCATGCTCTCGTCCTTCATGGAGCTGAGCTGGGTCATCATCTCCAAGCCGTCCTCATTCAGGCCGCCGTCAAGGCCGATCATGCCAGGATAGGTCAGGAATGCATGACCGAAACCGCGATCCGTGTCGGCTACGACCATCATGCGGCAGTCCAGCTGCTCCGGCATATTGAAGTTGTCCTCGTTCTTGCCGAAGATCAGCCTGCCGTCGCCTCCCGCCCACTCATCCCAGGCAGAGAAGCTGCTGCATCCGCCGGAGGGGGGAGGGAGAAAGGAACCGGAATTTGCATCGGTGCTGCCTCCCGGATTTGGCGGGTTTTTCCGGATTGATTTGTCATCGCATTTCCAGTAATGGGGATGGGCATAGATGCACCATTGATCATAATTGGTATTCCAGAGAAGGATCTGCTCAAAGCTCACATCTGCTCCGGCGTCTTTTCCGCCATCGGCTATCCCTCTCATCTCGTCCTCAAACTCCCTGGGGACGAATGGTTCTGCTTTTTTCTGGCCAATCCAGATCATCTCCTCGGCTCTCTCAAGATCTGAGCCGGTCTGCTGGGCGATGTAGGCTATGGTTGCCGGAAGCGTTCGCGTTATCATCAAGCGGATCTTGTCTGCCAGGAGATAGCCATGCTGATAGCCCATTTCGTAGGGGCTGCCTTTGATATGAAGGATTTTGACGCCTTTTTGCTCTTCGAAATAAGCCTTGCTGAGAATATCGCTCCTTGCCCTGCCGGTCATGCAGAAGTTGTTGGCGCTAAGGATATAAAACAATGGCGAATGATACGAATGGCGAGGATTGCCGGATGAAGCAAATGCGGCATTGTGATGCTTGATTATGCCGGATATATAAGTCAAAAATTTTGTGCTTCTCAGAAATCTCCGGACATGGGGACACCGGACGAAAGCCTTTTATTTCCCTACGGAAATTAGAAATGTAGGCAAGAAATAAGGCTGATCCTGACTGCCTGCACGGTCATCATCTGAATTGAAGCCATGATAAGAGGGGATGACCGGATAGCCGGGGCTTTAGATAGCTGATTTTATTATGACTATTATAATAAGATACGTAGACGAAGGTTGATGCAGCATTCTTCATCTCTTCTTCAGCTTTCATAAACTGGGCAGAATTATTGGTATCGCATGGCCCGATATTCTCTGGTGCGCAGAGCTTTTTTCTGGGGTGCCGCCAGTTGGCTCTCTTGGCCTGCTCTGCTCTGGATGGGCCATCGCTCCAGACAAGTCCGGCTAAGGTCGCTGATTGCTTTTTTTGATACTGAAAATGGCTAAAAATCCTTTATGGTTGATGGCTATGTCGGTCATCGTCTGAATTGAAGGCATGATAAGAGGTGATGGCCGAATAGCCAATGCTTTGATACACCAAGAGTAAACAAATAATAAGGAGAACGGAATGAAGATCTCATACGGTCCCAATTATGACGTTATTTATCTAAAGTTCTGCGAAGGAAAAATTGTCGATACCGTTGAAGTGAAGACTAATATTCTAGGTCATTGATTTGTGATACAATTGGAAAGAAATAACATGAAGATCAGAATGTTGGCAGCCATATCGCTAAGCTTTTTTATTTTATCCACCCAATGCCTGGCTGAAGAGACGGATTACTTCGACTGGAAGGGCCTGAAATCATATGCGGCAAAAAACTACACCGAATCGATAGCCTATTTTGATATTGCGATAAAGCAGGATCCAACTTATATTGATGCCTGGCTGCACAAGGGTGATGCCCAGAGGGCTCTAAAAGATTACAATGGTTCTATTCAGAGTTATGAGGGCGCTCTGCAGCAAAAAAATGGCACAAAGGCTGCCTGGGCAGGGATTATCGAGGCATATGCCGCCATGAGCGATTACCAGCAGGCCGCAGTAGCTGCCGGCAAGATCAGGATGATTGAGCCGAATAAAAAAGAGAACTGGCTAAAAGAAGGAAGCCTCTTACAAATGGCGGGCGATTATAGAAGCGCTCTGGCCAAGTTTGATGGAGCCTTAAGTCTGGACCCCAAATACACGGATGCTATGTACCGCAAAGCGCTCTCGCTAATGGCTCTGGGAAACAGCAGCGAAGCAATGGACCTCTTAAATCAGATCCTGGACAGGGATCCAAAGCAAAAAGCAGCCCGCAATGCCCTGGGGCTGATCTATGAGGCTGAAGGAGACTATTCCCAGGCAAAAGATGCCTTTGAAAATGCCTCCCAGATAGATCCCAAGTGGGGCCAGCCCAGGGTAAACAGCGTGCACAGCCTGGCGCTGCAGGGCAAGACTGATGATGCCATGAAGATATTTGTAATGATCTGAAAGCCGTTCTTGCCGGGTGTTAGAGGGACTCTCTCCTTGCGGGAATGGTTATGATTTATCCATGCGTTCAGGGAGATTAGCATCCAGAAGAGATAAATAAAGCAAAAGCGGTGCTCTCCTCTTGATCTTTGTTTTGGATGAGATCAAGATCTTGATGAGCAATACCATAACTCTAAGTTGAGGAAAGGCCTTGAGATCGATTCAGATCATTATTATCATATGCATCCTAATCCTAAGTACTCCCGGCTCTTGCCAGGATGCGTCCACATATTATGATAATCTGGGAGGCAAGCTGCTCTCGGCCAGAAACTACAGCGAAGCTATGGATCTATTCAACAAGTCGCTGGATCAGAATCCGGAAAATGTGAATGCCTGGATTCATAAAGGCGATGCCCAAAAGGCCCTGAAGGACATCAACGCTTCCATTGCCTCATATCGTCGGGCCAGCGTGCTGAACGGCAAGAGCGCTGCCGCCTGGTCAGCACTTTCTGACACATATTCCCAGCAGAAGGACTACGCCAATGCCACAACCGCGGCGGAGGAGCTTGTCGGCATTGATCCCAAGAATAAGGCCTACTGGCTGAAGAAAGGGTCGCTGCTGCAGATGCAGGGGGATTTCGCCAATTCTGCCGCCGACCTGGATAGGGCCATAGCGATAGACGGGAAATACAAGGATGCCATTTACAAAAGAGCGCTGTGCGAGCTTGCCGCCAACCGGACTGGTGAAGCCATAAAACTGCTGGACAGAGTAATCGCCATCGATGGCAAATATAAGCAGGCCTACAATGCCAGGGGCCAGGCCATGGAGATGCAGGGCGATTGGGACGCCGCAATTACGGCATATGATGAAGCTATTGCAGTTGATGGGAAATGGTCGCTGCCCCTGAATAATAAGATGCATGCATTGCTCCTGGCGGGAAGAGATAAAGAGGCAGTAGATATTCTTTTGAGGATATGAGAAGATGGCTCTGAAAAATAGTAGCATTTTTCGCGGCAGAGCCTGCATAATTATAATATTAATAATGCTAATCGCTGCCCAGGCTTGCGCAGCGGCCGGGCAGGCGGGGGGAAAAGCTAGCACGGAAGAGCTTATCAAGAATCTATCCAACAAGGATGCCAAGATCAGAGGCGAAACCGCCTGGGCCCTGGGAAAGATCGGGGACGAGAGAGCCATTGATCCGCTGATCAAGGCCCTGGAGGATAGCAACCGCAATGTTCGGGAATGGGCGGCCCTGGCCCTGGTGAAGATCGGCAGGCCGTCCGTTGGACCTGTTACTGCCGCCATGCAGGGCGGAAATGATTCCCTCAGGTGGCAGGCGGCGGCAGTGCTGGGGCTGATAAATGATTCCAATTCTACAGATGCCCTCTCCTCAGCCCTGGAGAGCAACAACAGCACAGTCCGCTACTGGGCAGCGGCGGCGCTGGGGCAGATCAGAGAGAACGCGACTCAAGATGCTTTGATAGCAGGTCTGGCGGATGAGGATGAGACGGTCCGAAATGAAGCCGGATGGGCCCTCAAACCCCTGGGAGGAGAAGATCTGCTCATCAGCCTCCTGCAGGATGAAGACCCTAAACGGCGCATGGGTGCAGCGCACTCGCTGGGCGACCCGGCCTTCGAGCAGGCCGCCCTGCCGCTGATCGAGGCTCTGAATGACAGCGATCCGGGCGTGCGGTCGGAGGCGGCTGCCGCCCTGGGGCGGCGGGGAGAGAGGCAAGCTATCGAGCCCTTGATTGGAGTTCTTGCTGATCCTGCAGAGCAGGTTAAGAAGCAGACAATTGCAGCTCTCGCTTTGATAGGCAGGCCTGCGATAGAGCCGCTCACCCTGGCCTTGCAGAATTCCGATAATGCCACCCGTGCGGGGGCCGCTGCGGCGCTGGGGATGATAGGCGAGGAGAGGAGCGTGGAACAGTTGATTTCTGCCTTCAGGAATGGAGATCATGCTATCCGGCAGGCCTCGGCTGGGGCGCTGGCGAGGATTAACGGCAGCCTGGCAGTGCCTTCTCTCATTGAGATTCTGCAGGATCAGAGCCTGCCGGGTGATCTGAGGGCGGATGCTGCCTGGGCTCTGGGGGAGATGAGCGACGCGAGAGCCAAGGAGCCGCTGGTTTATGCCATGTCCTATGACAGGGATGACAGGGTGCGGATGAGCGCGGCAAAGGCGATGAAGAAGGCTATGAAAGCGATATTTAATGAGTGATAAACTTGGAGGATCAGCAATGAAGATATTAGGAGCATTTTTATGCATTTTTCTATTGAGCGCCATTTGCCTGGCTGAAGAGACGGAGTATTTTGATTGGAAGGGAAACAAGCTAAGCGGCGAAAAAAATTATACAGGTGCTTTGATCTATTTTGATAAGGCTCTCCGCCAGGAGCCTGGCTATATTGATGCCTGGATTCATAAGGGAGACGCCCAGAGAGCGCTCAAAGAATACAATGCCTCCATTGATTCCTACAGAGGGGCGCTGAAGATAGATAGCCAGAAGGCAGCCGCCTGGTCGGGAATCACTGAGGATTACACTGCTTTGAAGGACTTCACCAATGCCTCTATTGCCGCCGCCAAGACTACGGAGCTTGATAACAGCAAGGCAAACTGGCTGCGGGAAGGAAATCTGATGCAGACGCAGGAGAAATATCAGGAGGCAGTGGTCAAATATGAGGAGGCGCTCACGGTAGATCCAGCCTACAAGGATGCTCTGTATAAAAAGGGAGTCATGCTCATGGCCCTGAATAATCTGACTGATGCTGCAAAGCAGTTCGATCAGGCTTTGCAGGCTGATCCCAACTTCAAGCAGGCATATGTGGCTAAAGGGGTAATTCTAGAGGCTGATGGCAAGTTTTTGGAAGCTCAAAAGGCTTATGATAAGGCTCTGGAGATCGATCCTGCCTACGCACAGGCGCTGGCATACAAGATGCATGTGCTGCTGATGCTCAGGAAGCAGGAAGAAGCGATGAAGATATTCGTGAAGATCTGAGACCATATCCAGGTCTTCCTTTTTTCTTCTTTTTTCGGGTTGCCGCGAGTCGGCCTGCGGGCCTCACGCGCTCTGTCGGGGGCATCGCTCAAGGCCGCGACCGTTCATTTGCAGCACTCTCCGACCGGGCTCGGCTGGCCTCGCACTTGTCTAACAGGTGGATGGTGCTCGCCCCAATCCATCATTCCTAAAAACCACAAAGGCACAAAGACGGTTAACCCATTCGCAAACCGCAGTTTAATTATAAATCTACTAGTATTAACCACTGAGACACAGCATTGAAAAAAAAGATAGCATACGGTATTTCTGCAAATAGTCGTTCTCCGTCCGTTCGTCCTCCGCGCGCTTCTAGCGACTCTGCGGTTATATTCCCGTAAATCATCAGTATTCCACCCAGCCCTAACACGCCCCGCTTAACAAATAGTGCATACAATAAATCAGAAACTTTTATAAGTACTCAAGATCCTCACACAAGAGCAATAAACTTAAGGTGTGGGAATCCTTGACAAAAATCAACGAGGCAGTAGCTCCCGAGCGTCTGGAGAATGATATCTCCGGGAAGATCATTGGCGCGGCCATTGAAGTCCACAAACATCTTGGTCCTGGGCTTTTAGAATCAGCTTATGAAGAATGCTTATGCTGTGAGCTTGATTTGATGGGAATCAAATTCCCGCGACAGGTGCCTCTGCCATTGAATTATAAAGGTCTCAAGCTGGACTGCGGTTATCGTCTGGATCTATTGGTTGAAGATAAAGTAGTAGTTGAGCTAAAGACTGTGGAGGCTATCGCACCCATCCATGAAGCGCAAATGCTTACTTATCTAAAACTGAGAGACATACGACTTGGATTGATTATTAATTTCAACGTGCGTCTGCTTGTGGAAGGGGTAAGAAGGCTGGTAAATAATTATCAAGGAAATTGATATTAGAGTAGCGACTCTGCGATCTATTCCCGTAACCCCCAGCGTTTAATTATACAGCTACTATTATTAACCGCTGAGACGCAGAGTTCACAGAGACGTGAAATCTACCTTAATGCCAACACTTGAAAAGAGCAACATATTTGCTTCTGAGTAATAGTTCGTCTCCGTCGCTCGTTCTCCGCGCGCTCTGCGACTCTGTGGTCATATTACCGTAAACCACTCGATCCCACCCAGACCTAACATGCCCCGCCTAGCAGAGAGTGCATACTCTCCCTCAGAAACTTTTATAAGTATCTTAGCTCCTTATCACTCCGCTATGCGACGCAAGCGATTTAAAGACCAGATTTTCTGCAAGATTTTGCATGTTTGCTGTGCTGAGAGTGGGCAAATAAGATACAAATTGTATACCACTGCAACCTGAATTTGCATACTGTGGTTCCATACCTGGATATCCTCATCAAGAACGAGCTGGCCGAGGAGTTAGATGGCGAGCACATCCGGTAAGGACCCTAGCCCAAGGAGGCGGGACTGCCGCAACCGCATCTTAGGGAGCTGGGATCGGTACGCTGGACCGGGGGGGGAGTGGGATTTACAAAGAATTGGAGTTATTAATTGTGGAGTCCCGAAATTATTTCGCCTAACATCTAAGCTTGGACATCTAGTCCAGGATATGAAGCTCAACAAGACGAAGATCCGGTACATTCTTCGTCAGCACCGCAAGCATGTGAGTACAAAAG
>Ga0209099_1000286_pt1 | contig 60644 bp, 40 predicted proteins | sample AD_JPNHW2_MetaG_FD_184430 | JGI IMG/M metagenome (GOLD analysis project Ga0209099, IMG submission 184430) | Active sludge microbial communities of municipal wastewater-treating anaerobic digesters from Japan - AD_JPNHW2_MetaG (SPAdes) (version 2) | ecosystem: Engineered > Bioreactor > Anaerobic...
CTTATTAAGACAAAATGAGAATGATGTTGATCGGTTTTCCCAAGCAATGATTCAACTTAGGCACGAGGTAAAACATTGTAAAGAGTGTAACAATATTTCCGATACAGACATTTGTACAATATGCTCCAACCCCAAGCGCGATAGCTCATTGCTTTGTGTGGTTGAAAACATAAAAGATGTTATGTCGATTGAAAATACACATCAGTATAATGGCCTATATTTTGTATTAGGTGGAGTAATTAGCCCAATGGATGGCATTGGTCCAAATGATCTTAAGATTGATCACCTCTTGAACAAAATTGCAATGGGTAACGTAAAGGAGATTATAATGGCACTTAGCGCAACAATGGAAGGGGATACAACTAACTTTTACATTTACAAAAAACTAAAGCAATATCCCGTTTCAATTTCAGCCATTGCAAGGGGTGTAGCATTCGGTGATGAGCTTGAATATACCGATGAGGTTACCTTAGGGCGCGCAATTGTAAATCGAGTTAAATTTGAATCAACAATAGCAGACTAACAACTCACTATATTTGCATTTATGAAGATGAAAAGAATTTATGTACTTCTAATATTAACCCTGATTATTAATCAGATTGGAATCTCCCAGCCTAATATTCAAGGGTTTATCGATTCAGGAAATCAAAATCTTAAGAATCGTAACTTCAAAGATGCAATGACAGAATTTGCAAAAGCATTAAAAGAACAACCTGCTGATACTGCTGCGCTTGGAGGTATCATAAAAGCTAGCCTTTTAAGTGATGACCTTAAAGAGGCTCAAAAGCATATTGATAACGCTATTAAAACTTACCCAACGAATGCCGAATTCCTATTTAGAAAAGGAATACTTAATAACAAAAAAGGAGATTTTGATAAAGCCATTGAGGATTTTAATGATGCGCTCAAGTTAAATGGTACAAATAGTATTAAAGTTCAGATTTATCTCAACCTTGGTGCATCTCAACTTAAATTAGAATCCTTTGATTCGGCTTTGGATAGTTACAAAAAAGCACTTGATCTTTCACCACGAAACCCTAGTATTTACAACTATAAGGGATATGCAAACTATAAGTTAGGTAACTTTTCCGAAGCTATTAATGATTTTAACAATGCAATAGATCTTGACCCCAATAATGCTGCCAGCTACTATAATAGGGGAATGGCGTATTTAAAGACTGCAGAAAAAGCAAAAGCTTGTGCCGATTTTCACAAATCATGCAAGTTAGAAAATATAAATGCATGTAAAATGATTATGACCGAGTGTAAAACAAAATAGATTAATTATCTATCCCCAATTAGTTTTTGGAGTTTTTCGAATTTGGATTTATAATCTGAAGTAATACCTCATCTTGCCAGCCATTAATTGTTTTAAGCCATTCTTTTTTTGTTCCAACAATACAGAATCCTACATTCTGGAAAAGTTGTAGACTAATTGTGTTATCAGAGGAAATATTACAGTATAGCTGATGAATTTGCAATGTTTCAAATGAGTATCTAACAATTAACCTTAAAGCTTCAGTTGCATAACCTTTTTGACGATACTCTGCATTTGCAATTAAAATACCAATCCCTGCTCTTAGGTGAAATGGATCGAAATCAAAAAGATCGATTAAACCAACTGGGGCAAACATTAACGAACTCTGATCTTTGGCTTCAATTATTAAACGAAGCTGTTTGGTTTCCCAAATATCTAAATGTGCTGTTTCAATATATTTTTTTAATACAAATCTTGAAAAGGGTGTTAAAGTATTGCTAACCTTCCAAATCTCCATATTATTCTCCCATACGTACAAAAGATCAATATCTGATAACTCTGGCGCTCTTAGCTTAACTGTACTATTCTCAAGATTAGAATTCATCTGAACTTTTTTATGAAAGTTAGAAACAAAAACGTATAGTAAATAATATAAAAACCTCCTCTTTAAGAGGAGGTTATAATCTAGTTTTACTCGTGTTTCTTCTTTAGGTAGATATAACCAGCACTACCTATTAATATATATCCTAAAACAATCATTATGAACCAAATATTGTTTTTTGATTCATTGTTGTTAGTGATTTCTTCATAAAGTTTGAATTTCTGATCTTCTGGCAATCCCCGATATGTCTCAATGCTGATTTCAGCTAAAAGTTTAACAATTTCTGGTTTCAATTTTTCGAATAGCATAGGGTTTCCATTCCTCATCAAGCGCCAAAGATTTGAAAAGCTATTCACTGTTGGATACTTCTGATACGTTTTCTCAAGGAATTCCTTAAGCTCGGGAGAAGCTTTATCTAATAATTGATTGAATAGGTAAGTAAAAGCCTGATTTCTATTATTACTAGAGATTGTTCTTGATTGATTTTTAAGCGTTACAAACTCTGAAGAACAGAGCAAATCAATAAATCTTGTGAATGTATTCAAATATTCCTCTGTATTACCGGCAGAATCAACTGCCTGTATAAGCTGGTTAATCTTAAGCTTAAGCAACGATGAGGGAAAAAGTAAATCTTTTTGAAAAACATTAACCATTTTACCATTAGAATGGTTTGATGATAGTATAGATAATATTTCTGGCAAATAATTGGTTTCAGCAATTGTAACCTTGTCAGAATTGGACAACTGAGATGATTTTATTTCGTTGCCAACTTCAAGGTTTATTTGAACCTTTGAAGTATGGGATGAATCAGAAGCATCCTTAAGTTGAACAACTCTTTTCTGAACTGTTGAAAAATCTTTTTCTTCAGTAATATTGCTATCCGTAATTAGCTTTTCAGTAGTAATTGGGATTGAAATTTTTTCTTCTTTTGTAGGTTGTTGTAACTGAGTAATAATCGTTTTTGTTTTTTCAGCCTGATCCCTTAACTCATATTCCCTCCCATTAAAGAAAATTTTATACACTTTTTTGGTGTCAAGTAGAGATGGAATTTCAGATTTTGCAACATCAATTAATGCTATACCAGATCTGTTTACGGTATCAATTACAATTGTTTTAAGCTTGTCATCTGTTTGTACCTTCAATAAATCGTTAGCTGTAACAATAACTCTTTTATATTTAGGGATAAAAATGTCAACATTGTATAAATCTTGCTCGCCAAAACCATCCTTATCAAAAAGGGCAATTAATCCCTGCGATCCATCACCCAATGGGAAATAAAAGAGATCATCATCAGTTGTATTGATTGGATAGCCAAGATTTATTGGTTCACTCCATGTATTGTCCTCTTTTTTCTGAGAGTAAAAAATATCATACCCCCCCAGATTATTATGCCCCTCCGAGCTAAAGAAAAGGGTATTACCATCAGCACTAATAAATGGTGTATTCTCGTTCATCGAAGTATTGATAACCGGTCCAAGATTAAAAGCTGGTCCCCAAACATCTCCACTAATTCGCTCTGAAACATAAATATCCTGATCGCCAAAACCACCCTTTCGATTACTTGTAAAGTAGAGTTTTTTTCCATCGGAAGAGATACAAGCATGAGTTTCGTAATACTTCGTATTGATGGTTTCATTCAGCTTTTTCATAGGAGCCCACCTGCCGTCTAGAAAGTGAGTTACGTAAATGTTTCCATCCTGACTATCATCCTTATAAAGGTATAGCTCATTGCCATCGTTGGAGAGTGAGAGTGTTGAACAGTTACCATCAACTTGCAGATCAAGAGTAATATTAACGGGGTTGCTCCACTTATCGCCTAACTTTTTGGAAACCATAATAGCCTGATAGAATCTTTGCTTTGTGGTAAAGGCTAAAGTGCTTTGATCTCCCGATACCACGGCATTGTAGTTCGCAAACCTGTTATTGAACTGTTCACCAAGATTATTGCGAATAAAATTTACGGGATAAGATTGGAGAACACGCGAACTCTTTAGGGTATTAAGCTGGTGATTATAATAAGCAAGATTCCAGTTTTTCTCATCCTTTATTAGCTCACCAAATTTATTGTATGCTCTTTGGGCCTTGTCTAGTTGATTATTAGTAAAATACGCATTCCCAAGGTAGAATAATGCATCATAAGGAGCTTTGGTTTCAAAAATAGTTTGCTCGTTATAATGACGTTTAATTTGCGTTGCTGCTTTCTCTAAATAAGGAATAGCTTGCTGTTTGTATCCTGGAATATTCAAGTAACAAACCCCTATTTTAAAACAAAGGTTGTAATTATCGGGATTCTTGCTATAAACTCTAAGAAAAAGAGCTAACGCTTCCTCATAATCCTCAAAGTAGTAGTAGGAGTTAGCATCTTTGTATAACTCTTCGATTTCCTTTTTGGATTGAGCATGAAGCGTAATTGTGGCTGAAAAAATAAGGAAAAGAATATTTATTAGTTTAAATCTCATCACATTAGAATATTCACTATTTGCAAAATATCAAATTTATTAATTTTCTGCGTAAAAACACTAAACTTTTATACAGAATGGCTTTTATTGTTGATGATTGCAGTTGAAATAATTATTTATTGATAGCTGTAACAGGAAGGAAATGCCCTATAAACCAATGATAACCATATAGATATTATTATCACCCTCACTTTCAGGGGTTATTCGAGAAATGAAACCTTTAGAACCATCACCTATAGGAAAATAGAAAATATCATCATCGGTTGTGTTCAGAGGATAGCCAAGGTTGATAGGAGTTGTCCATTTGCCATCTTTCTTTGTTGAAACAAAAATATCATAACCACCCATGGTTGAATGCCCTTTTGAACAAAAGAAAAGTTTATTCCCATTATTTGTAATAAATGGGGTAGACTCATCAAAAATAGTATTGATTTCGGGGCCAATACCTACTGGAGATGACCAAATTCCATTTGATGATTTTACTGAAAGGTAAATGTCAAAACCTCCAACGCCACCTTCTCTATTGCTACTGAAGTACAATGAATCACCACCTTTAGTTATTGAACCATAAGTTTCCCAACTTCGACCGTTTATCTCTTTTGGTAATTTCTCGAGCGGAATCCAAGTCTTCTTGCTTTGATCGTATCTACTGATATACAAGTTAAAATCATCATTATCATTTCGGGCAAAAACCAATGTACTACCATCCTCCGACATGCCAACGGTACTAATAGGCCCATCAGCAAAAAGTTGAGGATTGATATTAACAGGGGTGGACCATGAACTATCTTTGTATTCACTTAACAAAATAGCATTGTAAAATCTTTGGAGTGAAGTATATACCAAAATGTTACCCGAGAAATTAGTTACCGGGTTTATTTCAGGGAAATGAGTGCTTATGCTTCTTCCTAATGGTATAAACTTATGGTTTTTAGGATGGCCTATCATTTCCTTTGCATTCCCAATAGACTCAATTTCCTTATCCACTACTTTTAACTCACCGCTACTTGTTGATCCTAGCATCGCCTTGTAGGCATTAAAAGCTTCTGATGCTTTATCGAATAAGCTATCGATTCTAAAGGCTCTACCCAAAAGCAAGTAAGCTTCTCTTGGCGCTTTTGATTCAGTAAAATAACCTTCACGGTACTTGTCAGTTACTTTTTTTACTGCTTTTTCAAAATAAGGGATGGATCTGTTTTTTTCGTTCGGAATATTAAGATAGCATTGCCCGATCCTATAGCAAATGTTAGCGTTATCGGGGTATGATTTTAAAATTTCGAGGTAAAGAGGTAGAGCATCACGGTATTCCTCGTAAAGCAGGTAGTATTCAGCATCAACAAAAACTCTCTTATAGTATGAGTCTTTTTGACCTAATACATTAGCGATTAAAACGAAAAAAAATAAAAAAAGTAAAATTATCCTTCTCATTCAGCTGAGATTTCTAATCCTTTTGTGTTGAACGAAAGTTGTTAACACAAAGTTCAAAAAAATCCCTAAGTTAGATTTTGATGCAAAATAGTGAATTATACGATGTTTCAAAAATTCTATCGAAAAAAATACACCAAGTAATATTTACTTGGTGTATATCTCAAAGTATAATCGTTAAGGGTTCAATAAATAAAGACTAATATTTTTCGGTATTAGGATCAATTCCCTGAATATAATCTCTAACAGTTTTAAGATATTGACCCGCAAGGGCACCATCTACCACTCTATGATCATAGGATAATGAAAGTATTGCAATTTGTCTGATTCCAATCGAATCACCATTTGGGGTTTCAATAACGACTGGTCGTTTTTGGATTGCTCCTACAGCCAGAATTGCCACCTGTGGCTGGTTTATTATTGGAGTACCGGTAAGCGTATCGAACATTCCAAGGTTGGTAATGGTAAAAGTTCCTCCCTGAATTTCATCAGGTTTAAGCTGATTTTCTCTAGCCCGCTTTGCTAAATCATTTAATCCCTTAGACAATCCGGTTAGATTAAGCCTATCGGCATTTTTTAGAACAGGTACAATTAAATTCCCGTTTGGCAATGATGCTGCAATTCCGATGTTTATATTTTTCTTTACAATTATATTATCTCCATCAACTGACGAATTAATAATAGGGTGCTGTTTAATACCATTAACCGCCGCTTCAATGAAGAAAGGAGTTAATGTTAGCTTTTCACCTTCCCTTTTAAGGAACTTATCCTTTATCCTATCACGTAGTACCATCAGATTTGTAACATCAACCTCAATAAAGGATGTAACATGCGGAGAGGTTTGCTTAGACATTACCATATGTTCGGCAATTAACCTACGCATCCGATCCATTTTTATTACCTCATACATCACTCCATCAGGTTGAATTACATCTTCTGTATGCTTTGATTCGTTCTGAGTTGTAGCATTTATTGCTAATTCGATTTTTTTATCTCTCAAAGATAGAAAATCAAGGATATCGTTTTTAGTAACCCGATTATTTAGTCCAGTTCCTTTAATGCTTTTGAGATCATCACTTTTAATCCCTTCATCTTTTGCTATTTTTCTTACAAGTGGTGATATAAATGGAACATATGAATCTGCATTATCCTGCTTGCTTTTAGGAATTGTAGGTTCTAACTTCTTTTCAATAATTATCTCTGGAACCTTTATTTCTTGCTTTGGAAGAACCTTATTCTCCTTATTGATTTCTCCGGTTTCAACTATTGCAATTGTTTGTCCAACACGGGGAACATCCCCTTCTTTAAAAAGAATTTTACTAACAACGCCTTTTACTGGTGATGGAATTTCGGAATCAACCTTATCTGTTGCAACTTCAACTAAAGACTGATCAACTTCGATAGTTTGTCCTTCGGATACCAACCAACGAGTAATTGTAGCATCTACAATACCCTCGCCCATTGCTGGTAATATTATTTCAAAAGCACTCATAGCGATTTATTTCTGTTTTAATACATCTATAAAACACTTAAATGCCAAAAAAGTTAAACGCAAAGATCTTTTTGTGCTTGGTCACTGAACCGGATTACTTGAAATAAGGTTTTGCCAAAGTATTGAAAAATCTGTTTTTGTTCTGTAGCTTTTTGCGTAAATCAAATTAATATTTGACAATCGGTCAGGGTCATTGAACTTACTGTGCGAAAGAGAAAATACTCCTTTTCTAATTTTGGGAAGACCGCCAGTTTCACATTCGCAAGGGATATACCCAATCCATGTTTTTTTCCCAATAAGAACTGAAATTAGACATTGAAGTAGTAAAAATCTATTTCTATTTATTATAACCCAAATTGGGAAAGTAATTAATATTGATAATGACATTCCAATATCAAAAATCCTTTTATTCCTTCGACTAGCAGGAGTATTTATTGCAGTTAAGTCTGGCGTATAAAGCTCGCCAATGGCATTTATAGAGTTGCTACCAATAATTGAAACACTTTCGGGTGGGGCAATTTTATAATCAACCCCGTGGCTTGAAAGTATGAGCATATTTTTAATAATAGCTTGCGAAGAAATGTTGCTACTGCAAAAGATCACTTCATCAATATCATTAACACGAACAAATTCCTCAAGCTGATCGATATTCGCTAGCTGCGATTGATCGGTGATAATTGATTGGGGTGAAACTAATCCTATAAACTGATAATCAACATTTGAGCTGTCTAAAATTTCAATTACTCTTTCAGCATCTGCTGATAGGCCAACAATTGCATTCCTTTTTTTCTTCTGAAAAACGGGAAAAAGATCCTTTATAGTAAGACTAATTATTAAACGAACTCCAAGAGTCGAAAACATGGCCCAAATGGCACCAAGTATAATAATTGCTCTAGAGAACCTGTAGCCTAAAGGGAGTAACGCATAAATAGATAGTATAATTAAAGTACCCCAGGTAATCCCTTTAATAGATGCAAAAAGTTTTTGAGGCTTATCATATGCTCCAGAAAACCAACATGATACCAACCAAATAGACATATAAATGGGTATCATCACTAGTATTAACTTTGAGGGATAAAAGCTAGATGTATGAAATCTATAACTTTCCCAAAAAGGAACAATTAGGAATAAACCTAAAGAGATGAGCGCTAAATCAGTTATAGGTAGATATAAATGCTTGGCAATTCGTTTAAAAATCGATAAAAAAGCTCTAAAGTAAATTGCTAGAAAAACTACGCTCATGTACACTCTAGCATTCTTTTGAGTAAAATGTTTTCGAGCAAACTGAACCATTGCCTTATAGAATAATAGCACATAGTTTATACTTCCTTTCTTTGTGCTTTCTCCTTTGTAATGGATAATTCGAGTTTCGGGGAAATAGTAATTATCGAAGTTTCCTTTTAATATTCTGTATGAAAGATCGATATCTTCACCATACATAAAGAAACTTTCATCAAGTAGTCCAACTTCATCGAGAACCTTTTTACGCATAAACATAAAAGCTCCTGGAAGAATCTCAATTTTATGTGTAGCGTTTTCATCGAGGTGACCTAGATAGTATCTTGCAAAAACCTTAGATTGGGGGAATAACTTAGTAAATCCAAAAATTTTGTAAAAAGAAACCATTGGTGACGGCAATCCCCGTTTCGATTCAGGAAGGTAACGGCCCTTTCCATCAATCATTTTAACTGTTAATGAGCCTGCATTTAAATGCGAATCCATAAATGCAATACATTTAGCAAAGGTATCCTCCTCAACAACAGTATCGGGGTTTAGCAATAGAACATATTCTCCTGTTGATTGCTTAATAGCCTGATTATTTGCAACTGAAAAGCCAACATTGACTGTATTCTCAATAAGTTTTACTAAAGGGAAACGCTGCTTTACCATTTGACACGAACCGTCGGCTGAAGCATTATCAACAACAAATACTTCTAAATCAATACCTTTTCCTGCCTTAAAAACAGATATTAAGCATTGCTCGAGGAAGTACTTAACGTTGTAATTAACGATTACTACTGATAGCTTCATAGCGCAATAAAGGTAGAAAAAAAGGGACTATCGCCAAAAAACTGGTTATAGTCCCTCAATATCTGTGAAAATTAAAAAATTACTTCATTAATTTCTTTATTGCATTTGCCAGTCTTTTTACTCCCTCCTCGTTCATCTCTTTTGACATGAATGAAAAATTGATACGCAATGTGTTACGACCGCTGCCATCACAATGGAATACGTTACCAAGAACAAAAGCCACATTCTCCTGAATAGCAATTTTGAAAAGATCCTCTGCATCCATATACTCTGGAAGAGTCATAAATAAAAACAAACCACCTTCCGGCTCTGTCCATTTTACACCTTTGGGCATATATTTATAAAAGGCTGCAATCATACCATCACGTTTTTCGCGATAGCTATTTATTATAAACTGAAGGTTTTTATCGAAATAACCTTTTTCAAAGTACCTTGCAGTAATTTTTTGGAGGAAAGCAGAAGTACACAAATCGGTTGATTGCTTTGCGGTCACGAGTTTATCAATAATCTCTTCGTGTGCAACAACCCAACCAAGGCGGAATCCCGGAACAAAAATCTTAGACATTGTTCCAAGAATAATTACTTGACTAGTACCATCAAGCTCATATATTGTTTTTTGTGGTTTTCCGCTAAAGCGAATTTCGCGATAAGGACTATCCTCAACTATCAGCACATTGTATTTATGGGCAAGAGCAATGATCTCTAATCTCCTAGATTCAGGCATTGTAATACCTGCAGGGTTTTGAAAATCGGGGATAGTATAGATAAACTTAGGTTTCTCACCTTTAGCTTTTAGTTCAGCAAGTGCTTTTTCAAGAAGCTCAGCACTCATACCCTTCTCATCAAGCTTAATACCAATAAGATCAGCACCATAAGCCGTAAAAGACTGAATTCCACCAAGGTAACTTGGTAATCCACAAATAACTTTATCACCAGGGTTAACAAAAATCTTTGGAATTAAATCCAATCCCTGCTGTGATGAAGTTGTTATGATAAGGTTATTGCAGTTGATGTTAACACCGTCCTTTTTATACCTATCAACCAAAATCTGTCTTAGCTTATTATCGCCCTCGGTAGTTCCATATTGTAATGCTTGAACACCTTCATTTTCGAGTACTTCTACTGAAATCTCTTTTAACTGCTCAATAGGAAAACTTTCTGGAGATGGCAACCCACCAGCAAAAGATATTACCTCTGGGCGTTGAGTGAGCTTTAAAATCTCACGAATTGCAGAGCGCTTCATTCCTTTAGCGCTTTCGGAAAAGATTTGGTTTAAATCGGTGATCATAGCTGTATATTTTAATTTTAAAGATTTCAGTTATACATCATTATTACTGATTACGTAATAATATGTAATCAAAATACCGCTACGAAATTACAAAATGATATTATTATAGGCAATAATATTTAAAACTATTATTAGGGTAAAGTTTTTACAAACCTGAATTATCAGGCTTTTGTTCTTTTCCCTGGAAGTTTTTCCATGCTTTGCTAAATGAATCTCTAAGTGAATTTGCAGCCTGCTCAAAACCATTGCGGATTTCATCCCATGAATCAGAATTAGCATCTGTCATCTCTTTGATTTTAGCCTTTAATTTTTCACCTTCTACCTTCAGTTCACTGATTCTTTTCTCCATTTCTTGGTTAAAACCTTTACCTTTTTCACGAAGTTTTAGTTCAAGAGAATCAATCTCTTTGAATATTTCATCAAGTTTTTGATGAGCTTTCTCCTGATAATTTTTTCTTTGCTCTTCCATAATTGTATTTTTTAATATTTATGATGCAATTTACGGATTGTTCCTAATCTTTAAAAACAAAAAAGAGGCAATCAATGTACCTCTTTCTCTATTAAACTATTAAAATTCTAGTGATTGCATTGGTGCCCTTCACCCTCGTGATCATGTTGATGGCATCCTTCGCCAGAATCGTCAATTTTACCTTGTATAAAAGCCTGAGCAACCTGCTGTACATCACCTGAACAACCACGGTAAACTTGAATCCCATTATGGTTTAGGACGTTTAAAGCGCCGTCACCCATATTCCCTGCAAGCATCACGCTAACACCTTTTTCTCGAAGAGTGGAGGCAATGTTACTCTTACATCCACAACCCTGTGGCGAGGGCAATATTTCTGAACCAATTATTTTATGGTTCTCATCAACACTAATAATTGTGTACGCTTCGCAATGGCCGAAATGGCTATCAACTACATTATTCCTTGTTGGTAATGCTATTTTAATCATAATTAAGTTGTTATTAGATTATTTTATTTTTTAATCTGATTATTTAACTCCTGAATTCTTACAAAGTACATAGCAAACGAACGGTATAGGAAGTGTGTCCATTTACCGAATGGTACTATAATTATTGCCCATTGAACCAGTACTGTAAGGTGAAACAGGTAAAACCAGAAATTGTTTTCGAGAAGATGTATATCGATAAACAGGCGTACCATAAATGCTGTGATGCCCATAAGTAGTAACCAGATTACAAAGAACCAATCGGAGGGTTGTGAGAACTTGTGCAGCGCCTCGGTCTTTTGAATACGCTTTAGCACAAAGTGAAAGGTTACTATAAATATAATGGCACTTTCGATGTATCCTAGCCAAATAACGAATAGGTTTTGTGAACCAAACCAGTCAAGAAAAACAGTGGTGAATAGCAACGATAGGTAGCTTATTACTAGCATAAAGTGTTCAAACCATTTAATACTATTCTCGCGGGTTTTCTCGCATCCAAGGAATCGTTTCTGGGTAAACATGTGAACTATTAGCTCTGAAAAAGCCTTGAAGTATATCTTGATGGGTGCTTTAACCTTCGGGTTGATGATTGTATAAAGCCACATCCGAACAATATTTGGCAGTAGAATTACTGCGAATACCCCAGCAATGGCGAACATCTCGAAGTAATGCCCGTAGTGCATGATGAGCTCCTGATTGTAATCAAGGTTACCTGCAAATACCAGTAATCCTACAATTACTAGCAGAAAACCGATAATGTAGGCTGATAGATGCTTGTAAAGTAAACCCGATAAACCCGTCCAGTCGTACTTGGCAGTTAACCATCGGCGGAGCGACATCATCAGTTCACCGGGGTGAGCCTGACGTGGACAATCGGTGCTACATTCGCCACAGTAGTAGCACATCCAAGGTTTTAGCGATGATTTGATATCCTCCTCTAATCCAAGCGTACTGTAACGAACCATTTCGCGTGGGAACGATTCATCCTTAGTAGATAGCGCGCAGATTGCAGTGCAGTTACCACAGTTAAAGCAAAGATGAAAATCTTTGGCACCAAATTTCTTGATTTCTTCAGCAAAATTGGGATTTATATGCGACATAGCTGTTTACTTTTTGAGTTTGTACTTGTAGTAACTTTCTTCATCGTTCAATCCAACAGGCTCAACCACGCTGTAACGGTTCATGGTCATCAGGTGCCAAGTTATCAGATTCGATTCGATACCCGTTTTGGCGGCTATCTCAGGAATTGTAAGTGAACTTCCGTTAATCGCCCTAATTATGTGATTCCAAATCTCAGGGTACTCTTTCATTCCAACCTTACCCGCCTCAACCTTAGCGCTATGCTCTAACTCACGTGCCTCGATTTCACCTTTCGACATGAAACCATCAATCATCGATTCAATCTCGTTATCGGTGTATTGAGCAATTTCAATGGCATTGGTAGGACAAACCGGAGCGCAGATACCGCAACCAGTACAGGTTGAGATATTCACTTCGGCAATCATCTTTCCGTTGCTTTCGATTGGCTTAACAGCATCGTACTCGCAAACCTCAGCACACTTGTTGCACCAAGCGCAAGCATCTGCATTAACCCTTGCAACTATTGGCTCTAGGGCAATTGAACCCTTTCTTAACACCGCATTTATTTTTGATGCGCCCGATAAGGCCGATTGAACCGACTCAGTAATATTCTTTGGTCCTTGACAAGCACCACCAATGTAAACGCCTTTGATTACTGTCTCTACAGGCTTTAGCTTTGGATGAATTTCGTTGAAGAATTTATCGCTTCCAACGGGAATTTTCAGTTTGCTCGATATCTCGCTGCTATCAGCACGAGCTACCATGCCAGTTACAAGAACAACTAGGTCAGCATCAAGCGTTAACTCCTTCTTCGAGGTTAGGTAGTCCTTAACCCTAATTGTAGGTTTACTATCCTTTAGCTCAACCACGGGTGGCTCCTTCTCCTCAAATTTTATGTAGATATCGCCTTTTCTCGATGATTCCTGATAAAGCAATTCCTGTTTCCCGTAGGTTCTAATATCGCGATGAATGTGAAATGCCTTTACACCCTCAAACTTCTCATGCACCCTCAACGATGAATGAACTGCTGCGGTGCAGCATTGGCGCGAGCAGTACTTGTTATCGCCTTTCGATTGGCGATTTCCAACGCAATAGATATAAGCAACCGATTTAACAGGCTTTCCGTTGTGAACCAGCTTACCATTGCTCGATTCGATGAGCTTATTAAAATCCTGAAGAGTGATAACATTCTCCGAAAGTTTATAGCCATATTCGCCCTCTTGAGGTTGATAAAAGTCAAAACCAGTCGTTACCAACACCGAGCCAACGTTGAACTTAAGCAACTCTTCACCAACATTTACATCGATAAAGAAATTACCAATACTACCCGAAACCTTACCAAGGTTGGCATTTGTAAATACGGTAATATTGCTCAACTGCTTAATGCGCTGGTTAAGCCTTTCGATAACCTCGCTCCCATTCTCGCCAGTCATAAAGAGTTTGCCTGTGTTTGCAATTTTACCACCAACCTTACTCTCCTTTTCGATAAGGTAAACGTGGCTACCCATTCTGGCTAGATCTATTGCGGCTCTCATCCCTGATACTCCTGCACCAATAACTGCTACTGCCTTTTGAGTAGTAATCTCAATACTTTCAAGCGCCTCGGAGTGCGAAACCCGACCAATGCCAGCTCTGATAAGACCATAAGCCTTAATCGTAGCATCCATAGGCTTATCGGAGTGTGCCCATGAGCACTGCTCACGAACGTTTACCTGAGCATAGTTATAGGGATTAATCCCTGCTCTTTCAGCAACACCGCGGAAAGTATGAGTATGAAGTTTGGGAGAGCAGGATGCAACCACAATTGCATCGAGCTGCTTCTCGTTAATATCATTGATCATATCCTTTTGATTGGCATCGGAGCAGGCAAACATTACATCTTTTGAGATGATAACGCCATCCTCTTTTTCCATCAATTTGCCAAGCTGTTCAACATCCACATAATCGGAGATGTTACCGCCGCAATGGCATATATAGACTCCTATTCTTTGTTTCATCTTTACTGTTTTTATTTCCTTTTTTCATTCCCGCGAAGGCGGGAATCCATTTAACTGGATTCCGGGTCAAGCCCGGAATGTTTATTGGATAACTACAAATTATTCACATAACTTGCTGCCTCTGAAGCTGCAGATCCTGCCGATAGAATTGAATCGGGTATATCCTTTGGTCCAGCGGCTGTTCCAGCAACAAATACCCCTTCGATACTAGTTAGCGATGGACTTACAAGCTCATCAATCTGCTTAATAAAGCGTTGATCGTCGAGTTCAAGTTTTTGGTTTGTAAACACCTTGGTAATCTCATTATTTGGAAGAACACCTACCGAAAGCACCACCAAATCATGCTTTGCCTCCTTAAGAGTTCCTGTGGTAACATCCTCGTAGCGAAGAACTAAATCGCCGCTGTTATCCTCCTTGTGAGTGATTTTAGCAATCTTTCCCTTAATGAAGCTTACGCCCATTCCTTTGGATTGATGGAAGAACTCCTCGTAACCCTTACCAAATGCTCTGATATCCATGTAGTAAATGGTAATATCGGCCATTGGTAGCGCACCCATTAGCAATTGCGCTTGTTTGATAGAGTACATACAGCAAATCTGCGAGCAGATTGGGTTATTTGAGCACTCGGTGGTACATCCCATACCATGTTCAATACTTGAATCCCTTGAACCTGTGCAAAGCACATAGGCAATCTTATCGGGTACTTTGCCATCGCCGGGGCGAAGAACGTTGTTGAATGGACGAGTGGGAGCAATTAAGCGGTCCATCTGCATGGCATCTATCACGTTTGGATATTTGCCGTAGCCGTATTGCGGCTTATTCTCAGGTTTAAAGAGTTTAAATCCTGTTGATACTATCACTGATTTTGCCTCGGAAACAACAACTTCATCCTTTTGAGAGAAGTCGATAGCCTCGGCAGGACATGCCGATACGCATTGATGGCACTCGCGACAGTTGCTGCAATCCAAACAACGATCGGCGCTTAGCTTAACTTCAGCTTCGCTGAAAGTCTTCTCAACATCCTCAAAATCCTTTACCCGCTCGTTTGCATCACGAAGAGTTTCGTGAACTGGGTTGGCAAACTTTATATTATCGCGATGTAAAACCTTCGATTTATCAACTGCTGGAAGCTTATCGCCAAACTCAAAATCTTCTGGATTTAATCCGTTTAGGAATTTATCGATATAGAATGCGGCTCTTTTACCTTGTCCAGCAGCTTCAATGATTGTAGATGCTCCGGTAACCCCATCACCGCCTGCAAAAACAAGAGAATTTGAAATTTGAAGGGTCTTTGCATTTACCTTGATGGTACCATTCTTATTCAAATCAACTTCATTCGCGAAGATTGAAGTTGAAGGTTGTAAGCCAATGGCCTCAACAACAAAATCAACATCCTCAAAGTACTCTGAACCCTCGATAGGAACTGGGCTTCTTCGGCCACTTGCATCAGGTTTATCAAGTTTCATCTTGATTAGCTGAACCTTGGTGAGTTTACCGTTCTCGCCAAGGAATTTAATAGGATTGCGAAGAATAAGAATTTCAACACCTTCCTCCTCTGCCTCCTTAATCTCAGGGGCAAAGCAAGGCATCTCCTCGCGACTACGGCGATAAACAACGGTAACCTTTGATGCTCCTAAGCGTAGCGCGGTTCTCGATGCATCGATGGCAGTATTTCCACCACCAATAATCATTACCTTTTTCCCTGTTAAATCATCCCTATCGCCAATATTAGCTTTTTGAAGAAAATCGAGGCATGAAGTAATCCCGTTTAGATTTGCTCCTTCGATACTTAGGCTGAAAGTATTGTGTGTTCCAACCGAAATAAATACGGAATCGAAGCCCATGCCCTTTAGCTTAGCAAGGCTTTCGACTTTATGATTTACTTCTATCTCAACACCAAGTGATGTTATATTTTGAATATCTCGTTCAACAACGCTTTTGGGTAAGCGATACTCAGGAAGAGTTAGCATTAGCATACCGCCCGCTTTTGGGGCTGCTTCAAATATTTTTACTGAATGACCTTTTAATGCTAGATGATAAGCGGCTGTTAGCCCCGCAGGACCCGAGCCTATAACTGCTATTCGTTTTCCAGTGCTTGGTTTTGTAGTTCTTTCTGGTGCCTGTGGAAATTTGTTATAGTAATCCTCAGCAAAGAATCTTTTTATCCTTCGGATATCAACTGGAGCTTCAAGGCTACCTCTTGTACACTCGCTTTGGCAAGGAGCATAGCATGCTCTACCCAAACTGCCAGGGATTGGAATATCCTCTAAGTGAAGGTGCATGGCATCCTCATACTGCCCATTTCGCACAAGCGAAATGTAACCGTAAGGCTTAACGCCTCCGGGACACTCGTTTATACATGGTGCTGATACATCTTGACGATCGATTGATGCAATCCTTGGATTTGCAAGGCTAAATGGAATATATGCCACTTTACGGCCTGCAAGACGAGCATTATAATCGTCAACACGAACCTCGGGACAAGCAAATTCGCACTCCTGACAGCCTGTACAAACTTCAGGTTTCACGAATCTCGCTTTGCGATTAACATTTATATTGAACGACTTATCCTTTTTCTCAATTGACCCTATTTGGCTATTCAGCATAAGGGTAATATTAGGATGTCGTGCTGTTTCAGACATCTTTGGGGTGGTAATACACGCAGCACAGTCGAGGGTTGGGAAAACCTTACTAAGCTGAATCATTTTACCTCCGATGGAAAGCTCCTTTTCGACCAATAGAACTTTGTAGTCCATATCGGCAAGGCTCAGTGCCGCCTCTTGACCGGCAATTCCACCACCCACTACTAGGGCATCGTATTTGGTTTTATCTATAGACATAGATTGAACTTAATTAGTTCGTAATTATGATTTCAATAGAATGATTTTAGAACAAGGATTAACGAATGATGATTTAAGATTTAAACTTCATAAATCTTAAATCGTTAATCTTTTATCGTAAATCAAATGGCTTTATAAACTTCTGTTTCTAAACTTCCTAATTCCGAAAGTATCTTCGAGAAGTTCCCCATGTGATTCACAAATGGCTCGGCGCAAACAGAGCAAAGCGCAGCCATTCTAATCCTTTTGGGGTTGATGTTATTCTCCTTCATCATCTTTTGCGATTTCACAATGATGGTATTTGTGTGCTCAGCACATTTTGGGCTATATGAGCACTCGTGCCCATCGGCAGCGATAAACACACCATCAAATCCTTGCTTGAACGCACGCATTATCCAACGGGGTTTTATTCCCGATGAGCATGGAAGGCTGATAACATATACTGATGGTGAGTAGTGAAGTTTTCTTAATCCTGCTTGATCAATCCCTGGATCGGAGATCTTATCGGTTGAGAAAACTAATATTTTTGGTGAAAAGATTTCGGTAGGCATATCAAATTTTATCAGAGTAAAGAGATGTATCTAGATATTTCAATACTTTAATTAAAAAATATGAGTCGTACCAAAATTGGCAGACTCACATTCTTTTAGTTAAGCCTTTTTAAGGAATAATCTGCTGTAGCTATCCTCCTCAACAATGCCTAGGAACTCATGTTCCATCTTTTGGCACCACTTTGGAATATCGTGCTTAGTTCCCTCATCGGATGATAGAATCTCCATAATTTCACCTGATTCGATATCTCCAATGGCCTTTTTTGCAGCTAAAAGTGGACCTGGACAAGCGGTTCCACGTGCATCAACAGTTTGATTTGCCTTAAGGCCTTTTAATTCTTCTGCGTTCATTTTCTCTGTATTTAATTATTAGTATTTTTTAGTAACTCATTACGGCTTTCGCTTCGAGCGTTTCCGAAATAACTGTTCCGGCAGCAATAAGCTGAGATCCTTGTATAAGATCGCTTTCGCTAATTCCTCTAGATTTTACACATGGTGTACAAACTAGCAGTTTACCTTTCAATTCAAGGAAAGTATCCATTAATTGCTTAAGAGGCATAAAGCCATGTGCAGTTACATTATCACAACTCCCTTTCTGGGCAAGTATAACCCCATCTGATTGAAGAATGATTGTTACCTCTGCATCCATTGATTGAGCAGCTGTTGCCATTACAAAAGGGACTGTTGCCATTTCCTGTTTATCAGGACCGTTTGTTACAATTACAACCAATTTTTCGCTCATAACCTTTAAGTTTAATGGTTTATTTAACTAAATGAAAAGTTGAATTTTACTCTCTTCGGCATCGGAAAGGAATGTGCCAACACCGCAAATGGTCATCTTTGGATAATCGATAAGCTCCTCCTTTTTGAATCCCATAAGATCCATCGACATCTCGCAAACGTTAATCTCAACGCCTAATTCACCTGCTATTTGGAATAGCTCAGGAAGTGTTTTAACGCCTTTCTTTTTCATTAAGCCTTCGAGCATAGCCTTGCCCATTCCACCCATGTGCATCTTCGAAAGTTTCACCTTTTTAGCACCTCTAGGTAGCATGAATCCGAACATTTTAGACATGAAGTTTTTCCCTTTTACATTCTTTTTTGGGTCTCTTAGCGCTGCTGTAGCCCAGAAAGTAAAGAATAGTTTTACCTCCATATCCATTGCTGTTGCTCCAGTTGCAATAATCATAGCGGCCATTAACTTATCGAGTTCGCCAGAGAAAACCACCAAAGTCATTTTATCTTTACGGCCCTTTTCAAGTTTACCAACCTGTTTTTTTAGCGCCTCAAGCTGTTTCTCAAATTCAATATCCATATTAAATCAGTTCTTTAGATTGCTTAATTGTGAAAAAAATAACACAACAAAGTTACCCTTATGCTGTTTATAGATATGGAGAAAGCATGTGACATGCCTAACAGTAAAGTGTGACTTTTATCACACCTCAAAATCAATTGCTATATTTGCCGAAAGAATCTTTACTATGGCTAGCCCTGAATGTAGAATATGTAGTTTTAAATCGCCTGCGGCGGAGTTCCTCTCAACCCTAGAACTTGAAGCGCTTGAGAGTAACTGTGCTCAGATAAATTTTAAAAAAGGGGATGTTATATTTAGGGAGGGTACGCTGGCTACCAATATTGCTTACCTTAAGACAGGCTTGGTAAAGATACACATGAAGGGTCCGGCTGGAGATAAAATACTTAGGTTGATGAAAGCCCCTGCCTACCTAGGTTTACCAACCACCTTTGCCGATAAAGTTAACAATTACAGCGCCACAGCGCTAATCGATTCCCATATCTGCTTTATATCGCTTGATACGTTTAGAGATTTTATCTTCAAAAACGGGAGCTTTGCCTATGAGATCATTCTTGATTTATGCCAGAATGAGCTGAAAGATTACCAAAGGTATGCTAACATGTCGCAAAAGCAGCTGCCCGGAAGAGTTGCTGAGATTCTGCTTTGCATGTCGCACGAGCTTTTCAAATCCAATAAATTTGAGCTCCCGCTCAATAATAGCGAGCTATCAGATTTCGTTAGCTCATCGCGCGAAAGCGTTAACAGGCAGCTAAGCGATTTCTCAAAAGATGGAATTATAAGCATGAACAAGAAGGAATTGACAATACTGCGAGAAGATCTGCTAGAGAAAATAAGCCTAAAAGGCTGATAAAATATAAAAAGGGTGTCACCGAATAGATGACACCCTTTGTTTTTGATAATAGGTTTTATCCTAGGTGAAGATAATCTGTGTGCCTTCGCCAGCAGCCAATTCGTAGAACTGACCAATGGTAATGATATCTTTTACATGCTCGCTAAAATCCTCTTTTTTCAATTTAAACATCTCAACAGCAAGTTTACAAGCATAAATCTCGCCACCACCAGCGGTAATCAGCTCAAGGAACTCATCTACTGGAGGAATATCGAGTTTTTCCATTTGGCTCTTCATCATTGCCGATACACCTGCTTCAACACCAGGTAGCATGCCTAAAATTGAAGGGAAAGGTAAACCTCCAGGCATTCTCATTCCAGGATTACCAACAGTTGCAGTATGCAATTTCTTCATCTGCTTTTTGGTGATAGCATCCAAACCAAAGAATGTGAAAAACACTTTAGCCTCAATACCTTCCATTACCGCACCATTGGCCATTACTAAAGCTGCGTAAACATCCTCGATGTTTGCTTTAGCACAAATAATCATGACCTTCTTAATTGGATGATCTAAATTTGCCATTTTCTTTTGATTTAATGGTTATTATTAAACGCAGCTTACAGGTTTTGCAACACCAGCAATTTTTGTTGCCTTCTTAAGTGGTGCGCCTGGAAAAAGTTCATAAAATCCTTTTGTATCAATAACTCCCGACTTTCCTATTGAACGAATGGTAAGCGCTTCGCCTTTTAGAACTCTTTCTCTTATGTAATCAATTACTGCAAAATGTTTATCGGTTAAAGTTAAACCTTCCTCTTTTGCAATTTCTAAAGCAATCTCTTTTGTCCATTGCGATGCATCGGTTAAGTAACCTTCATCGGTAACGCTAATGGTTTTTCCTAAATATACTTTCTCAGCCATAATTTTATTTTTAAAGTGAATGTTATCAATCAATTAAATATTCTTTTTCCCTTTCATCGACATGTGTGTGCTTACTGGCAAATCGCGACCTTTAAGCAGCAAATTCCAGTAAATCCAGCGGAATGCCAGTTTCCCAAAGTGGTTAATCCTTGTTGGTTTTAACAAACTCATTGGGCCTATCACCGGCATAGGGTAAACGCCGGGTAGAGGCTCAACATCGTAGTTGAAATCGATAAGCGCTGCCTTACCAAAACCTGTTTCGATGAAACAGTTGGCGTGTCCATCAAACTTAGCAGTTGGTTGCTCACCCTTAAATATTGCAAGCATGTTTTCTGTTAAAATTTCCGAAGCAAAGTGAACAACAGCACCTGCTTTTGAGGTTGGAATATTTGATGTATCGCCAAGAACAAACACATTCTCGTATTTCTCGCTTTGTAAAGTATGCTTATTGGTTGGGATGTAGTTCATATCATCACCTAAACCGCTTTTAGCTATGTAATCTGCTCCCATATTAACAGGAACGAATGAAAGAACATCAAACTTAACCTCTCTGCCATCGAATGAGTGAACGGTTTGGGTTTCGTTATCAATTCTTTCAACATAAAAATCGGTTACAACTTCAATATTCTTCTCTTTTAGAAGATCACCAAGTACAAGAGTACATTTAGGTTTAGTGAAAGCACCTGATAATGGAGTTGTATAAACGATTTTTACCTTATCACGCATTCCACGTTTAGTAAAATATGCATCGGCAAGGAATACAAATTCAAGCGGTGCAACTGGGCATTTAAATGGCATTTCGGCAATACTTGATACCAATGTGCCACCCTCCCAATTTTTAAAGAACTCATGCAAGGCAAGTGAGCCATCCATAGAGTAGATATCAAAAATCTTTTTTCTCCAAAGCCCATCATTTAATCCTGGGGTTTCGTCGGGTTTAATATGCGTGCCTGTAGTAATAACAAGATAATCGTAGCCAATTTCTTCGCCACTTTCAAGGTAAACTTTGCTGTTAGGTGCATCAACTCTATCAATCTTTTTAAGAAGGAAATTTACACCCTTAGGAAGAAATTTTGCCTTAGGCTTAACTACATCACTCTTTTTGTATGTTCCAAATGGAATAAAAAGGAACCCAGGCTGATAGTAGTGAATTGGGTCGTTATCGATGATCGTAATCTCCCACTCCTTTTTTGGCAAATTTTTAAACAATCGGTTTGCCATTATTGTTCCACCAGTACCTGCTCCAAGAATTACAATTTTCTTCATAAATTTGCAATTGTTAATCTTTTCACAAAGGTGAAATTTTAATAGTAAATACTATCTTTATAGCGACTTGTTAAATATCAAGATTGATAAATATCAATGGATAAAAAACTTCCTACTCCTTGTTTAGGAGAATCTTGTGGTGATTGTGGGTTTAGGTCAACCCTCTTCGATTGCTTGTCGTTAGAGCAACTCGAAAGACTATCAAAGTCTAAGGATCTGATAAAAGCAAAAAAAGGTGAGACCATTATTAAGCAGGGTGATAAGATAAAGGACTTTATTTTTTTAAGAATTGGTTTAGCCAAGTTAACCCGTATTTCGTCAGATGGTAAAGAGCAGTTAGTGGGTATTGCTCGTCCTAAAGATTTTATTGGCCTTTTAAGCCTTTTTTCATCACCGACACATCAATATTCCATTATAGCTATTGAAGATTCTGAATGTTGTGTTGTTGATTATGAAACTATCAATAGGCTTATTCAGGAGAATGGGAAGTTAGCTTACAGTTTACTTCAAAAGATAAGCCTTGTATCCGATTTACTATTAAATACCAAGCTAGATATAGATAATAGGCAACTTCGTGGTCGTATAGCTTTTATACTTAGCCTTTTTTCAAAGGATATTTACGAATCAACTAAGTTCAATCTGCCCATTTCAAGAAAAGAAATTGGTGAACTAATCGATATGCGAGTTGAGAATGTAGTGCGTATTCTATCTGAATTCCGTAAGGATAAAATCATCTCTATAGAGGGTACAACCATAGAAATTTTACAACCTGAAAAGTTGGAGTGGATAAAAAATCATGGATAAAGCATATCAGGTTTGTTAAACTAATGAATGAATCAATAAAAAAGTAATATAAAGCAAAAACGCCTAGATAATCTAAGCGTTTTTAATTATTTGGGATCAAATACTATTCAAATTCAAATAAACAATCTGATTTATGGCAATCCCCATTATCATAACTGTTGTGATGAAACTCATTCGTATTGCAATGGTAGTGGTAATCCTTTGACCACTCCTTATAGTTAATTGAAATCTGTTTTATTGCATCGGCAATAAATTCAACCTCCTTATCGGTTGTAGTTGGGTGAATTGACCATCGAACCCAGCCCGGTTTTTTAGATAAATCACCTGAATTAATTAAGCAGGTAATTTCAGCTGATTGCTCTTTTGTTACGCTTAAAAGGAAATGTCCATAAGTACCGGCACACACACAACCTCCACGAACCTGAACACCAAATCTATCGCTTAACAATTTAGTGAGTAGGTTATAATGAACATTATCGATATAGAAAGAGATTGCACCTATCCTGTTTCGCTCGTTCTTAGCTAAAATATTCAATCCAGGAATGCCCTCCAACTTCTGAAAAGCCAAATCCACAAGCTCTTTTTCGCGATTATGAATATTCTCAACTCCCATTTTCTCTTTTAGCTTAATCGATAAAGCTGCTCGAATTGTCTCAAGGAAACCGGGAGTTCCGCCATCCTCACGTTGTTCAATGTTATCGATATACTTGTATTGACCCCAAGGATTTGTCCAATCCACAGTTCCCCCTCCCGGTTGATCGGGCACGGGGTTATGGTACAATGAGGAGTCAAAAATCATTATCCCTGAAGAACCAGGACCTCCAAGAAATTTATGGGGAGAGAAAAAGATAGCATCCAATTTTTCCATTGGATCCTCAGGATGCATATTCATTTCAACATAAGGAGCGGAAGCTGCAAAATCAACAAAGCATAAACCCTGCTCCTCATGCATAACTTTTGCGAGTTTATGGTAAGGAGTAATAATTCCTGTTACATTACTACAGGCACTAAAAGAACCTATTTTATGTGGTCTATCCTTATATGGCTGAATTGCTTCGCGAAGTTTTTCTGGTGAAACTAAAAGGTTTTCATCTGGATCAACCACAATAACCTCTGCAATAGTCTCATACCAAGATGTTTGGTTGGAGTGATGCTCCATATGGGTTACAAATACAATAGGTCTATCCTTAGGGTCCTTAAAATCAATCGTTTTATTCTTTAACCCTAATATTCGTTGAAACTTATTAACAACAGCAGTCATTCCAAAACCACAGGAAATAATTACATCGTTTGGACCAGCGTTAACGTGTTTCTTAATAATTTTTTGTGCTTGATGGTAAGCCTCAGTCATAAACTTACCAGATTCACTACTCTCGGTATGAGTGTTAGCCACCATTGGACCAAACTTTTTGATCATTTTTTCTTCAAGAGGTTGATATAACCTACCACTTGCAATCCAATCTGCATAAATCATGCTTTTTTTCCCATACGGAGATTCATAAGTAACGTCGATACCAACGATGTTCTTTCTAAACTGTTCGAAGTACTTCTCTAGTTGAGTCATGGCTTTGGTTTTACATTTTCAACGGCTCGAAAGTATATAAAAAAATATATATCCAGATATGATTATAATCAAGGTTGCTTTTAAACATCTATCACTTTAAATCATTGTAAAAGGGTATTGATTCCAATGGTAATGATGATCCTTTCTCAAAATCAATTCTAACACAAAAATGCACCAATCCATTAGTTAGCATAAGATACGGCGCTTTAAGTAAAATGTTATAACGGCTGGCCTGTTGAACTACATTCTGGTCAATAGCAATATCAGTTGCTTTGCATTCTACAATGGCTATTGGTTTTCCACTAGAAGAAAATACTACTATATCGGCTCTATGGCTTACACCATTAATTGTTAATGGGTGTTCCACGGCAATAAGTCCCTTGGGAAATTTTCGATCGTTAACCAAATAATGGATAAAGTTCTGCCGTACCCATTCTTCGGGTATAAGAGCAACGTATTTCTTGCGTATCTCATCAAAAATCTGCTGCTGCCCTTCTACTGTCCTTACTTTTATTTGAAAATCTGGAAGATTTAGCTTCTGCATTATGTAAACTCAAGTTTGGTAAAGTTGATAAATTAGTTTTACTCCACGAAAAAGAACTACGATAAAGTTTTGGGCAATAGCATACTTTTCTATTCTAATTAGATTTTTTTTCTGTATTCATGTATTCAATGAATAAATTTCATAATTTTCGGCTATTGAATTAGGGTTTAAGAGTGGCTTAAATTGCGTACTTTTGCCAAAATTTGAATAAGACTATGAAGACAAAAGAAGAAATTACAGCGAACTGGCTTACTCGTTACACTGGAGAGAAATTAGAGAATTTTGGCTCACATATCCTATTAACTAACTTTAGAGGCTACTTAGAGTATTTTGCAAAATTTTGTAATACCGAAATAGTAAATCCTTACGCAAATATGCCTTGTGCAACGGCGAATGGAATAACCATGATTGATTTTGGAATGGGAAGTCCAAATGCTGCAACAATTATGGATCTTCTAAGCGCTGTTTCACCAAAAGCAGTTTTGTTTCTTGGTAAATGCGGTGGGTTAAAAAAGAAAAACGAAGTTGGTGATTTTGTTCTTCCAATTGCAGCAATTCGTCACGAAGGTACATCAAACGATTATATGCCTCCTGAAGTGCCTGCATTACCTGCGTTTAACCTTCAACGCGTAGTTTCATCAACTATTCGAAATCACAATAGAGATTATTGGTCAGGTACTGTTTTAACTGCAAACCGTAGAGTATGGGAGTACGATGAGGAATTTAAGGACTACCTCCGTAAAACAAGGGCTATGGCTATTGATATGGAAACAGCAACAATTTTTACTGTTGGGTTCTATAACGAAATACCATCGGGAGCACTGCTGCTTGTAACCGATCAACCAATGATTTCAGAAGGTGTTAAAACAGCTGAAAGTGATAAAAAAGTAACCAGTTTATTTGTTGAAGAGCAAATTCAAATAGGTATAGAATCGCTGACAAGGCTAATCAATAATAGTGAATCAGTTAAACATCTTCGCTTTTAAACCGAATGGCAAAGAAAAAATCGTCAATAGAGGCTTACGCTGAAATTATTAGCGATCTAAAGAAGAAGATTTATAAACCCGTTTACTTTCTTACCGGGGACGAATCTTACTACATTGATAAAATAGCCGACTATATTGCCGATTTTGTTCTTGAGGAGTCAGAAAAAGCCTTTAACCAAACAATCCTTTACGGAAAAGATGTTGATGTACCTGCCGTAATTAATGCTGCGCGTAGGTTTCCAATGATGGCAAACTACCAAGTAATCATCGTAAAGGAAGCCCAAAACATCAAAAAACTCGAGGATTTAGAAATCTACCTTAAAGCACCACAAAAATCGACTGTTCTTGTAATATGCCATAAACTAAAGCAGGGTGATACCAAAGGAAAATCGGAGAAGATTCGAAAGGTTATGGCAATGGTTGATAAGATTGGAGTACTGTTCGAATCAAAAAAGTTGTACGACAATCAAATATCAAATTGGATAACCCAATACCTTGCTGAGAAAGGGATTTCAATAGCCCCTGTTCCTGCAAATCTGCTAAACGAGTACTTAGGAACCGATCTTAGTAAGATCTCCAATGAACTGGATAAACTTATTATCACGCTTCCGCCTGATAATAAGAAGATTACATCAGAACATATTGAAAGGAATATTGGATTAAGCAAGGACTTTAATCGCTTTGAGCTTACAAAAGCATTAGGAGAAAGAAGTATCCTAAAGGTTAATCGGATTGCTGATTATTTTGCCAAGAACCCTTCGGGGAATCCATTAACCCTTACATTAGCTTCAATTTATCAATATTTTGCTAAAATATTTCGGTACCATTTCCTAAAAGATAAATCGGCGGGGAATGTTGCCTCGGAGCTTGGTGTAAATATTTATTTTATTGATGAGTACAAAAAGGCCGCGACCATCTACAACCCAAGAAAGTGCGTTGAAGTATTCTCTTTATTAAGAGATTATGACCTAAGGGCCAAAGGCTTAAATAATGACTCAACTGAAGATGGGGAACTACTTAAAGAACTAGTGTTTAAAATCATGCACTAGGTAGCAAGAAAATTGAAGTTTAAAAAAGTTAGAATGAACATTAAATAATAACCCTAACTTTACCAGAAACCTCTTTCAATCCAAATGACACTATTTATAATTATTGCAACAGCGGCTATATCCATATTGGCTTTTTCCAATCAACAAATCATGGATAAGCTACTTTTCAGCCCATACAAAACGGTTCATAATAAGGAATGGCATCGATTGCTTACTCATGGATTTGTTCATGCCGATTATATGCACCTTTTTATTAATATGTTTGTTCTAATGTCCTTTGGTGCTGCTGTTGAGGATATTTTTGGGAGTTTGAGGTCAAATGGAATTATAAATAGTGCAACCCTGAACTTTTGTCTACTTTACTTTGGTGGGATTGTAATAGCATCGTTAACAACACTTAAAAAGTATAAAGATAACTCCTACTACCAAAGTGTTGGAGCCTCTGGAGCAGTTTCGGCAGTTGTATTTACTTATATCTTTTTTGATCCTTTAAGCAAATTGCTTTTCATGTTTATTATTCCAATTCCAGCAATAGTATTCGGGATATTATATTTGGCTTACTCACATTATATGAGTAAAAAGGAAGGGGATTTTATTAATCATGACGCCCATTTTGTTGGATCGGTATTCGGATTTATCTATCCACTTCTGATTGATCCAAAACTCTTTTTGATATTTTTGAATAAACTAGGACTTATTCACTAACCTTAAGGCTTTTCAGATGATTGAAGTAAACTTTCACCCAATTGACGATGCTAAAAGGCAATACCTTTTTGTTGTAATTGCTACAAAGTATAAAGATCAATGGGTGTGGGTGAAGCATAGAAAAAGAGATACATGGGAGATTCCAGGCGGACACGTAGAAGATGGTGAAACTGTTGATGGTGCTGCAAAAAGGGAACTTATTGAAGAGACTGGTGCTCTTAAATTTACAATTAAGGCAATCTGCGATTACTCTGTAAAAATAGATAATAAAGTAGGTTTTAGCAGGTTATACTTAGCTAATGTAGATGAGTTTGGCCCTCTTCCTGAAAGTGAAATAGGTTGCAAAAAATTTTTCACGAACATTCCCGAAAACCTAACCCACCCACAAATCCAGCCTAAACTTTTCCAAAAAGTTATTGAGACAATCTAAATGCAATGACTCCTAAAAAGTACATATGGATTGATGGTGAAATGATGAGTAGCGATACTCCAACCATTAACGTTAGTAACCGATCTTTCTTATATGGCGATGGTTTATTCGAAACAATCCATGCATTTGGAACCCAAGGTCGAAACCTCAACCTTCATTTAGCGAGGTTAAAAAGGGGAATGGAAATTCTTGAAATTGATATCCCCGCTTACCTTGACGAAACAATGCTTTCAAAAGAAATTACCCGATTACTCAATAAAAATAGATTTTTTGTTAGCTCTAGAATAAGAGTAACCGTTTTCAGAAATAGTGGCGGTAAGTATGTTGCTGAGAATAATAGCGCAGGAATTATTATCGAAGCCGAACCGTTGGAAACAAAAATGTACCCGTTCAATAGTAAAGGGATAACAATTGAAATTTTTGATACTCTTAAAAAACCGATTAATCCATTATCCTCAATAAAAAGCTGTAATTCTCTTTTCTATGTGCTTGCCGGGAATTACCTAAAAAAAAGCAACGTAAACGATTGTCTTCTAATCAATGAGCATGATCGAATAGCCGAAGCTATTTCCTCAAATGTATTTATCGTAAAGGGTGAAAATCTTTATACACCTGCCGTTTCTGAAGGATGTATACCAGGAATAATGCGTGAAGTTGTAATTAAAGTTGCCCCAAAAATTGGACTAAAAGTCAATAATCAGGTTGCCATACATCAACAAAAACTATTTGATTGTGATGAAGTATTTTTAACAAATACAATTACAGGAATAAGATGGGTTGGGGCTTTCCGCCAACAAAGGTATTTCAGTAATGTAAGCAAATTGCTAGCTGATGCTATTAATCGGTATACATTCTCAGATCAGTTCATAGACGGATCCTCGGGGTAAAGAGTCCAAGGTTTGAAATTATTTCCTAGCTGTCGGACGGTGCTGATCCATAAATCCTCGCCACCACCAAAAATCTGAATTGGATTCAATGATGAAACTACCCATGATCCTTCAATAATTTCTCGTTCAAGCTGCTCTTTTGCCCATCCAGAATACCCTACAAAGAATAGTATCTGTTTTGTTGATATTTTTTTTTCATTTATCAAGAATTTAAGGCTATCGAAACTACCACCCCAATAAATATTATCAACTACATGCGTTGTTTCGGGTATAATATCACCTAAGGTATGGATAAAATGAATGCTTTGTGGACTTACAGGACCACCCAATGAGATTTTTGCTTTAAAGTCAGGGAAATCTGGCAGTAAATTGGACAAATTATAATTTAGTAATCGGTTAAGAACAAACCCAACAGTACCATTATCGTTATGCTCAACCAAAAAAACAACTGAACGCTTAAAATTTAAATCAATTAGTCCAGGTTCTGCAATAAGAACCCTTCCCTCCTTTGGAGCTACCTTGTCATAATTAACTTTGAAAAAATCAAAATTTAAATCAGTTGACATAAGGGGAAGAGTTAATCATCAATACAAATTAACAAAAAAAAAGCCAAAATTCAAGCTTGGTTAAAGTGTAAAATTCAATGATTTACATTACTTAAAACCTTACTGAAGAATCAAAAAATCTAAGGTTAGTATAGTTTTGGATACCTTTTAGGGTTTGCCTCATGCATCATTTCATAAATTCCTTCAAAAACATCTTCGGCATTTGGGTTTGAGAAATAATCACCATCGGTTGTATATGCAGGCCTATGTTCTTGTGCTGTAATTGTTTTTGCAGCAGAATCGAGATGGAAGAATCCTCCTCTCTCCTCAAGAACCTTTTGCATCATATAAGCGGTTGCACCACCAGGAACATCCTCGTCGAAGAAAACAATGCGATTCGTTTTTTTAATTGAGTCCAAAACTACATTCGGCAAATCAAATGGTAATAGGGTTTGAACATCAATAAGTTCAACAGAAATACCAAACTCAGCAAGTTGTTCAACAGCCTCTTGAGCAATTCGAACGCAACTACCATAAGTTACAAGAGTAACATCTTTCCCTTCACGCAAAATCTCTGGAACGCCTAATGGTACTCTAAAATTTCCCAAATTATCGGGTCGCTTCTCCTTTAATCTATAACCATTTAGGGGTTCTATAACCAACGCTGGATCATCGCCTTCAAGCAGTGTATTATAGAATCCAGCAGCCTGAGTCATGTTTCGAGGAACGCAAACGTATAGCCCCCTAATTGAATTAATAACCATACTTAAAGGCGAACCCGAATGCCAAACACCTTCAAGTCGATGCCCTCGGGTGCTAACAATTACAGGAGCCATCTGCCCTCCTTTTGTTCTCCACCTAGTTGTTGCCAAATCATCGCTCATGGTTTGTAAAGCATATAACAGGTAATCGAAGTACTGAATCTCGGCAATTGGTCTAAATCCACGCAAAGCAAGGCCTATCCCTTGACCCATTATGGAAGTTTCTCTAATCCCAGTATCAAAAATTCTGTGTTCACCATATTTCGCTTGTAATCCTTCGTAAGTTTGGTTAACACCTCCTATTTTCCCGAGATCCTCGCCAAAAGCAACTATTAATGGGTTTTTATTAAATTGAATATCCCAGTTATCACGGAGGATTTCTCTACCGTTTACCATTTGAGAGTTATCAGAAAAAACAGGTTTTAACTCCTTTACATTTAATGCCGACCGATTTGTTTCACAGTAAAGGTCAGAGCCATATCGATCTTTTCCATCCTCGTAGTTACGTTTCATCCAAGTTGTAAGATCGGCTTGAAGCTTTTCGCGCATAGTACAATCGGTGCAAACATGACGAAGTATCTTTTTAGCGGCACTCATGTTATCCTTACGAATAGGGAATGCGATTTTCTTCAGATCCTCAGTTACAATCCCTACCTTATCGATATGCTCACGTTTACAAATGCATGAACGATTATCGATTATTTTTATTAACTCATCTCGTTCTTTTTTAACTGGCTCGGTATATTTTGACCAAGCATTATTCTTTGCTTCTTTTGCTGCGTTACTGGCTTCCTTCTCAACCATTTCAACTTCAGCACTTGTTGCAATTCCCTCATTAATAATCCATTCTCTAAATCTTCGGTTACAATCATACTCAACCTCCCAATCAAGTCTTTCTTTTGACTTGTATCGCTCATGTGAACCAGAAGTTGAGTGACCTTGAGGTTGAGTGACCTCCGTAATATGAAATAGAACAGGAACTTGTTCTTTCCTGCACTTCTCAACACCCTCGGTAAATACCTTAATTAATTCTGGATAGTCCCACCCCTTAGCCCTATAAATGTGTAATCCTGTTTTGTCACCTTCATTCTTTTCAAACCCTTTTAAAAGTTCAGAAATACTATTCTTAGTGGTTTGGTACTCTCGAGAAACTGAAATACCATATCCGTCATCCCATACCGCAAGGGCTAAAGGTACTTGCATAACTCCCGCTGCATTCAAAATCTCGAAGAAGTGTCCTTCCGAAGTACTTGCATCACCAATAGTTCCAAACGCAACTTCGTTGCCACCTTTTGTAAATTTGCTAAACTCTTTTAAATCGCTATTGCTCCTGAAAAGTTTTGAAGCTAAGGCAAGTCCAAGAAGACGAGGCATCTGACCTGCGGTTGGGGACATATCCGCTGAACTATTCTTCATCGAAGTTAAATCCTTCCAAGTTCCATCAGGGTTAAGGCTCCTAGTTGAAAAGTGATTGTTGAACACCCTCCCAGCGTTACCTGGATTTAGCTTTATATCGGTTTGCCCGTAGAGTTGCGCAAAAAACTCTTCTGCAGTAAATAGGCCTGCGGCCATCATAAAGGTTTGGTCACGGTAGTAACCCGATCGCCAATCACCATTACGAAATGTTTTTGCTAAAGCAATTTGAGCAACCTCTTTCCCATCGCCAAATATTCCGAATTTGGCTTTCCCTGTTAAAACTTCTCTTCGCCCAATAATACTAACTTCTCGGCTTAAAACTGCCAATTTATAATCGATTAGAACTTCATCTTTTGAATAAGAACTGTTCTGTTTTTTTGAACCTGCTACCATTATAAAAAATATTAATGCTTTGTTATCTTTTATAAAAAACAAAGAAGGCTAGCAAAAGTTTAAAAGATATTTAACTAATAGGGAAAACAGTTTAACTAATTCTCTAGAAAGTTGGACAAGGAATGGGTTTCCAACGCTTTTTGGTTTTAACCTTGAATTCGTAAATTAAAGAAATCTCATGGGAGCCACCTGAATTAAAACCAAGTCGAGAAATAGTAAAATCATAGCTATATGCAAAACTTAACTGAGGGAACTTATAGCCAATCATAAAAGCTAAAGCATCGTACTTAGGATAGGATCTTGAAAATGGAATTCCTCTATACCAAACTCCAAAACTTACGGGTGAACGAAACCAGTATAAACCTAAATCAGCTTGATGATATTTATCTTGTGTACGATAGTAAAAAGCAGCTGTGATACTCTCTTCGATTTTGCTTAACAAAAATCCTCTTATAACTTTACGAATTCCGCCATAAACTGAGAATTTATAAGGTAAGCGGGATTGATCGTTATAGAATGAAGTAGTTGGTCGAAGCATATGATCCCATGAGGCACCCACCCACATATTATCAGAGTAAGCTAATACTGATGATGCAACATCAATGTCATAGATAGAGGTATTCCCAGGAGGTAATGTAGATGATGGCGGTAAATTATCGGGGTCAGAATACATCTGATCTCCAAATATTAATTTCGAAAAATCGATTGATGTTTGAAGAACATAAAAACCTAAACCGGGTCTTAAGTGCCAGTCAGCAACTGGAGTAAAATCGTATGAGTAGAGCAAGCCAAGCCTTGTATTCCCTAGGTTCCCAGTACCAGCAACATCACGGATTGCGCTAAACCCTAAACCACTGTGAAAGTTAATAAAGTTATGATCGTATGAGAGGCTATAAGTCTGGTATGCATCCTTTACTCCTAACCATTGGTTTCTATAATTTGCAACAGCTCTATGTCCTGCAATACCTCCAGCAAAAGAAGGTCCCAGGAAAAGTGGGCAAGAATAAAACTGAGTAAAACTCGGATCTTGCGCACTAGCTGAAAAGCCTATAAGAATAGATATGTAAAGAATAAAGAACCTTTTCACCTTAAGTAATATTATATTTTCGCAAACACATATTTGTATATAATCTTCCCAGCAAATCTTTCTTTATGATTGTGTTTATTTGAAATCAAAATTAATTGTTTTTTTAATTAATAAAAGTTACGATCATAATCCACACTACCTTAAAAGGGTTACATTCCCCTTCTTATCAAATGTTTGACCATTTGTAAATTTCCCAATAGCCCTCCATATATATACGCCTTGATCGCAAAGTTTTCCTTTAAAGTATCCATCCCATCCGATACCAACATTGTTCGATTCAAAGAGTTGTTCTCCCCAACGGTTAAATATCATCAACTTATATTCTACTATTCCGTAATGCTTAGGATGGAATACCTCATTCTTGTAATCAATATCATCGTAAAGTCCACCGTTAGATCCATTCTTATTTGGCATAAATGCATTAGGGAAACTAATCTCTCCAATACCTAATACCCAAACAGCTGGATATTTTGAGGTGGTATCCTGGCAACTACCAAGAGAATCAGCTGCATATGCTCTTAATGAAACTCTGAAGTTCCCAATTTCAGTGTACTTGTGAACAGGGTTTATATCGGTTGTAAGTGTTCCATCACCTAAATCCCATTCGTACCTATCTCCATATTTTGTTAAGTTGTAAACATGAACCTCGGCATCAGGAAGCATAACATGATTAGGATAGATTGCAAAATCAGCTATTGGATTTTGGAATACTCTAAAAGTTTTAAAGTAGAATGTTTCTCCTCCATCGCCAAATACTCTGAGTTTTACGTTATAATATCTTGGCTCAGTAAAGATATGAATTGGTTCTGCTTCAGTTGATGTGGTTCCATCATCAAAATCCCATAAAAAGTTACTGCCATACTGTGAAGCATTAATGAAGTGAGCTTCAAGTGGAGAGCAGGACTCATATATATCAGACGTAAAGAAAGGTATAGGCTCTGCAGGAAGCAACCTTAAAATTTTAGATATATTGCTAGAGCAATGAGGGCTTTGAATAGTTAATGTTGATGTGTAGATAAAATCATTACTCTTTGGACCCCATGTTAAATAAGTATGATTACCCGGTTGAAAATCAGTTGAAGTATATCCATCGCCAAATGTCCACGAATGGTTCCAAATCACCGTATCGGGGCTGGATTGGTTAACGAAGTTAAATGTTGCATCGGGGAAAACCTTCAATGGAGGATCAACAGCATAGTTTGCAACAGGGGTTGCCCAAACTGTAAACTGTAAAGTTGTATCATCCTGACAATCGTACTCAGAATATGAGGTTAGATGAACATTGAAGATTTTATCCTTGTTTGAAATATTTATATATCTATGGCTAGGTTGCTCTAAACTAGAGTTTGTTCCATCGTCAAAATCCCAATCATAGAAATAACCATTGCTTGTAGTGTTATTTAAGTATACAGTATATGGGCTACATGCCGCACTTAATGGGCTAAATGAGAATTCAGCGTGTACTTCTGGGTAAGAGTAAATGGTTTGATACGTTGAATGTTTACAACCATCAGCAGAAGTTGTCGTTAATAATATATTATATGGCAATACTGTATTGGTTGTATTGTGATAGGTATGAGTAATTATCTGATTCTTATCAAGAGTATTGATTATTGTTCCATCTCCCAAATCAAATGAATAGCTCATCACTTCTTTTCCTACAGAATAGTTATGTAGTGAAATTAGGTAAGGAGAACAACCAACGCTCTCGTTATCCATCTCATATGAGGCAATTGGCCGTGGGTGTACAGTAACCGTTTTTGTTATTGAATCAACACATTGATGAATAGATGTGGCAATTAGCTTTATACTATATGTTGTATCCTTTGTTGCTGAACTATTTTTGTACTGAATACCAACTAAATTTGTTAACGTTGAGTAGCTTCCATTACCTAGATTCCAATTATAAGAAGCAGTATTACTATACGAAACAGTAGAATTCGTAATATTTGTAATTAGAGGTTGGCAGTCAACATCTTTGCTAAAGCTAAAGTTTGGATAAATTCGTGGGTAAACGGTTATTGTTTTACTAATTGTATCGAAACATGCAGCATTGTTTTTATAAGATGACCTTAAAAGAACTTTATACTTGTTAATTACCGGAGGATTCGATGCATTTGTAAAGGTTCTTGAATGATCTTGTGTAGTTGCTTCGGCAATACCATCTACGCTCCAACTATAATTATATGCAGTTGATGGAGTTAAATTGGTAAACATTGGAGTAAACTGATAGCAAGATTCAAGTAATGATGAATTAAATGAAGCAACAACCTTTGGGGCAATGGTCACAGTTTTGCTAGTAACCGATTTGCATCCTAGATTATTTGTAGCTGTAAGTTTTATGTTAATAATTTTCTCATTAACAGTTGATGAGTTATCAACACCAAGAGGTGCAGGATTTGCAGTATTAAAGGATACACCATTATCTAGCTCCCACAAGTAACTACCTAATCCGGTTGAACTATTCGTAAACGTTATAGTTGTTGGGCTACATCCACTTGTTGGGCTTATTGTAAAGTTCGAAACAACTCTAGGATAAACCTCTAGGAATTGTGAAATTGTATCCCAGCAACCAGTCGTCAAATCATCTAGCCTCAAATTAATCTTATAATTCTTAATCGTGTTTGGTGACTCATTATCAATTAAACGATTAAAGTTTTCACCAGGAGTTGTAGATGTATAGAGCTGAGGAACACCTCCAATTGTATGTCCAAAATCCCAACTCCAACGAGTTCCGTTCAATGATTCATCCTTAAGTTTAATGTAGAATGGAGTACATGAGCTATCCCTAGTCATCGAGAATTTAGAGTCTACTTCAGGATAAGCATAAACAGTTTGCGTTGCGCTTGCAGTACAACCTTTAATATTAGTAGCAGTAAGCTTGACATTAAATGTTTTAGTTGCAGCTGTTCTATTCTCAAACTTATGGATAACATCGTTTCTATTATATAGTGTTTGCAAATCTCCATCATTGAAATCCCAGTTATACGATAGACTTCCACCTGTACATAGGTTTCCAAAGGTGAAACTAGCGGGAGCACAAAGTCTATCAATAGGAACACCCCCTCCAGTGAGGGGTGCTTTTATATTTATACCAGCCACAACCTGCGGGTCAATAGTAAATGTTTGTGATGTACTGCTAGTACAACCAAACGTGTTATTTATATTTAATGATATAGTCCGACTTACAGCGTTTTCGGGGTCTGGATTTGTATATTCAACAACAAAATCATCGTCAACAGCACCAAGTGGTGTTCCTCCGTTAAAATTCCAATTGTAAGTAGATACAGTTGGTCCAGCAAATGATGCATTTGTTATATGAATTTGAACAGGAGTACAAACTTTATCAATTTGCGCATTAAATACAGCATTTACATTAGGATTTGCTGTTACGGTAAATGTCTTCGAATCGGTACAACCCTTATCCGTAGTTGCAGTTAATGAAACATTAAATGTTTTAGCAAGCGTATTATCTGTGTTTGTGAAAGTATGACTTATTGTAGTAGCCGTAGAACTTGTATTATCGTTGAAATCCCAAACAATATTGTTTACAGCAGTTCCTGTTCCATAAAGTGCTGATTGATTAACAAAATTTACTGTTATTGGGCTGCAGCCAGTAAGAAGCGGTAACGCGGTGTATTTTGCCTCAACCTGAGGATAAACAACAATTGATTTTGTTGTCTGATCTGAGCAGAATCCGCTACTTACAGTTAATTTAATATTTCGGGTAATATCAACTCCTGTTAGATTTGAAGGATTTGAGAATGATTGTACTGGCCCTGTATAAGCAGTACCATCAAAGTCCCAAGTATAGTTTATTATTGCAGCAGATGTTGTAGCAGAAACATTAGCGTTATAAGGTGGACAACCTGCTGTTTTATCAAGACTAAACAATGCTTTTACTGCAGGTCTCACAACTATGTTTTGCAAAGTTGATGCCGGACAGCCAAAACTATTGTTCGTTGATAAAGTAACAGGAACATTAACATCACCTGATCCATCGTTTGTAAATGTAAATGTAGGATTTGCCGAATTAGATGCACCATAGGAACCAAACTCCCATTGATAAGTTTCAGTATTGGTAACCGTACTAGTAAATCCAGCAACTAATGGCGAACAATGGTTTGTATTTCCATTATCATTATAGGTAAAACTTGCAGTAGCCTGAGGGTTTACGGTTATATTTTTGGTAATATCATCAGAACAACCTGCAGTATTCCTTGCAACCAATCGAACAGGTATTGTTCGAACAGCATTGGTTACAGTAGGATTTGTAAAAGATTGTGCAGGAATGTTAGTGGTTGAAGCAAATAAAGCACCATCTATATACCACTGAAAAAGACTTGATCCCAATGAAGATGCATTGGTAAAACTAACGTTTAATGGGGAACAACCTATCTCCTTATCCGCAGCAAACTGGGCATCTACAAATGGCTGAACAGTTATATTTGATGTTTGTGTTACAGCACAACCATATTGATTATCGGCTGTGAATGATGCTATTTTAGTAACAGCAGATGCACCATAGTTATCAAAAGTGTAAGATGCTGATAAAGTATTGTCTATTGCATTACCATCGAGTAACCAATGGTATATTGTAGCATTTGTTGTTGTAGCGGCAAAGCTAAGGTTAAAGGGTGCGCAACCAAGAGCGTTGCCATGATTGTCGGTAGTAAATGTATTTATTATAGCTTGTGGATTTACCTTAACAGTTCTAGTAATCGCGTCTGAACACCCACCGGCATTTGTTACTCTTAACTTAATAGGAACGCTTAGTGGTGTATTAGTTATAGTTGGGTTCGTTATAACTATTGTTCCACTTCCTTCACCAGTATAATCTTCAGTACCATCGCCATTCCTATCCCAATACCATTGATTAATATCCCCCTTACTATCATTGACTATTGCAACAGATAATGGGGAACAACCTTCAACTTTATTAACAGTGAAACTAGCTTTAATATAAGGTTGAACAGTTACAGGCTTAGTAATACTATCCTTGCAGTAATGGTATTTATCAGTAATTACGAGTTTTGTGTTATAGGTTGCAACTCCGGTGTTAAAGTTACTAAATATGTGCGTTGGATTCTTAAGGTATGACGATCCTCCATCGCCAAAAGTCCATGAGTAGAACAAACTGTTTTCGGCTGTAGGAGGGCCAACCGTTCCAACTGATGAATTATTATATGTTACACTTAAAGGATGACAATGTTTTGGTTCAGTAATAGTTGTTGAAAAATTAGAAGCTATTCGGGGATAAACCAAAACGGTTTTAGTTACCTGTTTAAAACAGATACTACTGGCATCGGATGCAAGTAGAGTAATCCTATACCTTATTGTATCACCTGTAGTGTTATCAAATACATGAGAAAATGTGGGAGAATTATTCAATCCCTCACCGGGATCGGATAAATCCCCATCGCTATTGAAATCCCACTCGCTAAATGCTACTCCCGTTGAATTATTGGTAAAGTTCACAGTAAGAGGAGCGCAACCAGAAAAAACATCGGTCGTGAATTTTGGATCCATGTAGGGAGCAACAATTAATTCTATTTCAGCTGAGTCCTTTAATTCGCAGACCCCGCTCACAACAACTTTATACTTTATTGATTTTGTAACATTTGAAGCTATAGGAGTATCACTAAATGGATCATTAAGAAAATCATCTGGGGTCCAAGCATATTTAGTGCCCCCACTTGCAAAAAGTTGAGAAGATTCTCCGTAACAAATTGTATTCCCTGGACCACCCGTTTCAAGAACGAATGATTTGGGGTCAAATTTATTGAAATCGGAGAAATAGCCATACATACAGGTTGTTCCTGCATCCCCATTCACAATACCTAAGTGAAAAATATCCTTCGTATTTGAGATCAAATGTTGTCCCATTGCGAACTGGGCAGTGGTAAAAGAACCAAACCTAGCTACACGCCATTTAGTACCTGGTACCAAGACAAAAGAGGCTGGTGGAATCAAATCGTTACGAACTACCCCATCCACCAAAAAGCCATCCTGAGCATTATCTCTAACCATCATGGTTAAATAAAAAGGGCTTGACTTAGGGCGCGTAAATGCGACTTTGGTGCTCCCTGTACAAACATCGATAGGCGGAACAATTGCCCCTCCTTGCTCGCAGCCAAATCCTCCAATGTGAAATACATAAATTGGCTTGTATGGATCGGTAATTAATTGCCTAGAGGCAATTTTCATGTAACTAGTTGGATACGTTGTTGGAAATTGTATTTGATACTGCTGCCCAGCGTTTAATGTAGTAGCGAGCACTCCATCAATGTAAATTGGTGTTGAAGCTTGAGTCGCAACAACGTAGATATAATCATAGTTATTTAAAAAAGTCCTGGTGACAATATATTCAACACCGATAATATTAGTCGGAACAATTTCATCACCAGCTACATCTCTACAACCACCTGAAGGGTGAATAATTGAGTCATCTTTTAGCGAAACAGCAATTGGTTTATTTGATGTTACATGAGACCCAGCCAACCTATTAGCAGCGGCTTGACTTTTCCCTTGAGGGAATATTGATAATGTTTGCCCCTTTTGAAGGGTAAATGATTTGGTGACTCCAGCAGCAATTGTACTTCCAGCGTTGCCATAGCCTGCATTTTTAGTTGGTGTTACCCAAACAGTTGTATTATTTTCAGTTGCAACAATATCTATTGCAGAGTATGGCTGAGCTGTACCATCGGGCGAACCATAATTTCCATTATCGCCATGAGTTTGAAACGGAGTATAAAAATCAGTCCCTAAAGCATTTTTTTTTCCTTTGAGAGCCCATATATCTGTATTCCAGTCATTATTTATTTCGTAATAAGCTGTAATAAGACTAGTAGATGTTATGTGAAGTCCAAAATTATTAATACCAGAGGCATTTAACGTTTTGTTTTCAAGTTTATTTTGCTCAACTCCAGCAGTAAATACCCAGTTTGATAAATCAACCGAACTTGTTGAGTTAGCTGCAACGGTTATCACAATGTCAGGAAAAAGAGCAGTATTAGCTGGCATGCTAATAGTAATAGTAGCAGGTAAATTAAAGGTAGCAAATCGCAAATGGGCAGGAATACCTCCAGGATAGCCGTGATTAACAGTTATTTCAGGAACAACATACCAAAAATCAGTATCTGTTTGAGCTTTCAACTGAAAGGGTAATGCAAAAATGATGAAAGCTATAATAAGTTTGACGAAATTTACAATTCTATACATAAACAAGCCAAATATAATGATGTTTTTTTTTACGCGTAAAAGTAGATAATGTTAATAAAAAATCGCTCTTAAAATAAAAAGAAGTAATTTTGGTAAATACTTATATGAATTTCTAACTCAATGATGCTAATATACGTATCATATTAATTAAGAAAAAATTCTGAGCCATGAAAGGTATAAAAAATATTTTAATTTACTTAATACTCATGTTTTTGAGTATTAACCTTTATTCTCAAGTTTTACTTTCGGAAGGATTTGAAGGAACTACTTCGTTACATACACCACCAACAAATTGGATTCCCGATTCAAATGAAGATTTCTGGTATTTTCAAAACGGAGGTTGGGATCAATTTACTGGATACCACCACCCGGCCAATGCCCATACTGGGAATTATAATGCGATGTTTAAAACATTTGGAGCAGCAACCTCTAAACTTGTTTTACCCGCCATTGATTTAAGGTACTCCATTAAGCCTGTACTAACTTTTTGGAATGCACAAGAGTCCAGGGCTGGGATAAACGATAAACTAAAAATTTACTACAGAAAAACATCAACATCCTCATGGATTGAACTTGATAATTTTGTGAACCCCACAAGTGGATGGGTAAAAAGAGAGATTATTCTCCCAGACGATGCTAAAACGCAAACTTGCCAACTTGCTTTTGAAGGTACATCTCAAAACCTTAGCTGGGGTACTTGTATTGACGACATTGTTCTGGAAGAAAAGGGAAATTTACCAAGACAAGTTGAGTCTCTATCATTAATCCAGTTAAACAATTTTATACCCACAAAATCAAAAACCAATCCGCTTGGTATAATAAATGTTAATGTTTCAGGTAATACTGGAAATCAAACTTTAAAATCTATCACAATAACTTACACTGGTACAAATATTAGTGATATTGACATTAACAATTCTGAAATTTTTTATACAAGAGATACTATTTTCTCTTCTAAAACGAAGCTAACGCCTACAATTTCACCTACAGGTAACACAATTACTTTTTCAAATTTGAACTATAATTTTCAAACGGGCGAAAATTTTATTTGGATTTGTGCAGCGATAAATTCCAGTGCAACTCATAATAATATCGCTGATTTCAAAATTTTGCAGAATAGCATCAACATTAGTGATGTTACCTACCCTAGCACTACCCTTGATCCAAGTAGTTATTCAACAATAGAAGAATCAGTATTATATGATGGATTTGAGTCTTCCTCGGGTTGGCAATACAGTACTGGCTCATGCTGGCAAATGGGTATTCCTACAGGCACTGGAGCAAATGACCCAGATTTTGCATATTCAGGACAAAACGTATTGGCAACAAACCTTTCTGGGAATTATCCTGCAGGAATTCGACCTTCAAACCCTAACTACATAATTACACCCTTAATTAATGCAAAGTTTTACCAGAACTTAAATATTCGTTTTAAGCGTTGGCTAAATTTCGAGTTCTTTGACAAAACATCTATCCAATGCAGCGTTGACGGGGGAACCACCTGGACTAAAGTTTGGGAGAATAATACTACTATTCAAGATCAAAACTGGAGAAACCTTAAATATGCTATAAGCCAAGCCACCCGTAAAGAGAATGTAAAAATTCGTATCTCAATTGATTCTACAGACTTAACGGGTCTTTTCGGCGGTTGGAATATTGATAATTTCGCAGTTACAGGTGATTTTATTGCCAAAGACGTTGGAGTAAGCGGCGTTACATCACCATACATTCATTGCGGTATGGGAAACGAAACTGTAACCATTACGATTAAAAACTACGGAGGATTAACTGTTACAGGACCTTTTGATGTAGGCTTTTCTCTAGATAACGGATCAACATATACCAAAGAAACCATTAATCCAACAATCCCGAGCGAAGGAACATATAATTATACATTTACTAATAGCGCAAACCTCTCATCCTATGGACTAAAACAACTTGCTTTTAAGACATTTCTAACTGGGGATGAAGATGCTAGTAACGATAAATACAGCAAGACCTTGTACGTTTTTCCTTCCTATAACTATTTATACTCTAACTCTTTTGAATCAACAAATGGGTACTGGTATCCATCAGGTACAAACAGTACTTGGGCTTGGGGGATTCCATCAAAAGCTACAATTAACAAAGCTTCTGACGGAACAAAAGTGTGGGTAACGGGTGGATTAAAGGGGAACTATGCGATTTCGGAATTCTCATACCTCGAAAGCCCCTGTTTTAATTTCACTAATGCAGAATATCCTATATTCTCATTTGATTATTTGATTAATACTGAAAGCAATATAGATGGTCTACGGTTGGAATATTCAACTAACGACGGGCTCACTTGGGACTCAATCCCAAAAAATATAAATCATAACCAAAATTGGTGCACCAAAAACGTTTCGGCTCTTAGCTCCGTTGGTTGGTCTGGAAGTTCAGGAACAAACTACGTTACTGCAAAAACGTTGCTCCCAACATCAGTTATTGGTAAGGATAAAGTTAAATTCCGTTTTGTTTTTGCATCAGATGATAATAATGTTTTGGAAGGTGTGGCAATCGATAATATCAAAATTTACGAGCTACCCTATGATGTTGGAATAAAACGCTTAGTTACTCCAATCTCTGGATGCTATATTGGTAACAATGTAAAACTTACAGCAAAGATTAAAAATGTTGGCTACCGTCCATTAAAGGCTGGTTTAAAAGTCCCTATTGAAATAAAACTTAGAACCGAGAATGTTGTGAAAGACACATTAGTAGTTGGCTCGTTAGTTGCACAAAACGATTCAATTTCATTTACAACTACTGGAACATATAATATATTTAATAAGGGATCACATAGCCTAAGGTTAAATACCAATTTCACCCCTGAACTGAACCGTGTAAACGATACCCTTAAGACAACGCTTCAAGTTAGAGGTATTCCTGGCTATACTTTAGGACCCGATAAAGCAGTTACTGTTGATCAGCGTGATGCTGGTGTTGAACTTGATGCCGGATTAAACGGTGCTGTTGAATATAATAGCTATGCTTGGGTTCCTTCTGGCACCACAAGAAAAATTACTGTAACCAGCTTTGGTGAATATTCCGTAACTGTTACAAATGAAAATAGTTGTATAGCTAAAGACACTATTGAGGTTATTGAATCAACAAGCGACGTTTCAATACTATCTGCAACAAGTTTATCGGATGCATGCCAGTATCCAACTCCTGTATATCCAACAATAACAATCAAAAACTTTGGACCAAATCCAGTTGGGCCTAGCTCTAGCACAACTAAGAGCATACCATTATCTATTATGGTAAACGATACCGTTAGAATTTCAGAAATATTCACACCTATCTCTGATATTGCTGTTGGAGCAACAGCCGACTACACCTTTGTAAATAGTTTAAGTCTGCTTACTCCAAGTACTGATAGTATAAAAATCTATTCGAAGATAAATGAGGATCCAGTGAAGAGTAACGATACACTAAAACTAGGAATACACGTCTGGGGGATGCCAAATGTTAATTTCCCCTATGATTCTATAGTAACCCTTCAGGCAGATTCAATTGATTTAGATGCTGGTAGTGGGTTTGCTACATACACATGGCAAGATAACTCCCATAATCAAATCTTTAGCATCAGTAGTTTAGCGTCTGCATGGTACAAAGTAACCGTAACAGATATTCATGGTTGTGGAACTGATAAGGACAGCGTTTACATTAATGCAAAGGATCTTGAGATAGTAAGTATCCAAAATCCTGCTCCTTCCTTCTGCGATAATACTTATCCAAAAGTATCTGTTTTAGTAGGAAATAGCGGAAGAGATAATTTTGCCGCTGGAGAAAAGATTAATTTAACCTATATAACTCCTAACGAAACTGTTAACAAAGAATATTCTCTTACTACTCCTTTAAATACAGGAGCAACCCTAGAGATTGCATTCGATAATCCAGTAGAATTGCCATCAGGCGAAGGATTTATTAATGTTTCAGCAACTATTCCAAACGATCGAATCAGTAACAATAATTACATCGAGAGAACTTTTGAGAAACGAGTGAGCCCAACAGTTACATTCAATCCATCTACAATATCAAGAGTTTTTGATAATAACCCTTACACGATTAGTCCTATTTATAGCAATAATGTTAAATCTTTTGCTTGGCAATCACCTCTCTTAACAAATGTTGGTTACGATTCGCTATATACCGTAATTGGAACACCCCCGGGTAGAAACTTATATGCTTTTGCATACGAAGCGCTTGGACAGATAGGATGTAGTGATACAGCAATGCTAACAATAAATGCAGACGATTTAGCCGTTAGTTCTATAAAGTCACCAACTAATCGATGCGAATTTTTAAGCAACACCCCTGTAATAATTACAATTGCGAACAATGGTAATTTCACCTACCCAACTAACACACCTATTAACTTTAATATTTATGTAGATGGGACTCTAACCCTCACAGAAACCGAAAATCTACCAACCGATTTAATACCAGGTGCTAATCGAGACATTACACTTAGCGGAACCATCGATCTTTCTGGTAAATCTAGCGCAAGCATAACAGCCACAATATCTACAACCATTGATGTTGTTGATGTTAACAATTCGCTTAACAGAACAGTTTATGCAACGGGGTATCCAACAGTAAATATTGGATCAAGCAGAACAGTACATGCTTGGAGTGATACACTCTCAACTGGTACTAATTTCAACCTGTATAGCTGGATGCTAAATGGTAGCGTTGTAGGAACTGATTCAATGTTAATTGCAAACCAGACTGGTAATTACAAGGTTTCTGTTACGGATTATAATGGTTGTCAGGCAACATCAAACGAGATAACATTAACATTTGTTGTCGATGACATCTCTCTCAAATCTTTGGATACACCAACAACTGGATGCGATTTATCGTCAACCGAACCTGTTCGTGTTACAGTTGAGAATACTGGTACAGAAACAGTATCAAACGGAACATCAATCCAAATAGGATTCCAACAAAATGGGGTAATCAAAAATGAGAATTTAACTTTATCCTCAGCATTGTTAAGCGGACAAACACGATCATTCGATCTTTTGGGAACAATGGATTTTACTTCAAAAACCACTTACCCAATTAAGGTATGGGCAAAAATGTCTACTGATATGCAGCCAAACAATGACACCCTTTCAACAAGTATAACAGCGTATCCTTCCGTTATTTACAATAACTTCATAACCGACACTATTAAAACAGCCAAGCCAGATACAACTCTTGATGCTGGAGCAGGGTTTGTATCTTACTTATGGAATACTAATGCAACAACTCAAACAATAAACGTAACCACTACAGGCGATTACTGGGTTGAAGTATCTAACAGTAATGGTTGTAAAGGAAAAGATAGCGTTAACGTCAAGTTCTTACATGACATTGCCGTTGATTCCCTTATCACACCACAAACCCCAGCTTGTTCCCTCACTGCCACAGAAACAGTTACTGTTAGATTGAAAAACGAAGGGACCAATAGTATTCCAAATGGCACTTCAATTCAACTTAAACTTTATATTGCATCAGCATTGGTTGCCACTGAAAACTGTACACTTACAAGTGATATGGCAATTGGTAGTACTAAGGATTATAGTTTTACATATAAACCAAATCTATCATCGGTTGGCGATCATATTATTCAAATTACAGCAAGCCTAAATAGCGATAATGTTCCAAACAACAACTCGATTACAAAAGATGTTTTTGTTTATGGGTTTGTTGCGCCAAACCTTGGAGCTGATCGAGTAATTACAATACCTACTGAACTTGATGCGGGAGAAGGTTATACTTCATATTTATGGAGTACAGGAGCTACCACTCAAAAAATTACAGTAAGTTCAAGCGATACATATTCTGTTACTGTTACTGATGCAAACGGATGTTCAGGATCCGATGAAGTTACTTTAACATGGCAGGAACAATCTGACGTAAGAGTAACCGAACTAACAACTCCTTCAACAAATTGCTTTTCTTCTCAGGGGCAAGCGGTAACGGTTAAACTTTCAAACTTAGGTTCTCGAACATTTAATTCAGGCGAAAGTATTGATGTTAGCTATCAGGTTGGTTCAAACACACCAGTAGTAGAAACTAAAACTCTTTCATCAAGTTTTGCATATGGTCAAACTATAAGTTACACTTTTACACAAAAAGCTTTGATTGACCCAGGAGCAATTACCATGTACTGTAAAACAATTATTTCTGGTAATAGTGGTCAAATCGCCAGTTTTCCTGTAACTATTAATGCTTTACCTGTTTTTAGCTTTAGCTCCGATACTATAAGAGTCCCCGGAAGTAGTATTAATGGTTATGTTTTAACCTCCGGAATTAGTGGCGTTAGCTATACATGGAGTACCGGAAGCCATAATCCTTCTATAACCCTAACTACCTATGGTTCATACTGGCTTGAAGTTACTAACACAACTACTGGTTGTTCAAAACGGGATACTGTCGTTGTTCATTGGCCAGTAACAGTAGAAACAATACCAGGATCAAACGCAAAAGTTTCTCTTTTCCCAAACCCAGTAAACGATGAGCTAACAATTAAAATTGAAACGGATAAAAACGAAGCTTTTACTATTGATTTTGTTAGTCCACAGGGGCAAATACTCAAAACATTAAAAACTAATAGCGTATTATATTTCAGTGATAAAATTAATGTTGGTAGCTATACTCCTGGCATATACTTTATTAAAGTTAGCAACGATAAAGGTTCAGCTGTGTTTAAAGTAATTGTTCAGAAATAACATTTATTCTCTTCGTTAAAAAGGTTGCTATAAGACATGGCAACCTTTTATTTTTCTCCTAATTGTTGATCTAAAACATCATTTTCTCATACAAATAGCTGACAATAATCATTGTCATTAGCCATCGTCTGCTATACTTTCGAATCTTGAAAATTGTATTTTTTTTGTATTCATAAAATTCGCTAAACATGCATAAAATAGAGACTCACCCAATTCTTGATGTTCCAAAAAGGAAATCAGTTTCTTTTAAATTTAATGGAAAAGAGATAAAAGGAGAAGAAGGGTTTACCATTGCTGCAGCATTACACCAAGCAGGATATCCTATTCATAGCCACAGCATCGAAAACCGCGAGCGAAGCCTTGAATGCGGTATTGGAAAATGTGGTGCTTGCGAAATGCTAGTTGATGGCCAAATCAAACGTATTTGCATCACCCCTATTGATGGAGTTAAAGAAGTACGAGAAATTCCTAAAGAGTACACTCCAACCGTAAAGGCTCCTGAGAAAAACAAATCAACAAAGATTTATAAAACAACTGTAGCCATTATTGGTGCAGGCCCAGCAGGCTTGGCAGCACGCGAAATTCTGCTTCAACATAAAATCGAAAACATCGTTATCGATAACAACGCGACCATTGGTGGACAGTTCAACATGCAAACACACCAGTTCTTCTTCTTTGAAAAAGAGAAGAAGTTTGGCGGAATGCGTGGTTTCGATATAGCAAAAACCCTTGCAGGTGATAACCATGAGGGAATCTTCCTCGATTCAACCGTATGGGATATACTTGAAGGTAAACGTATTGCCGTTAAGAACATTAAAACTGATGAAATCTACTACGTAGAGGCCGATCATCTTGTAATTGCAACTGGTGCCGTTCCGTTCATGCCAACATTCGAGAACGATGATCTACCTGGGGTTTATACCGCTGCCGTTGTTCAGAAGATGATGAACCAAGAGTTTACTTTACTTGGGAAAAACGTTCTTACCGTTGGTGCTGGAAACATTGGTTACCTAACTAGCTATCAGCTTATGCAAGCTGGGGCACACGTAAAAGCCATTATAGAGGCAATGCCAAACGAGGGTGGTTTCCCAGTTCAAGCAAATAGGGTTCGCCGTTTAGGTATTCCTGTAATGCTTAGCAAAATCCTCGTAAAAGCTCTACCTAATGAAACTCACACAGGAGTTATTGGCGCTATTATTGCCGATTGCAAAGATTTTAAAGCAATCCCCGGAACCGAGCAGATTATTGAAGGTATCGATGCAATCAACATTTGTACAGGTCTTGTTCCCGATGATCAACTTTTAATAAAAGGTAATGAAATTTTTGGCCGTCATTGCTTTGGAGCAGGTGATGCAATTCGCATTGGAGAAGGAACCAGCGCTGTTCTTCGTGGAAAGCAAGTTGCCTATGAGATTCTTCAAGAAATGGGCGCTCGCTTCAGCTATGACACATATTTATCTATAAGCAAGGAGTATATTGATAGCCAACAACACCCAACAAGGGTGATTCAGGAACCCTTTAAACCAACCGAAGAGCGTAAAACGAAAAAACCTTTCGTACAAATCGATTGTCTTTACGGATTTGCTTGCAACCCCTGCGAATTTGCTTGTCCTCATGGTGCAATTACCAAAACATCAACTAGCACTGTTCCTCAGCTAAACTTCGACAAGTGTATTGGTTGCATGGATTGTGTATACCAATGTCCTGGTTTAGCAATCTTCGGATATCACTACGCTAAGGATTGGTTATTCCTCCCTATCGAATACGAAGCAACCGAAGGTTCAGAGGTTTTCCTTGTTGACAACAACGGTAAAAAACTTGGCGAAGGTGTAATTGAAAAGATTCTTCGCAAACCAAATAAAACAAACATTGCTCGCGTTAAATCGCACACCATTCATGGTGATGAGCTAATAAATGTTCGTGGGTTTATTGTAAAATCTAACTACCCAGAACCCGTTAAGCTAAGCAAAACTACTTACAAACCCGAGGAGAAAACATACGTTTGCCATTGCGATGATGTAAGCATGGACGAAATTCTCGAAACCATTGGCAATCGTAAATTTATTTCGGCCGATGAAATTAAGCACACCACCCGTTTAGGTATGGGCGCTTGCCGTGGTAAACGTTGTATTAAGCGTTTAAAAACTGCTTTAATTCCAAAAGGTATTCAGATTGTTGGTGATGCTACCCCTCGCGGACCTTTAAGCAACCAGATTAACATGGGCGAACTCTATCCAAAGGATGTAAACCCAACCTACATTACCGGAATTAACGGGAACAAAACAGAAGTTGTAAAGGTTAAATCGCTTGTTGCTGGTGGTGGTATAGGTGGTAGCGCGTTATTCCGTTACTTAGCCGAAGCCGGAATGTCTCCTGTTTTAATCAACTACGAAAGAGGTTCATCATGGAGAAATATTGCTGGTGGTCGTCCAGCATTCTCGCTTCCCGAAATTGCCGATATAGCAATTCGTAGCCACGAGATATTCAAAGAAAACCAGAAAATAAGCAATATTAACTATCGTCCAATTAACTATATTGGATTCGCTCACGATGAAGCCACCTACAAAGCTTTAGATGCTTCAAGGGCATGGAGCAATGCCTATATGGTTGAGCCAAAAGACTTCCAAAAAGAAATTTCTCCAAATTTCAATAAAAACCTTAAAACATATATAGGCGCTTTAATCACAAAAGATTGCTGGCAGGCAACTCCTGGCTTAACTATTGACCTAATCAGGAATATAGGTATAAGTAAAGGTGGTGTAGTAAAAGAAGATTGTGAACTCATAAGCGTACATAAAGAAGGTAACAAATTCATTGCATTAGTTCGCGATCACGACAAAAAGTATGTTGAATATCACGCTGATATTTTCATCAATGCGTTAGGACCTGGTGGCGATAAGTTTGCAAAAATGCTTGGCCATAACCTTGGCATGTACCCAGTAAAACACCAAGCATTTATCACCCGCCGACTACCTTGGTTAGGAGTTAATGGTGATCCTCTTGGAATGCTTATCGATCGCCGTAAGTATAAAGGTTTTATAGCTGTTTATGGACAGCAGCTTGCAGAAACAGGTCAGGTTATTGGTTGCGCCTCACCTGCCGCTGACCCACAGGAAGCTGCTAAAAACCTTAAAGTCAACACTGAAGATTTCCTCGAAATCGCATCAGAAGTATTTGCTGACTGGATTCCTGAACTTGGTTCAGTTGGTTTCCAAGCAACTTGGGCTGGCTACTACGTTGAACCACGTATGTATATCGATCCAACTGAAGGTTTATTCCTTGGAATGCGTGGACACGGTTTTATGCTAGGTCAAGGATTAGCAAAGATGTATGTTGACTCATTAATGGGTAAACAAGTCCCCGATTACTTCAAAGAACTAAGAATCGAAGGAAATGGATTGCTAGAGAAAGCGTTTAAATAGATCTTATACCATGCAATTAACCCTGATATATAGCTATCAGGGTTTTTTTATCAAAATATTGTTTTAGTAGTAGTATTTTATTATACTATTATGTTACATTTGCTTTATTAAATTTTTCATGATGAAATCGGAGGAAATTCTTTTTGACCTTGGCTTTAATAGGCTTGAATCGGATGTATATATTCACTTACTAAAACATCCCCCTTCAACAGCTTATAAAATTGGCAAAGAAATAAATAAGCCAACTGCAAATGTTTATAAAGCAATCGATTCGCTTGCAAAAAAAGGAGCAGTACTTGTTGAAGACAATAAAACTAAACTTTGCAAGGCAGTAAATCCAGAAGAATTCCTAAGTCACTACGAACATTCAATTATTGAAAAAACAAAATCTGCTAAAGAATTATTAACCAATCTACAAACAGATTTTGATGATGAAAAAAGCTATTCAATAAATTCTGTTCCACTTGTATTTGAACGCTTTAATTCGATGATGAGCAGGAGTAAAAAGATTGTGGTTATTGATGCTTTCCCAAAAGCCCTCGAAAAAGTTATCGATTCAATTGAAGCAGCTTCTAAGCGAGGCGTAGAAGTTTTCGTTGAAGCCTACCAACCTATTGAAATCAGAGGAGCAGAAGTGACGTGTGCAATTATTGGTAATAAAGCTTTATCGCATTGGAAAAGTCAACAGCTAAACGTAATTATTGACGGAGAAGAACATCTAATTGCTTTAATGGATAATGACCTTAAAAAAGTAAAACAAGCCGTTTGGAGTAACAACACCTACATGTCATGTATGCTATTTGCGGGTTTTTTAAGGGAGCAAACTATTTTAAAAATTATGGCAGAGGTAAATAATCCGGATTTCGAAACTATAACCAAACAACTTCTTGAGAAACAAAAATTCTTCTACAATTCAAATATTCCAGGTTTCGATAAGCTAGCAAAAAAATAGTACTATGGAAAAAGTAATCGCCTTCTTACAAAAAAATCTATTTATCAATTTAATTAGCGCAGCATTGATAGGAGCATCAGTGTTTTTTCTAAGTTCATTTATAGCAAAACCTTTTTCAGATATTGTGGGCAACCACATTGTATTAGATTTTTATAGCAAAAACTACTTTGTCAAATTCTTTATTCTACTTTTTTCAATCCTTATCATTCTAGTCGTAAACAAGGGCAAACTTTCGGATTATGGGTTTCGAAGGGGATCCGACATAAAATATTTTTCTTTTATTTTTAAAGTTGCAGGCATATCCATTGCATCGCTAATTTTTGGTGCAATACTCTTCATGGGAATATTGAACAGGGCATTCCCAACAGAGAATTTAGCGGGTTTCCCTGAACCAAAATCATTACTTCAAATGATACTTGCAGTATGGGTTTGGTCAAGTTTCTGCGAAGAGGTGCTTCTTAGGGGGCTTGTTCAAAGTTTCATGCAAAAATTTACTCACATCAAACTATTCCGCTTGAGTGTTCCTGTTGTTACATCTGGTTTACTCTTTGGTGCAATGCACCTTTCGCTTTTTAAAGCACACATGGGAGTTTGGTTTGTGTGTTTCATCGTTTTCAACACAAGCGTTATTGGGTTAACGGCTGCTTACTATCGCGAAAAAAGCGGAAGCTTAATTCCTGCATTCTGGGTTCATTTTATTGCCAATGTAGTTGGCTCTTTGCCGTTGATTATCAAATTGATTATACCAGCCTAAAACAAAAGTGTTTAATAATTTAATTTTTATCGAAAATGAAATTAATGAGCAAGAAGGCAAGTTTAGTTTTATTACTAATAATGTCATTAACAAGATGCACAAATATTCAAGAACCTACTAATCTTAAAACTGCTAAGTCATATTTTTCGGAACTGGATTCTCTATGTTCAGTTGATAACGGCAAACTTTGGGGAATCAATCTTTACGGCGCCACAATGCTTGTTGATCCTCAAAGTAGGCTTATTGTTGCAAACCAATCCGATAACAATAAGTGCCTTAAAGAAAAAGATGGAGTGTACATTGGAAAACTTCCATTAAACTACAATATCTCAAATACATCCTTTGATTGGAATGGGAAAAAATGGACAATGGTTATGTGGAATGCACTTTCCTCAACTGACAAATATTCTAGAGATCAACTACTCATTCACGAAAGTTGGCATAGAATACAAAATGAAATTGGCATTAAACCGCTAATGTCTGAAAATACCCACCTTGATGGTTTACAGGGTGCAATTCTTCTTAAACTAGAGTTAAGTTCTTTAATGAAAGCCTTGCAAACTGAAGAAATATTACAAAAGAAAAAGTGTCTTTCAAATGCCTTAACTATCAGGAAGTATAGACAATTGCTATTCCCAAACAATACTGAAAATGATTTTGAACGACATGAAGGTATGGCTGAATATACCGGCTATAAGCTTTGCGGGTTAAGCGATAGCATTATAACAAAGGTTGTTTCAAAAAAATTAGAACTATCAATGGATAAAGATGGTTTGGCAAACTCTTTTGCTTATTTAACAGGCCCTGCCTATGGGATTCTATTCAATAATTTTCAAAATAATTGGATTAGAGAGATACTCCAAGGAAAAAGGCTACCTGAAATCGGTTTAGAAATAGAAGGTATTAATATACCATCAGATTCAGCAAAACTCAAATCAACTATTTCAATGATTATAAGTGAATACCATGCTGAAACTTTAGTAAAAAGTGAAACTGAAAAATTTAAGCAACAGAATAAGCTGATAGCTTATTACAAACAAAAGCTTATAAATGGTAATCAGCTAATTATAAGAAACAACAACCTAAACTTCAGCTATAATCCTCAGGAGAAGTTAATTCCTATTGATAGTTTAGGAGTAGTTTACAAAACCATGAGAATTACTGGAGAATGGGGCTTTATAGAAGTAAATAATGGAATACTAAGGACTAACGACTGGAAAGCATTTGTTGTATCAGCACCTACTTCTGCAAATGCTGGAACAATAGAAGAATCTGATTATCGACTTGTTCTTAATAATAGATGGTGTGTTTATAAAGTTAAGGATGGAAAATATACGCTAAAGAAAAATTAGTATCCCATAAACTCGGATTGATAATTGCTTCATAAATGCATTTACTAACAGAAAATCTTTTTAATCAAGGAGATTAATTACAAAATTCATTCAAGAATTATTAAAAATTAAACTATACTTAGGCTTTAAAACACTTATTGAGTGAGTAATGTAGTCGATTTTGGATATTCTTTTTAAAGAGTATTATGTATTTTCGCAAACGAAAAAACTAAGAAAAATATCCATGTCAAAAAATCGTAGAAAATCTGATACCTGCCTAAACTGTAATTTCGCACTTAGACCCGAGGATAACTACTGCCCAAACTGCGGACAGGAGAATAACACCAATAAAATTCCGGTTACACACCTTATAGGAGAAGTGTTTGAAGATTTTTTCCATTTCGATACTAAACTGTGGAATACAATAAAGGCATCGTTTACTAGACCTGGCAAAATAACCATTGAATACCTCGAGGGTAAAAGAGCTCGTTATGTGCCACCTGTTAAATTCTACGTTTTTGTAAGCTTCATTTTTTTCCTATTGCTAGGGAAAATAAGCGATCATGCCATTGACTCAGGAAACAAAAACTTCAAAAAAGGAAAACATGAGGATTTTGGCTCAATGAACATATCAATAAATGAACTACTTGGGAAAAAGAAATCGTACTCGGTAAAAGATTCCGGGGAGATAAAGCAAATTGAGTTCGAGTACAGATCAAAGGACAGCCTGCTTAAGCAGCTTCAGAGCTACAAAACTGCTCCTGACTCGATTTTAAACAAACTGCTTGTTGAAGAAGATATAGATACAACAAAGGCAAATAGGGAGATTCTTAGAAGCACACTTTCTCTGATTCCTTCAAAAAGTCTAGCCTTAGACACCATTAAACCAAAATATGGCATTTTTAATAATGTTAAGTTTAACACCAAAGAGGAGTACGATGAGTTTAAAGAGAATATCCATTATTACTCCGATGAGCAGGTAGATTCATTGCTAATATCAAAGGGTGAAAAAGCCAGCTGGTTCAACCGACAGATGGTAAAAAAAACTGGTCGATTTGATAGTGATGATCCTCAAGATATAAAGGAGCTAACCCATGCTATCCTTAAAAGTATCTCGCTTACCATGTTTATCATGATGCCTTTAACAGCAATTCTTCTACTACTGATTTTCTATCGTAAAAAGTATTACTACGAGCATCTGATATTCTCAATCCATATTCACACTATCTTCTTTATAATTTTTAGCTTTATCCTGACTATTCAAGTATTCATCAGTGAATCTTTTGCAGGAAGATTATGGCCTTGGTCGTTTTTGATTTGCTTAATTTACCTAATTGTTTCTTTAAAACGCAACTACCATCAGTCGTGGGGAAAAACTATTGGGAAGTTTTTCTTGATGTCAATCCCTTACTTCTTTATCAGCTTAATTCTAATTCTATTCGCAGTAGTATATGGATTCTTAGCATAATAAATTTCGTTCTCAAATAAAACCTAATTCTTTTAATGATGAAAAAGCAAATTTTTTTGGTATCGGTCATCCTTTTAACAGTACTTTCATGTAAAAAGGAAGAAAACAATTATATCGTTAATGATACTTTCGATGTTAAAGCCTATAAAATGGAGCAAATTGGAAGTCTCTTTGAAAGCATTGCTCGCCAACCTGAAGCAGCTGACCTATTAATCAATTCAACTGAGATGCTTTACTCCGATTATACAGAATTATTACCACTTTCCGATAAAGCAATTGAACTTAGAGGTGAAGCAAGAGGAATTGCATTTAGCATGCTATTCTCCTCCATTGCACGACAACCCGAGGCTTTTGATGTATTGGATTCTGCTGCAACAAAGTTCTTAGGAACTTACGATCCTAGCTATATAAGTGACGAACTTGCAGATATTACAAAAATATATGCAATGACCGGTTTAAATGAGGCAATTGCTCGTCAACCTGAAGCTGATAGCCTTTTTAACATTGTGTCAAAGAAGTACTTAAATTACGAGATTATTAGCAACCAGAAATAGATAACCTATTATCCAAATAGCATTATAGCTTTACATAGGTTAAACATTTGCTTACCTTTACTGTTAGTAAAGAAAAAAACATGGAAAAGGTCACACTACAAGCCGATTGGATTAACGGCATGGCTTTCGAAACCGAAATTAATGGACACAAACTGGTAATGGATGCTGCCGAGAGCAGCGGAGGTACCAATAAGGGTCCTCGACCAAAACCATTAATGCTTGCAGCATTGGCAGGCTGTACTGGAATGGATGTTGTTTCGATACTTGCTAAAATGCGGGTTGATATTAAGAAGTTCCGGATTTGGGTTGAAGCCCAGCAAACAGAGGAACATCCTAAGCATTATGCTGAAATTAAATTAATTTACGAGTTTACGGGGAAAGACCTACCTATGGACAAACTTGAAAAGGCTGTAAGCCTTTCGGAGGAGAGGTATTGTGGTGTTAATGCTGTTTACAAAAAAGCGATGAAGGTTACCTACGAAATTAGGGTAATAAAAGAATAACTAGTGAATTGAATATCAAGACAAAACAGAACCTCCCACTACTGGGAGGTTTTTCTTTTACAGGTACCATTCAATCAATTATTTTCCTTATATATCTCACTTTTATAGAATAAATATACAATATTGAATTTCTTAATAAGAAAATAGTTTAAGGTAGATGTAGGGCTACCAATAATTACTATATTGAAATCCTTTTTTAAACAACCCTACTATATGATTAGAAAGTTCTTTTTGCCTTTACTACTGGTATTGTGCACAATTCAAGCGGCAGTTTCAAGCACTGCTTACCCTAAACCAATCAATTTTACTCAGCCCGATGGAACAACAATTACCATTAGGTTGATGGGCGATGAGCATACAAAGTGGGCTGTAACCCCCGATGGTTATACGCTATTGTCGAACTCAAAGGGGTACTTTGAGTATGCCTCAAAAGACAGTCGAGGCTATTTAGTTCCCTCAGGAATAATAGCTAAAAACAAAGAAAATCGCTCAACTTTAGACCAAGCCTTTTTATCAAAAACTTCAAAAGGGCTTACCTACTCCAGCGAGCAGGTTCAAATGCTTCGAACCATTAGATCAATAAAGTCTAAAGAAACTATGAAAGCATTTCCTACCACAGGAAATCGTAAGCTCATTTGTATTCTTATGGGCTTTAAGGATAAGGCTTTCACTAAAACTCAAGCAGATTTTAATAATCTTTTTAACCAAGTAAACTATACAACAGGCGGTGCAACGGGTAGCGTAAAGGATTTCTACCTCGAAAACTCATACAACACGTTCAACCTTACGGTTACTGTTGCAGGCCCTTATACGGCAAGTCAGAATATGTCGTACTACGGTGCAAATGATGCAAGTGGCAACGACGTTAAGCCCGATGTTTTAGTTTCCGAAGCGGTTACCGCTGCTGATGCAGATGTTAACTATGCCGATTTTGATAACGATAACGATGGTTATGTTGATGGCGTTTACGTAATCTACGCTGGTTACGGCGAAGAGGCTGGTGCCCCAGCAACTACAATTTGGGCCCATGCTTGGGAAATCACAGCAAAAACCTTAGATAGTAAAATTATTACTAGCTATTCTTGCTCTTCAGAGCTAACAGGAACATCCGGAACTACAATTACCTCTATTGGGGTAATTTGCCATGAATTTGGTCACGTACTAGGTGCTCCTGACTATTATGATACTGATTATACAACAAATGGTCAGTTCGATGGAACTGGTGATTGGGATCTAATGGCATCAGGTTCGTGGAATAACGATGGTATTACACCTGCAAACCACAATGCTTACACAAAAGTTATGGTTTACGGTTGGGGAACAGCAACAACCCTTACCAGCGGTACAACAATAACAATTCCTTCATCAAAAACCGATGCAACTGCATATTACCGTATCAATACTGCAACTACCAATGAATTCTATTTAATTGAAAATCGTCAGAAAACAGGATTTGATGCCTCTTTACCTGGGCATGGATTGATGATTTACCATGTAAGTAGTGCTATCTCATCACATTTTAGCAGTAACGATATTAACGCGAAGGCACCACAGCTAATGTACCCTATTTGTGCTTCATCAACTACAAACCCTACATCAACTTCTACATCAACTTCGTACGGCAATATCAATAGTGCAGGATGTCCATTCCCTGGTACATCAAGTAAATTCTCATTTACCGATGCAACCACACCATGGATGAAATCGTGGGCTGGAGCAGCAACTAATAAGCCAATTACAAACATCAACGAGAATACTACAACAGGTGTAATTACTTTCGATTTTGATGGAGGAAACACTGGGAACCCATCGAACTTTGTTGCTACAACAAACGGAACCTCTCAAATTGATCTTTCATGGACTAAGTCTGAAAGTAGAGATGTAGTTCTCGCATACTCACTTACCTCAACCTTTGGCTCGTTGGTAGAAGGAACAGCCTATACTGCTGGTCAATCGATTGACGGAGGTGGTACTGTAATTTATGCCGGCGATGCAAGCGCTTTCAGCCATATTGCATTGAATAGCAATACAACCTATCACTATAAACTTTGGACAAAATTATCATCAACTCCTACCTATTCATTAGGAACAATCGCTCAGGCAGCGACTGCTTGCCCTGGAATTGTAACCTTACCTCTAACCGAAGATTTTAACTCAGGCGTTCTCTCGGGCTGCTGGTCAGTTGTTGACAAACAAGGAAACGGGCAAGTTTGGAATGTTGGAAATATTAGTGGTGCAATGGCTGGCACTTATGCTTTTCTAAACTCCGATGGATTTGGTAGTGGAAACTCTCAAAACGCTGATCTAGTTACACCTGCTATTAACACAACAGGTTTAAGCTCGGTTACTATAACCTTTAACCACTACTTCAGGTTTTATTCAAGCGAAACAGCTACTTTTTCGTATAGCTTGGATAATGGCTCTACATGGGTTCAAATCGATAAATGGACCGCTTCAACTACCAATCCTGCTAGCTATAAGAAGGTACTTACTACCGTTGCAAACCAACCATCGGTTAAATTCAAATGGAACTATACCGGTAGCTATGGTTATTACTGGTGTATTGACGATATCAGCATTACAGAAACTCCTGCTAATGAAGTTGTAGCTAACTTTAAAGCAGAACCTGCAAATGTTGATATTAATACAGCAACCACGTTTACCGATTTATCGAATGGTACAATAACCTCATGGGCATGGAACTTTGGTAGCGGGGCAACACCTGCAACGGCAACAACTGCAGGCCCTCATAATGTAACCTATTCAACCACAGGTAAAAAAACTGTTACCCTTACCGTTAATGGTAATGTAACTGAAACCAAAACAGACTATATCTATGTTGTTGATCCAAGTGCTCCAACTGTTATTGTTGGATGGAACTTTGAGGATAGTAATAATACTGCCGATGATGGCCTTCCTATTAACTCATCAAAAACAATTACTACAAACTCCACAGGTACAGTTAACTACGCTAGTGGTAGTGGTGGCTCAGGAACCTATGCAATTTCTAACTCAGGCTGGGATAGTGGTAACGGAACAAAGGCTTGGCAAATAGAGTTTAGCACTTTGGGCTACAACACCATTACCGTTTCATCAAAGCAAAAAAGTTCGGGCACCGGTCCTAAAGAGTTTAAACTTCAATATAAAACTACCGGATCAACTTGGATTGATATTCCATCGAGCAATATTACTGTTGCCAATGATAGCTATGTTTCAGGTGTACTAACCAATTTTGCCCTACCTACTGATGTGGCAAATCAACCTTCTGTATTTCTTCGTTGGGTGATGAGAAGCAATCTTCAGGTAAGCAGCGGAAACGTTGCCTCAGGTGGAACAAGTCGTATTGACGATATTGTGATTAATGGTAAAATAATACCTCAATACACACTTTCTGTTTTAAAAGCAGGTAACGGTAGTGTTAGTCCAACCGTTGGAGATCATATTTACTATTCTGGAACATCTGTTACATTAACAGCCACCCCTGATGCTGGTTGGAAATTTGATAAGTGGGAGGTTAATGGTAACACGGTTACTAATGCATCAACCCAGATAACCATTACCGCAAATACTACTGCTATTGCTACATTCTCTGCGTTGCCTACTTATACCCTAACTGTTTCTCACATTGGAAACGGAACCATTTCACCAGTAGATGGTGAGTCAACGCGATATGAGGGTGAATCGGTTACCCTAACCGCTACCCCTGACGCTGATTGGAAATTTGATAAGTGGGAGATTAACGGGAACGTAGTTACCTCGGCATCTACTCAAATTACTATTAGTGCAAATACAACTGCTGTTGCTACATTCTCATTGATTCCTACTTACACTTTAACCGTTTCTCATGTTGGTAACGGAACTATTATTCCTACTGATGGAGAATCAACAAGAACAGAAGGCGAATCGGTTACCCTAACCGCTACCCCCGATGCAGGCTGGAGGTTCGTGAAGTGGGAGATAAACAGCAACGTGATTACCGATGCCTCTACTCAGATTACCATCAGCGCGAATACTACAGCTGTGGCAACCTTCGAGCATATTACACACACCTTGACCGTTTCACACGTTGGTAATGGGACCGTAACCCCAACCGAGGGCGAATCAACCTACAACGAGGGCGAGTCGGTTACCCTAACCGCTACCCCCGATGCAGGCTGGAAGTTTGTGAAGTGGGAGATCAACAGCAATGTGGTTACCGATGCTTCAACCCAGATCACCATC
>Ga0209099_1000288_pt1 | contig 60534 bp, 49 predicted proteins | sample AD_JPNHW2_MetaG_FD_184430 | JGI IMG/M metagenome (GOLD analysis project Ga0209099, IMG submission 184430) | Active sludge microbial communities of municipal wastewater-treating anaerobic digesters from Japan - AD_JPNHW2_MetaG (SPAdes) (version 2) | ecosystem: Engineered > Bioreactor > Anaerobic...
AGGCTTACTCCAGTGGCAACGCTTGGGCCATTATTGGTTATTGTTACTGTGCAGGAATTCTGGTCATCCTGTCCTGCGATCAGATCGTGGCAGACCATTGTCACTGAGAGATCGGATTTCATCGAGACGGTTATCTTCTGGTCGCAGGTTGCTGAATTTCCGGCTCCATCTCTGGCCGTCCAGGTTACAGTAGTAGTCCCTACAGGATATTGGTTATTCGCTGGTGCATTATTGTCAATTGAAGCTACACCTACATTATCGCTGGCAGTTGCTGTTCCTAAGTCTGTGATGGTCGCATAGTCCTTATTGGTATCAGTGAAGACCGCCTTATCTCCCGGGCAGGCTATAGAGGGTTTCAGGCAATCATTTACCGTCAGAGTCGCCTCTGCCGAGTCTATGCTGCAGCCAGTACCCGTATAGCTGACTTTGACTCTGTACTTGCTGCCGCTATCCGCCAGAGCGGGTGAATTGATGGTTAGCGATGCACCTTTCGCTTCTGAGAGGTCTGAATAGCCCGATCCGGAGTTTTTTTGCCACTGGTAACGATACTGACCGGCATCGGTCGGATTCATTCCGACGCTGAAAGTGACGGGACTGGACTCACAAACGGCCTGGGATTGAGGCTCAGATGATATCGCAGGTTGAGGGAGCACGGTGAAGATGCCAGTAGCCGTACAGGTGCCAGAGGTAACTGTGTACTGATAAGTGCCTGCTGCATTCAGATTAACAGCAGCATGTCCAAACACGGGCGTGCAGGTCCCCGTGCATCCAGCGCCCTTGCTTATAAAGAACTGATCCCAATCAGATATAGTTATACCCTGACAAACACTGATTGCTGGTGCACTGACGCAACAGGGACTGGCTATAGTCTGCTTCGCAAATCTCTGGCTATGAGCTGTCACATGACAGGTTGTATGCTCCTCACACGATGCATCAGAAATTACAAGAAGCTTAAAGGTAAGCACTGGTCCGCCTCCCGGCCCATTCAATACTAATGGCTGGCCGCACGGCCAGGAGACAGGAATCGGCACAGTCCTTATCACGGGGGTACCTATACCCTTTCCAGGAATATCCGGAAGACCCACCCTATATTTTTCATCAGAGTCTATTGCGTTATTGCCGTTTTTATCTATCCCGAATAGGAAAAAGAGATTAGTAAATCCACCCATATTCGAGTTTTTAATGTCAATAGTGAGATAAGCGGAAGCGAGCCCGTTCTGACATGTGACACATGAGACGGGGTTGCCATTACTATCTGTTATTTTATAAGATGTAATCTCTATATTTCCAAAACTGCCGGTATGAGAGCAATCATAATAATTTCCAGGACCAGGATTGATGGCGCATGGATACATCATTATTGCAGCGGCGGGGCTTATGGACAACAAAATAAAAACAGCAATAAATGCGATCGAATAGCCTGGGAACTTCAATAGGCGTTGCGCATTATATGCACAGCATGCCGAAGCTTTACCCAAGAGTTCCTTTTCATATTTATGGGGATCTGTAGCTTTATCTGTAGCTCTCCCAAGAATCCCTGGGATATAACGAGATGGCGATATCATCATGACTGCCCCGCTTTATCACCTGCTATTGCCGCTATAGAATTCCACCATCTCACATTGCAGAGCTGTTTTTTTAAAGCACACAATTATGCTTTTGCGTCTAAGGTTAGCGACCAGCTCCGCTATGCAGGCTTAAAGATGCTCAACTGATATTACCCTTATCAATCCTACCCCAATGATCATCCAGGCATCAGCCGCTTGGTGACTGGAGAAGTGAGCGCTCTAGTTAAACCGTCTTTACCCTCCCAATTCAAGGCGGATATGGAACCACCGGGATCTTTGTTTCCCTTACAGCAAGCTAAAGCAGTAATTTACCTAAACTCCCAACTAGTTAATAAATCCACCGAAAGGAGATTTCCGTATTAGTTCTTAGCACTATTGCGATGTCTTTTGAATCAGTAATGGTCTAACTAGCAACTCCAGTAATTAAATTTTTCAGAGATCTTGGAACAAGTTCGCTTTTTTTCCCCACAAGAATCTCTAATCGAAGGGTCTTCGGCCAGGAGCCTGAGATCTGGAGAAGCTCTGCCAGTCATTTTAAAGCCTCAGCCAAAAGCCCCTCACAAGCCTGATCCTGCCTGTCTACAGATGCCCATCGGTCGACAGCTTTGGCTGTCATCCCATAGACCAGGATCTTGAAGCTGTCGCCAGCTCGAAATTCTTCCGGCTCGAAATCCCTGGTGGTTTCCCGTCTCGCTTTGTGCATCTGTAACCAGGTGGTTTTCAGGCAATCATTCTGCCCTTGAAGCCATGAATTTTTCATAATACCGATATCTGTGGAAAATAGATTACAGATTGGTCTGATAAACGTTGATAAGTGGAGATCATGCAATCCGTACTATGCTATTGGGGACTATATCATTTAGAGGGTCCAGGATAATGAGACAAATGATGTATTCGCATACTTGTAGATTATGTCTTGGGCCTGCTCAAAGATCTCAGAAATTGGATACCATCAGAGGGGGTCCTGCGGAAGACGAAATCCTTGTTTGTATGAGCCGCTCCCGAATGGGTGGGCGGATTGTCAGTGCTGAGGGAGTGGGGTCCACCGAAAGGCGAGATCTGGGCATAAGACCCATATTCTTTCATGTAATCAGATTACAGTAAATTAGCTGCACTGCCGAATCTGTTCCTGAGAACTCAAGGTACTTGCCCAAATGTAGCACATACATGGGGATAGAAGATGGTCTCAAGCCCTTGTCTTCCAACTACCTTTTATAACGCTTAACAGCAGGTTTGAGGTCTTCCTTGGAAATCTCCTTCTTCCAGTTCACATCCAAACGCTTCTTGGGCATTTTGCATCATCCTTGAAGCGGCACTGAAAAAGAACCCTGTCACCTACAGCAAAAACCTGCAGATGCCAGTTAGAAGAAATCGATATCAGTAGTGCGGGGGACGGGATTCGAACCCGCGAACACCTGCGTGACAGGGCCCTCAACCCTGCTCCTTTGACCTGGCTTGGAAACCCCCGCTCGAAATGGGTTTGGCGAGAATCGGCCTTCTCTTCTGCCGATCTCTATGATTCTAGGCTAGCTCTGCCAGCTTTGCGTCCAGATCCTCCGCCCTTTTCCTGATCTCCTCGGCGGCCTTTGCCACCAGATCCTTCACCGGCATATTTCCGGTGCTCTCAATGGAGACCACGAACGAGTCCATAACGGGCGAGAGCTTAATGGCCCCCGGCTCGCATGCCTCAACGCAGAGCTTGCAGAGAGAGCATTCCAGTGTATTTGAAGTTTTCGCTCTCCCACCTTCTACTGCGAAGATGTTTCGCGGGCAGACTTCCACGCACTTGCCGCACCCGTCACATGATTCCGATATCTCTAAGCTGGGCTGGTTCTTGTAGCCGCATAGCGTGCCGGCCTGCCACTTGCTGTGCTCCTTGCCCACATGCTTGGTGGCATAGCCTTCAATGACCAGCTTCTCGCCCTCGCCCAGAACAACAATTGGGATCTTATCGAAGGCGGGCTTCACACTGGAGTCGGTAAACTGGATATCGCTGGAGTAGACTGTGCCCGGCCCTTCTGAGGAGAGCATGAAATCCACCCGGCATCCAGGACAGCCGGTTCCGCCGCACTGGCACTCCTCCGGCTGGGTGAAGATGCCCAGATCTTCCGCCTTAAGGGGAACCTCCCCCAGGCGAAGACCAACCTGCTCATCGAAGAGCACCGATGTATTGTCATAGATGGATATTTCATCTATGGCCAGCACAGGCACTTCGCTCATGCAGGCACGACGAATGCCATTGGCAAAAGCGGCTGTAACACCGCTGAGGAGGAACCGGATGCGGTCCTCCTCGAGCTGCAGCAATTCAAATTTCAAACTTACACCCTTCGACCTCTCTTTCCGCCGGCAGGTTTTGTGCCGTCGTGGGGTATGGGGGTTGCGTCCTCGATTCTGCCGATGCGCAGGCCAGCTCTGGCAAGAGCCCTTATGGCTGCCTGAGCGCCCGGCCCTGGAGACCTCTGCTTGTTGCCTCCGGGAGCGCGCACCTTAACGTGAACCCCGATGATTCCCTTGTCTTTCACAGCATCAGCGACCTGCATGGCCATCTGCATGGCTGTGTAGGGACTGCTCTCGTCTCTGGCCGCCTTTACCACCATGCCGCCCGAGATCTTTGCCAGCGTCTCGGATCCGGTCAGATCTGTGATGGTGATAAGGGTGTTGTTGAAGGACGAGAAGATATGGGCAATGCCCCATTTTCCATCTGCCATTTACGCACCCACCTGAGTTGTTCGGTTTGCCCTTTCAGGATGGCCTTCCTTGGCCATGGGGGAACCGGCATAGTAATCAATGCTCATTTCCTTGCCCCGCTCCACCAGAAATCCGGGAACGTCAACTCTCCGCCCTGCGACCTGGATGTGGCCGTGGACTATGAACTGCCTTGATTGCCTCAAGGAATTGGCGAGCCCCTGGCGGTAGACCTGAGTCTGCAGCCTTCTCTCCAGAACATCGCCTAGCTGCATGGAAAGAACAGAGTCGAGAGTTCCATCCTCTTTGAGCATTCCCAGCCTCTTAAGGCGAGTGACTATGGCTTCCGCTTCCTGTGGCGCCTGGCCGACTGAGACTGCGGCGAGCATCTTTCTGCTGATCTGCCTGTACTTTCTGAGAAAAGCCTCGGCCTTCCAGAGTTCTCTCTTGTTTCTAAGTCCATAGGCCTTGACGATCTCCACTTCCCCAGCGATCCTCTCTGCTTGCCAGGGAGTGCGGGGCCTCTCGAACATCTTCCGGCTCTTGCCTGGATATCCCATCGTTTACCACCTACTCCTTGGTTGCAGCCGGTGCTGCGGCTGGTGCTCCTTCCTTCTTTCTGCTGACACCGACGATGGCGCCCGTGCGTCCTGTGGATCTGGTCCTCTGGCCGCGGACACGCAATCCTCTCTCGTGTCTGATGCCCTTGTAGCTTCTCATCTTCTTCATGAGGTCCAGGTCTTCGCGCAGAGTCATGTTCAGGTCCATGCCCATGACGTGAATATCCGCGCCGGTTTCAATATCGCCTCGCCGGTTGACCATCCAGACAGGCAGGATCTTGGTTGCATCCTCTTCGATGACCTTTCTCAGCTTTTCGATTTCCTCATCGGGAAGCAAGCCGAGAGTTGCGTAGGGGTCCACGCCTGCTTTGTCGGTAAAGAGCTTGGCGCATCTGCGGCCCACGCCTTTGATCCCGGTAAGGGCCATGTGGACCTGCTTCTTTCCCACAAGGTCTGTATTTAGAATTCGAACTATGTAGCGCAGATTATCCTCTGCGGCAGCCTTTTTGGTTTTTTCTTCAGCCTTCTTAGGCTTCTCTTTTCCAGTAGTTGGTTTAGCCAAGTTTGTCCTCCAGGGAGTTATAATCCACTGGACCAGCCCCGGGTCAGAGCCCGACGCCGCCCGCTCACCGTTATTATGGGGCGAACTAATCCATTGAACCAAAGTGTTGATACGCTGCTCATATAAAAGGCTTATGCGGGGGAATGCTGGACCCCGTTTTCCCGGCACCATTGCCGCAAGGCTTCCTGTCCCCGGCGGTTTTCAAAGTCGTACCAGTTTTCCAGCAGCCCCCTATCATCCAGAAGGTCCTTGAAACTGCGGTAAGCGCCGCGCCTGCTGAAGATCTCTCGAACGCGATTCAGGTCGTTCGGCATCTGGCTTTCAACGAATTCGGCTACTAGCTCCTCGCCAAGGTCAAGCTCATTTTTGTGAGGGATCGCCAGGAAATGGTCGCAATCGAATTTGTCTTCGTCCAGCTCGTCTAGGTCTCCCATCTCGGAGTGAAAATAGATTTCGCCGCTATCAAGGCAGAGCAGAGCCCGATTCATTCCGTAGCTGTCCGAGCTCACGAACAGAAATGCATTGTATATCTCGTCAAAGGTGGCCATGCTATCCGCTCAGGGTTTATTCAATAGGCGCAGGTTCGCTTCGCGGTTTCGCCATTTCTCTGACTCTTTTTGCATCTGCTTCAATCATGTCCAGCAATGGGCTGTCCTTGAGTGCGCCGAAGTATTCAGCAAGGTGCGTTCCATCTTTCTCGCCTTTCGAATCTGCATCTATCCGGGAAATGCACCCGCGAATTTGCCGGGAATAAGGTGCTTCATTATCATGATAATCTGATGGTGACATGATCTTCTTAACCTGATGGTCTCTTTGCTGGACACGGATTAGCCATCCGCACCGTGTTTTCTTTTAGCATTTCGCGTTTTATCTGTCCTGCAAGCGATTTGCGCAACTCTGTAGCAACTGGATCGTTGGGTTGGATTTGGAAAAGGCTCAGGAGTAGCTCAACCAACTTGTCATAGTAAGCTTCTTTATTACGGAAGTCGGCATAGACTCGTCCCTGCAAAAGATGCGGGAAAGCTGATTCCACTGTTCCATCCAGAAGGACAGGCAGCACGCTTTCTTTCTCCACCTCAGCACCGATCATCCGTTTTCCTATGAGGTCTCCTTCGGCTGCAACAACGAAGCTTCGCATTGGCTTATTATTATCATACTTCTCCCGATAGAGCGACGTGCCCACAACGATAACTCTGTCAGCCCTTCCAACGCGTTCTACAAATCTTGGCACACTAGAGCCAATGCGTGCGTTTTCCCATCGATCCAGCACAACTGCTATACCGGCCTTTTGGAGATCAGTTGCCAGTCTCTGCTCCACCCACCGTTCCTGCTCTTGGATACCCCATGCATAGCTGATGAAGCATTCGGGCACGATAATCTTCTGATCTGTCACATAATTCTTCAAACGGAAGAGCACCTGCTCGAACCGGGAGCGCTCATCAGCTGCCCTGCGGTTGGCTTCCACTTCCTCTGCTTGCTGCTTTGTAAGATGAATAGGCTTGTCCGCTTTCGGCAACAATATCTTCTCCCCGCATCGGCTGCAAAAAGCGAACTCTGCACCACTGGATATCTGCTCACGAACCACTGCACGATTGAGCGTATGTCCATTTGAGCAGATCACCGGTTCAAAGCGTCTCACTGTAAGATTTCGGCGACCCAGGAAGTTTTCGAATAGACCCTGAAAGAGCGTTCTTACTGGATCAGGCGTGTTCGTTCCGAAATACAATACGAAATCCAGCTCACCAGCCCGCTCTGCTTCCAGGCGGAATCCGCACACATGACATGTCCCTACCTCATAGCGTGCGTGATCTCGCCATTGATTCGTTCGAGTGAAGGTCTGCGTATAACCCATTAGAACTACCAGCGAGGCATACACGTTCTCCACGGCGCCACTCACCGTGTAGGCCATACCATCTTCGACAGGTGCATCATTTCCGATCAGCGGTTTCTTCAAGTTGATCAGTTCTGGGAAAACAAGATAGGCATGGCCATTCAGTGGATCGGTTTCACGGAAGCAGATATTGTGCTCAAGGAAAAGGACCACTGCGGAATCGAGCAGAATGCCTTTTTCTGCATCCGTGAGCTTCTCAAGTTCAGAAAACCTATAACCGCCTGACAGCAATCGATCCTCCTCAAGAGAACCGAGTCCTTTTTGATTTCTGCGCGCCACTAGCACAAAAGACGATGCCAAGTTGTTGAGCAGCTCAGGCGCTAACAGGATGCGCTGCTCTCCCCTGGACGTCTTTAGCTGCGTCACATAGCCATGGTTCGCCAGATGTCCTACTGCAGTCAGCATCTCGGCATCACTGAACTTCCACATGCGATCTGTCTCTTCTAAGCGCCAGCGAAGTTCTTCTGGGGTTAAGATCACCTCCGATCGCCGGTTATCCTCTTTCAATCCGAGGAGATAATCCTTGATTCGCTTAAAAGTCTCGGTAGTAATAGTTGCAGGTTTATCATTCCAGGGAATCAAGTTTTGCATCTGCTGGATTAATTCATTGATTCCTTCACCCACTTTGGCACTGGAGGACAGGTATGCTTTGATTCCACGCTGTTTGCAGAATGCGTCCAACTCATCTTGTGTCAGTCGCGGAGTGCCGCGATCAGAGCGAGCGGCGATCAGCATTGTTGGCGTTCCGCGGGGTGGACAGGCCTCGACCTTTAATTGCTTCAGCCAGAATTCAACTCCACTCAAAGGATCGATATTATGGGTCGGGTCGAAAAGCACTAGCGCCACATCGGCATCGTCAAGAAACAATGCGTGAATTAGCCGGTAGTCCTCCTGGCCTGCAAGATCCCACAGTACAGCTTCGCATTGCGTGCCATCATCTCTTTGCATGCAAAGTTGTTTTAGAAGCCAGAATTGCTGGCCATGCGTTGAAGAATGCTCCTTGAACTCGCCATGTGCAAGCCTCCATCCCAGTCCAGTCTTGCCGACTCCGGAATCGCCAACTAACACGATTTTTGCGCTGGTGTAAGTGACAGATGGTGCCGCAGGTTGGCCGAGTAGAATGGGTAAATCCAATTTCCAGATGTGTATTACTTGCTCGTATTTATGTTCTTGAGTTCCTGGGTCAGAACCTACCGTAGCAAGGATAGGCAGATGCGGATGGAAGATGAGATTCGAGATCAACGATCCACTGTTCCTGGTTTCTGGGGATTCTATTTTTGCGACACATTCAAAAGTATCTGTGCGCCACAACTGGATTTCATTCTCACCCAAACTGCGCGAGGCTAGCAGTCGATTCATGGGAGAAAAGGCTACCGAGTTGATTGAATGTGTGTGTCCCTCTAATATTCTTGCAGGCCTTCCGCTATTTAACTCGAACAGATCGACGGTTTTGCTAAAGAGACCGACAACGGCTAATATGAGACCTGACGGATCAAAGGCCAAGCTATAGACATCGTCCTCGCTACCCTTAAGCGTGCAAAGCAACTTGCCGCTAGCTGGGTCCCATAGCTTGACTGGATCTTCCACCTCTCCACTGGCGAGGATGCGACCAGACGGATCAAATGATAAGCAGTTGACATGGCATTTTTCCTTTTCAAGCGTGCGAAGTAGCTCGCCGCTAGCTGGATCCCATAATTTGATTATCTTATCACTACCACCAGTGGCAAGTATGTGACCGGAGGGATCAAAGGCTAAGCTAATGACCTGGCATTCTCTCCCTTCAAGAGTGCGAAGCAGCTTGCCGCTAACCGGGTCCCATAATTTGATAGTATCATCGATACCCACACTAGCGAGGGTATTGCCTAATGGATTAAAGGCGACGACTTCGCCATTTTGTCCCAATAGAATGTGCGAACACTGGCCTGTATCGGCATCCCACAGCCGTATCGTCTTATCTTCCGATGGCGACGCTAGCATACGCCCGTCCGGCGACCATGCGATGCGCCCTATCCATCCCGTGTGCCCTCGCAGCGTGCGCACTAGCTTCACGCCTGGTGGCAGATTCTTTCGCACCTCTTCGTCTGCTTGTCGCCATTGTTCTGCGGATTCATCAAACATATGCGCATCAATCCCGTTAGAAAATGCTACTCATCGACTCTCGGCTTTCCCTTTGGCTGTAAGCATAAATTCGGCTTGATGGTAATAAAACTTCGCATTTCTTTTCTTATCCTCTACCTCAGCCATTTCGATCCTCGTCCCACCAGCCACAAAATCCTGCGCCCGTCCGGGCCGCTCCTGTCCCCTCCCATGCAGGCCTGTTTCACCTCATTTGGCATGGTTTCGACTCGATCGAAAATGTATTTTCAGTCGATAGCGCAAAAACCATTGCACGTAAAAGCTTATTGCCGAAGATCGGCCACTCTTGCTACCATGAAACAAAATGCATTTTTATTTATCCTGGCGTTCTGCTTCGTCATTTTGCCGGCTCTCGGGCAGAGAGATGCAGGCGAGACGCTTGCATCCAGCAATGAATCTGCCAACGCTTCCGAACGGGTGAATTCAAGCATCCCCACAGGTGAGCAATTTGCCATGGTGAACATCTTCCAAGTAGCGGAAGAAAATCCCATCGACCCCAAACTCGGTTATATGCAGCAAGAATTAATTTCCGGAAAAGAGGCCAGCGTCAACATGACTCTGTATCTGCCGGACATATATTCCTGGGCTCATTACCACAATGCCACTGATGAGATCGATTATGTGGTCAAGGGCCAGGCGAATTTGACTATGAACGGGACGGATTATCCAGTCAAAGCCGGGGATTTGATCTATATTCCACCATTCAATGCGCATAATTACACGGCTGTGGGAAATGAGACATTTCAGATCATGGTATTTTTTGTGCCTGCATTTGATGGAAAAGACAGAGTCTTTGTCTAAAGCCAGAGGACAAACTGCCCTAAAAATCATTTTTTTAAAATGCTCTCTTCTCTCATCAGCGCCATGATGATCCCGCGCTCATTCCCGGCCCCTGACATGCGGGCCAGCTCTTCGATGATGGCATGATCTTCGACCTTTTCTAAGATTCTCATCCGAGACCGCAAAAACCATTGCATGTAAAAGTTTATTGCCGAAGATCATCTTATAGTACTACCATGAAACAAAATGCATTATTATTGGTCCTGGCTCTCTGCTTCGTCATTTCGCCAGCTCTCGGCATACAGGAAGCAGGCAAGCCTCTCGCATCCGGCAATGCATCCGAACTGGTAAATTCGAGCATCCCCACAGGCGAGCAATTTACCATGGTGAACATCTTCCAGATTGCAGAAAAAAATCCAATCGATCCCAAAATCGGTTTCTTAAGAAATGAAGTCCTTCTCGGAAAAAACGCTAGCGTCAACATGACTACGTATATGCCGGGCATCTCTTCTGGAGCGCATTACCACAGTGCCACGGAGGAGATCGATTACGTAGTTATGGGCCAGGGGAATTTGACTATGAACGGCAAGGATTATCCAGTCAAAGCCGGGGATTTGATCCATATTCCGCCATTCAATGTGCATGATTATAGGTCTGCGGAAAATGATACCTTCCAGATCCTGGTTTTCTTTATGCCACCATTAGCCGAGAACGATAGAGTCTACATTTGAAGCGGGATGGCAAATTTCTCTGACAAAACCATTTTTTAGAACGCTCTTTCTCCTCAAATCAGTGCTTTTGGCAATTCAGCACTCCTGGCCATGATCGCAAGTTCCGTTCAGCTCTTTGCTATCGATTTTCCAGGCCCAGATATCCAAAAACGCATTGCGTCTTTATCGATCATAAGAAATCTCAAACAAAACTGTCCAGGCCTTGAAATCCCCTGGCTTGTCTCCCTGAGAGCTTCATCCCTTTCTTCCCGTTGCTTTGAAAAATGTGTAACAGAATATGCCATCCTTTTCCGTCGTTCTGTAGAGGTCTCTCACCCCTTCCTCAAAAACCCGGGGCTCAATAATCCCAGCCCCCACCGCCGCCTCACGAACGCCCTCAATCATTGCAGTAAATGTCCTTCTGGTGAAGCCCTCCACAAGCTCTGGCTTGCTGGAATCGACATAAACCATGCGTGGAGAGACAGAGACCTCTGAGAAGCCAGCCTGGCAGAGAAGCGGATAAAGCTGTCTGCCGATCATGGCATTGCCGCCTGCTCTATTCTGCAGCTCGACCTGGCACGAAATGGCTTTGTGGGCCGCAGCGCTGTCAGGATAGAAATATGCCGATCCATGATCTCCTTCGATTGCTGTGATCGTGCCGCCCGGCCTGACAAAATTCATGAAAATGCGCAACGCTTCGACTGGGTGAGGGAGATGTTCAAGAACAAAACAGATGAAAAGATGGTCAAAGGACTCCGGCTGGAAAGGCAGATTGAAGATATCGCCTTGCAGAACCTGCGCATTTGCCAGGCCCTCCGCAGCCACTCTCCTCCGAGCCTCGCCTGCAGAAGCTTCCGATATATCGACTGCGGTGATCATTGCCTGCGGGCTGTTTCTGGCCAGAGGGACGGTCTGTGCCCCCACGCCGCAGCCAGCTTCAAGAATGCGAGATCCCGGCGGAAAATGAGTATCTGAGTGCAAGAGTTCTTCCAGAGTGGAGGCCTGGTCCTGCAGGCGCGTGTTTTCTCTGGGATGGTAGCCATGAACATACGCATACTCATTGACCATGGCGGCTCTTTCGCTGCTGATTATTTCAGCTTTTCCGCCATGATGCCCCGGCAACGATCATCCTTCCGCATTCCTCTTTGCCAGCTGCAGGGTGTTGCCCCATGGATCTCTCAGCACGATCAGATTCTCACCGGGCCGTTTGATTGGGCATCTTTCAATAAAGCTCGCGCCCTTTGATACCAGATACTCTGCATCATTATCAGGATCTGCGCTCTTTAGTGCGATGTGTAGTTGCAGAGGGTGAGTTAATCCCTCTGTCAGAGGAAGGATTCCGGGAAGCTTTCCCAATTCGAGCAGAACCCTGCCCGAACTATCTGTGAGAAATGCCACCGCCTTTTCTTCGTCCTCTGCTGAGAGCTTGATCTTGAAGCCCAGTGCTTCTTGATACCATTTCGCCATCTTGACAGGATCTCTCACCGCGATTCCTATGTGCTCGATCTCAAATTCCATCAACCGGTGACCACCTCGATCGAAACCGGATAGTGATCCGAGGAATGCTTGTACTTGGTCCCTATGCTTGCGCCGCCTGGCAAACTGCGGTTGACCTTTCCATTGCTCACCCAATTTGAGAGGGGCGACTTGGAGTAGAGAATATGGTCAATCCACTCTTTTTGATAGACATTATTGAAGATCGGATCCTTGAAGCTGGTTGTATAGATCGTGGAGAAGTCCAGCGCAATCTGCTCTTTGGGCTTTAGGGCATCAAAGAGCGCATTACCCAGGCACTGCTCAGGCTGCCAGATATTGCCCATCAAGCGTTCAATGCCGCTGCCATGCAGTCTCTTCTCGCTGGCATCCAGCCCTGGCCCATCGTTTATATCGCCGCATACGATGAGTGGGATATTTTTCGTCTCCTTGTCGATCAGATACGGCATGATAAATGAATCATGGATATGCGCTGCCTGGCCGAGGATCTTTTTGCGGTTGGCATCCGCCATCTCCCACCACTTGCTCCATTCGTAGGCATCAAAGATCCCCTTGCTCTTCAGATGAAGGCCGAGCACCCGGAAAGCAACTCCCTGCGCCGGACTGATCTCCGCATAGAGCGGCCGTCTCTCAAAGTGATGCTGCTCCTTAATCTCGTCATTATCAGTATCGACCAAGAATGGATTGAAGCGGGAATCATCTTTGGTCTCTATGCGACGCAAGGCCGGGTTCTTGAATTTGCCTGTATCAATGCGCACTGCGATTCCGATATTCTGCAATTGCCCTGGCGAAGGCTGCAGATCAGCAATCCAATTGCCCTGTCCAATGCTATCAAAGAAGAGCTGCAACTCCTCTCGCCGGCTCGGCCCTTCTACAATGACCACTACATCCGGATTTAGCTCCCGAAGAACGCCGGACAGATCGTCACGGCGCTGCTTTACAGTCGCAGAAGAATGCGCCGTCTTCTCGCCATCAGGCAGAAACTGGACGACTTGATCATCCTTTGTAAACAGATCATTCATCCACTCAACATTCCACAGGACAAATTTGAGATTTGACATAATTAGCCTCCTTAAGACACGAAATAGTACCGACAAGAGAATATTGGCGATTCATACTAAAAAAATATATGCTTTATCAAAGCGCTCTTTTCATTTCACCGTCAGCTCGGCTCCCAGCCCTCTCATCTGCTCGAAAAATCCCGGATAGCTCACATCCACTGCCTCTGCAGTGTCGATCTCCGTCTTTCCTGCCACAAAGCCCGCCACCGTGAGAGCCATTACAATCCTGTGGTCGTGCCAGCCGTTCACCTTTGCGCCGTGCAGCTTTCCGCCCTGGATCTCCAGCCCGTCCGGTCTCTCCCGAATGTCTGCCCCCATCTTCGTCAGCTCGACTGCCATGGCATGCAGCCGGTCCGTCTCCTTGTGGCGCACATGCTCGGCATTGAACACGGTCGTCTTTCCCTGAGCCAGCGCTCCCAGAACGGCGATGGTGGGAACGAGGTCAGGCGTGCGGCTGGCGTCCACATCCGTGCCAACCAGGTCTCCGCCCTGGATATGAAGGTCTCCCTTTTCCTTATCCCATGATACCTTCGCGCCCATGCGACTCAGAATATCGATAATTGCCGAATCGCCCTGCCTGGATGGCAGAATGCCTTTCACGGTAACGGCACATCTCGTGACAGCCGCCGCTGCTAGCGGGTAGGAGGCGGAGGAGAAGTCTCCGGGAATAGCATAGCTCTTCAAGCCATAGCTCTGCCCCCCCGGCACAAAGAACTCCTGCTGCTGCGCCTGCACCCGCACGCCCGCGTCTTTTAGCATGTCCAGGGTGATCTCGGCATAGGGTCGGCTCTTGAGGTCGCCTTTGATTACTATTCTCGTGTCTTTCTCTGCGAGCGGCGCGGCGATGAGGAGAGCCGAGAGAAACTGGGAGCTGACGCCGCCATCCAGATGTGCAGTGCCGCCCGCCATCTTTCCTCTGATCACCAGTGGTGCCTTGCCGTTGTTGCGAATGGAAAAAGCGGTGGCTCCAAGCTCCGCAAGAGTGCTCAATAGCGGACCGTTTGGACGGGTGCGAATGGAGGCATCGCCCGTGAGCACTGCTCCGTCGGTGAGGGCCGCCACTGCCGAGCAGAAGCGCAGAGTTGTGCCCGAGTTCAGAACATTTATAACATCCTCCGGGGTTTGGGGCCGGTCGGATACGCCCGCAATGGATATATCGTCTCCCGCATTGTCTCCCAGCGATACCCTGGCACCGAAAGCTTCGCTCGCGGCAACTGTTGCCCTGGTGTCTGCGGAGAGCAGAGGCCGCTTTATGGTTCCGCCCGGTCCCAGGGAAGTTATGAGAATGGCACGGTGGGTGTAGCTCTTGGAAGGGGGAGCATAGGCCTCACCGGAGAGAGAAGAGCGATCAACTGACGCAATCATGATCGAGGAATAGAAGCGCAAGTATAAGAAATGTGTGCCATGACATGCCTTGGCATGAGAAATTGAAGAAATTGACAGAAAAATGGCGGCTCTACGAGGATGAGCCGCCCTCTTTCCATCGGATGGTGACCGGATAGAGAAGCCCCCACTCCTCTACCTCTTTGCCGGTGGTCTTACGGCAATTACCGTAGTACGACAGAAGTCGAATATAAATCTTGCGCCCCGTTCCCGGCATAGAGGCAAACGATCAAGGATCAAATCGAAATAGTTCGAAACAGATGGTGGATTATTATGAATATCATTTGCGCCTATACAGCAAACGTCGATGCCGTCTGCAATATTCAGGGCGAGGAGATATCGCGCCTCCTTTCAAGAGATATGAAAATTGAGCTGAAAAAGTCCATAGCAAGCCGCGAGGATCTTCTCTCATCCCTGCTGTTCTGCATGATGCAGGGGTCCGGTGCAGAGATATTAATCGAAAATGAAACAGTAGCTGGCTGGATCGAGGAGTCCTTCTCCTGGCAATTCCGCCTTGGTGGAAACGCGGCCATCATGGCCAATGTACTGGCAATGCTCGAAGCAAAGCCGGTCCTTAATGCTCCTGCTCTGGGACCGAGGCTTGCTGGAATGCTGCACTCTGCGGTGTCCGTGCCGGGCTTGCTGTCCGCAGATCTCCTTCAGGAAGAAAAGGCGGAAATGGTTCATTTCGTATTTCAGTTTAAGAAAGGCAGCGAGATTTCATCTTGGGAGAGAAGAATTATCGCGTCCAGCGATAATCGATTCATTGCTACTTTTGATCCAGTAAATACCAGGATGCTCACCAGTCGGAATTTTGATAATTTCTGCCTGGAGAACATTCAGGATATCGATGGCGCTCTCTTATCCGGATTTCATCTGGTGCCGTTGAATGGGTATCATGAGATCTTCACCGAGAGGATCGCTCAGATCAGGTCCTGGAAGCAAAGAAATCCGAGGATCTTCATCCACATTGAGATGGGCAGCTTTCAGAGCCCATTGATCATGCATTCTCTACTCTCTCTTCTCAGCGAAATTTCCGCGGACAGCCTGGGGCTGAATGAGGACGAGCTGGCAGCAGCAGAGGGATTGCCTTCGGGATTGCCGCCCTCTGGCTGGCGGGAGAGCATGCAGGCAGCAATGCAGCTGCGCAAGAGATTGGACATCTTCCGAGTGGCAGTTCATACCAGAGACTACATCCTGAGCGTCATGCAGCCGGAGAAGATCGCGGCTCACGATGAGCTTATCGCTCTGCAGAAGGGTGTGGAGGCAGCTGCGGCATTGGCTTCCACTGGCATTGCTTCGAGCAAGGCCGAAGCCGAGATCAATCCTCTGGGTCTTGAAGCTGTAGATGAGTTTTGTCGCAATGGGGCAGTGGCATTCGGGAGAGGGGCATTTCTTCATCAGTGTGGTGCGGTAATATCTCTGATGCCTTCTCTTGTGGTAAAAAAACCCAAGATCACCGTCGGGCTGGGCGATACTGCCACTGCAACTATGCTCTTTCATGAGCTTATGGCCATCAGAAAAATGTGCGATTGATTTGCCCTTGCCCGACTTGCTCTATTTTAGCAAGCTTTCCGCTGGACAGTGTCAGAGTTCTTATTCTCTGCATCAGATCATCGGCGCTGGTTCTAATCCGGCTCTTCCCCTGAAATATCTCCGACTTGATCCTTCGGCCCAGCAGATCATCATTTCCTGGCATAACCTGCAGGATGATGCTTCCCGGCAGCATGCTTGTGCAGCCGGCCAGGCGATCCGGATCACCATCAACGATCCCGATAACTGGAATGCCGAGCCTTGCCAGGATATCCCCGGCGATGATTGTGGTATCATCGCCCACAGTGACGGCCACGCTTGCCCCTTGTGCCGCTTCGAAGGCATCTTCCGCGCAGTGATCGATGATGGTCGCCCACTGCTCCTGGCGATCACCCACCCCACGGTTTGCCATCTCGCCGATTCTGGCTTTCAAACCCTCGCTTCGCCGGATGGAGCCGCTGCGGATTATGGCTTTTTCCAGATCGATCTTCACAGAGGATAGCTTCTCCAGGCCGTGCTCTTTTGGCTTGATGCCCTTTAGGCTAACGATCCTGCCGCCTTCTGCATCTATCTCGACCTTGCTCTCCGTTGCCTTTCCGATCACAACTCCATTGACTGAGACCAGCTCCCCCGGGATGACCGCAGAGACGGACCGCCGGGTGCTCATCTTTCCTGTCGTCTCTTCAGTCTTCTCCTCCATCTCCTTCCCTGTCATCTTCCCAGCTTTCTTCTCTTTCTTCCCCTCAGTTGAGATGCCTGGCATCTTCGCAGGCAGCAGGAGCTGCAGGCCCAGGTCTGCTGCGACACGTGCAGCCAGCTCGCTGGCATCTCCGGCCAGAGGGGCTACGAATCTTCCGCCGCAGTCGATTGCAATGAGCGGCTTGTCTATCCCGGCGGCATCCGCCACCATCTTGCCGAAGACAAGGCCGCTCTCCCGGCTCTTGGCCTGGTTGATAAGAAAAATTGCATCTGAATTACCATGCAAATCCCGAACGGATTCGCTGGGCCTTCTTCTGGGGCTGATGGTGATTGTATTCTCCAGGCCGGCGTCGATGATCGCAACCCTTCCCATCGTCCCACCCAAAACGGCGGAGACGCTGCCCAGACTTTTTAGGTAATTGATCTTCGATAGGGCGCAGCCGCTATCTATTATCTCCGGGCCATGCACCACCAGGCCGATTCTCAGCATCTCTTTCCTGGATCTTTTATTATTTATCCGCTATTTATCCACTATTCTCTATCCGCCGGTCTCAAGATTGTCGTCCTGCATCTTGGCAGCATCCATCATCTCTTGCGTCTGCCTGAACCTCTCCTGGATCTGCTCTATGGTCATGCCCTCTAGATCGGCTCTTTCCGGAGCCTTCTCGATCAGCTCCAGAGTATCCAGGCGGTAATAAAGGCCGGTGCTGTCCAGAAAAGCCCAAGTCTCTCCATCATCTTCCACCTTCAGCACCTTTACTCTGCCGATGGTGCCTGTGCCTTTGTATCTTACCAGGCTGTCCTCTTTGATCTCCGCCATAACAGTCACCAAATAAATCGCTTACAACTTCTTGATAATTATCTCGCATTCTTCTAAGGCTCTTTGCAATCTGCTCGATATCTCCCCAGATATCTCCGCCCCATCTGGAGCAGCATGCACCTGTATTCCATGAAACTCTTCAGATCCACAGAGCACATCCTGTTCAGGGTGAGTTCCCGGCTGTATCTTGCAGCTCAAATGAGTGCTGCTGCCGATGGACACCACCGTCTTCAAGCGGGGCGATGCCGGATGGCCTTTGGAGAGCACTATCAATGGTGCTCCCAGCTCCCGAAGCTGATAGATAGTGCAGCGAAGGCCGCGCATGACCTTCTCGCCTGCACCGAAAGAAGAAGCCACGATCAGATCATCCGGCTCGGTGAAGAGCACAACCTCTTCGGACTCAGTCTCAAGGTAAAAAAAGTTTCCATTCGTCTTGGCTATGGCTAGAGTTCCATCGAGGCCCGCGAGATAAGCTATCTCATCCTCTTTAATGCTGATATGCATGGATATGCGTAGCCACTAAACTGCCTTGACGTTCCTAGATTTGCAGGCAGGGCACATGGGCCTTCTGCCCATTCCTTTGAATTGATTCTTGCAGTCCTGGCATACATAGTCCTTAGCGGCTAGTGTCTCAATATTGCCTATGTCCGGTCCGCCTCCAACAGTGCACATGAGTTGCCTTCACCTCCGAACCGTCTAATGCACTTTTGCATATTTAAAATAGGCGGAGACAAGGTGAAGACAAAGCAAAGACTAGACAAAGACAAGAAAAAGATCATCAGAAGCTCAGGGCACCTTTCGGGCAGGCCTCAACACATCGACCGCATTTGATGCAGTCGGGATTGTCCGGAATCTCGATGATGGGAAGCTGCATTGGGCAGACCTTCTGGCACTTTTTGCATTCGATGCATTTTTCTCTGTCCACCTTCAGTTGGTGCTTTTTGCCGCCCATTGCTCTTTGCAGAGTGCCCATGGGGCAGAAGGAGCACCAGGTCCTGGGGGCTATGATTATCCCAAAGAGGATGGCAATGGATGTGGTCAGGATGCAAAGCGTAACAAAGACCATTCCGATCTTGTCAACTATGCCCTCAGTCCTTATGATGCGAAAGATCATAAATCCCATTAGAATCACAAAGATCGGCGTTCGAATCCACATGCTCCTCAGTTTCGGCGGAATCTTGATCTTTCGGCTCAAAGGAGAAAGCCAGAAGTCAACAAAGCTTCCCCTGGGGCAGAGATTTCCGCAGAACCAACGCCCTCGAAAGGGAGCTATGATCATAAGGCTGGCAAAGACCAGCAGGAGAAAGTATCCCAGCTTGGGATAAAATATGCCCCCAATGGATACTATCAATACTATCATTCCAAGGTATGGAGTAATCTTGAGCATATAATGCAATTTATAGGGCGGGCATTGCTATATAAACAAACCCATATGTTTAAGCATTTTAACCGATAAGCATTGAAACGATAAGCATTAAAACGATCGAGATAGTCGAGTACCCAGAGGTCCCATTGACCAGGATTCTTAAAAAAAACTGCCGCATGCAGGATAGCGCGAACAGAGTTAGGCCGAAAGCCAATGATATGGATGAGAACTCATCAGGAAATCAAGATAGCTATTGCGATCTGATTATCGTGGGAGCCGGGCCTTCCGGGCTTTTTTGCGGCATAAACGCCATGATGGCAGGAAAAAGGATTCTGATTCTGGAAAAGAAGAGATCACCGGGCCACAAGCTCCTCATCTCGGGGTCCGGCCAATGCAATATTACCCACGATGGCGATATTTTGGCCTTTCTTGATCATTTTGGAGATTCGGGTCCTGGCCGATTTCTGCGCCGGGCTCTTCAAGGCTTTACAAATAGTGATCTCATTTCCTTTTTTGAATCGAACGGATTGCAGATGATCCGAGAAAAAGCCGGCAAGGTCTTTCCAAAGACCAGGCGGGCCAGGGATGTGCTTGATATCCTGATGGCTCAGTGCCAGGAAAAAGGAATCGTTGTCAAGTGCAACCAGGAGGTCACATCCATAACCAGAGATGAGGATGGTTTCTTACTGGAATGCAAAGACGGAAGCTACCGCAGCAAGCAACTGGTGATAGCCACAGGAGGATGCTCCTTTCCAGCAACCGGCTCAAGCGGAGACGGATACAGATTTGCCGAAAATTTCGGCCACAGCATAAGTGAGCTTCGACCGGCTCTAACCCCACTTCTCATAACGGATTATCCTTTCTCCGATCTGGCGGGGCTCTCATTTCCCAATATGAAGATCTCGCTTTACCGTCACGCAAAAATAGGGGAGCATCAGGGGGATATTTTATTTACCCATGAGGGGCTATCCGGACCCGGAATTCTTGATTCATCCCGATATGTTCGAGCAGGAGATATTGTAAAGCTCTCTTTTGTGCCGGATGATAGACGAAATGCTCTGGAAGAATGGCTTATCGATAAGGCTAGAGGAGAAGGGAAAAGCAGTCTACTATCGGTGCTGTCTGATCTATTTCATGCTGGACTTGCCAATGTGCCGCTATATCCCCGGCTTATAAAGAGAATTCTGGAAGTTTCAGGAATTGCCTTAAGCCTGCAAATGGCTCAATTAACCAGAGAGAATCGCAGCCTTTTGGTTGATAATCTTACGGGCTTTTCTCTGGTTGTATCCGGTCTCCGCGGATACGACACTGCCATGATTACTAGAGGAGGAGTGGAAAGGAGAGAGATCGATCCCAAGACCATGCAATCCCGGCTGGTTAAAGGAATGTATCTGGTGGGCGAATTATTGGATGTAGACGGGGATACCGGGGGCTATAACCTGCAAGCGGCATTTTCAACGGGAATGCTGGCCGCCCGGAGCATCAGGGGCAATTGGACTAAAATAGATAGTTAAGTGGCAAAGTTGATAATAATTGGCGAGAAAGATGAATAGCTATGCTAGAGATACTCAGAAAAAGGCGCAGCATCAGAAGGTACAGGGATCGAAAAATAGAGGACGGGAAGATAGATCTGCTCAAAGAAGCCGCGCTCCGCGCTCCATCATCCCGGGGCATCAATCCCTGGCGTTTTATCTTTGTCACCGACAAAACGACTCTGCAAAGGCTCTCGAAAGCCAAGGAAAGCGGCTCCGGCTTCCTGAATGGAGCAGGCCTAGGTGTGGTCATCTGCGCAGTTGAAGGCGAGTCGGATGTCTGGGTGGAAGACTGCTCCATCGCCTCAATCATCCTGCAGCTTGCCGGCCAGAGCCTGGATCTAGGCTCGTGCTGGATTCAGATCCGGCAAAGAATGCACAGCAGCAGCATTTCTTCCGAGGATTACATCAAGCAGGTGCTCGGCCTTCCAGATAATTTCCTTGTGGAGTCAATGATCGCATTTGGCTATCCGGACGAAGAAAAAGAGCCGATTCCCGGAGAGCAGCTTGAGTATGAGAAGATCTCAGGTCCTACAAAGATCGCATGAATGATCTTGGTAAAGGATGATGTTGGTGAACGGCGATATTAGTAAGCGAATGGTTCTGGCATATTGTCTATCCGGGTAGAATACCTATTAGATGATTTTTCATATTCCTACTATTTATTGAAAAATTTATTGCTGGACATTAGCCTGAATTGAGAAATAATTTGGCATTCAACCAAAATATTGATAAGCCAGTAGGTAATAAACCCTGTGATCCTCAGGAGGAGCAGCAATGCATATGTTGGTGGGATATGCATTGTTTTCTCTTAACTGATTATCAGCTTCATAATGTCTGCTGGATAATGGGCTTCAAATTGATTAAGAAAACGCTGAAAATGATCTGCAATATCCAGGAGCAAGAGATGATCGCAAGCTTAGAAGATGAGATGGATGCCATCCTGGCAAAAGGCAAAGAGAAGGCTGCAGAGGACATCTTAAGGTCCGCAGAGAGAACCTATGGCGAAGTTCCTTACATATTTTCATTCATGAAGGACAATCCGGAAATCCTGATAACGAAAACGCTTTACAACAATTCCATTCTGAGAAGCTCTTCATTGGATGCCAGGACCATCGAGCTGATCTCAGTTGCAGTCTCCGCAGCCATGAGATGCAGCCATTGCTTGAAATTGCATATCCGGTCCGCAACAAATCTTGGCGTTCCGGACGACCAGATCGCTGCCGCCATATTTCTCGCCGGAAACCTGGCAAGCGCCAGCGTGCTGGCCACAGCAACCCGCGAGCTGAAAGACGAGCGCGAGATCTGTCACATCTGCGAGATCAGCACTGAGGCCTGTGCCATCAGAAATGAGTAAGACCCGGACTGAAACAATACAATAGCCAAAATATGCGGGTTCTGAAAGCAGGGAAAGCCAGAACCCGCGCTCTGGCACCGGTTCAGTTCCAATCGAATCTCCTGGCCAAGACTATAGCAAGAAGATCCTAGGATTTTGCCAGCTTCCTATTTTTTGCCGGCTTCTTATTGCTCCAATCCTGCAACGGCAATCCTGTCCATCTGCCCGGGTGATAGCGGCGAGGATGCTTGGAGGTACTCCACAAAGGCATCCAGATCGCTTATTCCGCAGACCCGATCCGTTCCGGATTTGAATACTATGAAGTTGTCTCCTCCGTCAGCCAGAAATCCATTGGCAGCAACGCGATAGCTTCCCTTTGGATCTATGGCCGTTCCATTGATCTTGATGGAGTCTATGTCTACCTTCTCTCCGACGGGAGCGCTCTCATTCCAGGCGTAGGAAAAGCCGGAAGAGACCTGAAGGATGCTATTTCTCCCCACATTGGGATTGTCGAATTGCTCTTCCAGAACCTCGTCGATCTGGCTGCCGGTCAGATTCAGGACATAAATGCTATTTCCAAAAGGCTGAATGCTGAATGCCTCGCCATAGGTCACATTGCCTGCCCCCTCGTTTCCGCCTGGTTTATAGGTCAGGTCGGTGCGAATTCCTCCCGGATTCATAAAAGCGACCACTGCGCCATCTTTTCCTGCTGAGAGGAGCTGTGAATCGGCAACCGCATCGCCCAGAGCGGATTCGCCGGAGCGGCCCTGATTTCTGGAAATATCAGATGTTATCGACCCGATAACCTCATGGGCGATCGACTCCTCCAGGATCGAGTACTTCTCTATAATCCTGGCAATATCCGGATCCCCGGGCACGTCGCGGGTGACGGGAATGTTCTTTGCCCTGGCCTCTATAACGTCTCCAGTCTCTTTGCTGATGACTAGATCGATATCGGTAAAGAACTTGCCCTGGCTTTTTGCCTCGGTCACAATGCGCCCGTCAATATTGGATACATAGGCCTCATGGGTATGCCCGGAGACAAATGCGTCCACCTCTCTGTCGCTGCGTTTCACAATATCAATGATGGGCCCGGATAGATTCAGGCTCTCGCTGGCAAGACCATCCTGCTCTCCGCCGTTGTGAATCAGGACGATTATCGTCTTGATGCCCTTTTCCTTGAGCTTCTTTACGGCGGCATTGATCGAATCTGCCTCATCCAGGAAGACGTAGCCTTTGACCCCAGACGGCGTAACCACGGTGGGAGTGTCTTTCAGGGATACGCCGATGAAAGCCACCGGGATTCCTTCCATCTCCCGGATCATGTATGGATCAAAGAGTGTGCTATTGGTGCTGCTATTGACCACATTTGCAGTGAGATAGTAGTAGCCTGCTCCCACAAACCGATCCCCATCCTGGCAGCCATCTTTCTGGTGGCAGCAGCCGTATTGCATGCGCTGCAGCTCAGTTATGCCTTCATCGAATTCGTGGTTTCCTGCGGCAGAATATTCCAGGCCGATATCGCTCAAAACTTCAACCGTGGCCTCATCATGAAAGAGGGCCGAAACCAGGGGGCTGGCGCCAATGCAGTCGCCTGCTGAGACCACAATGGTATTGGGGTTGGTGGCTTTGAGCCCCTTGATTAGAGTTGCCAGATAGGGCGCGCCGCCGAGCTCCGCCTTAAAAGGATAATTGCTGGCATTGTAGTAGAGAATATCGCTACCAGATGGCGGCTCGACCTGACCGTGAAAATCGTTGAAGGCCAGTATCTGAAGCTCGAATGTTTGACCTGTCGAATTTGCAGAAGCACAGGCTGCCGGCAGGGTGCCAAACAGGGCCAAAATAATGATCAGCACGCAGCATCTGATCTGAGTGATCTTCAGGCAATTGCAGAGAGCATTAAAATCCCTAAAATTCACCAAGTTCTTTCCTCCAAATCTTCTGATACTGCATAATTTAATTGCAATTAAATCTTGCCCGAATCTCGCCAGGATCTCGTTATTATGATCTTGCCATGATCTGTCCAGCGCCTTGCCAGGCTTACCGCAGGGTATATTTCATTTGGCATCGATTGCCCTCTCGCAAGCTAAATTGCAGAGGGCCGTGAGATATGGGTGTATCAGCCGCAAAGGTTGTTTTGTTGTGCTTGTTCCTCTTCCTGGGAATGGTACTGCCGGGAGTAGTAATGCAGCAGGAGGCATCTTTACAGGCCTGGAATGTGTCGGAAAGCGACTTTTCGATCAACTCCAGTCCTTACGAGAAGCTTACCTTCCTTCTAAATTATGCCATCCTGGCTCCTTCCGTCTATAACAGCCAGCCCTGGCAGTTCAATGTATCAGAGGGCGAGATCCAGGTGTTCGCAGATGAATCCAGATGGCTAAAGGTCGCAGATCCTGATCGAAGGGAGCAGTACATAAGCCTCGGCTGCGCACTGGAAAACCTGGTAATCGCGGCAGAGCATTTCGGCTACAACTGCACTGTCTCCTATTTCCCAGGACTGGAGAACCTTGTGGCCACGGTCTCATTGCATGAAAGCAAAAGTGCCACATCTCCCTCTGATTCCAGGCTCTTTGATGCCATAACCTCACGCCAGACGAGTCGCACTCCATACGAGCCGAGGGCCATATCCAAAGCCGATCTGGATGCTATTATCAGTCTGTGCTCTGATCCGGATGCTGCAATCTTCATCGCCGATGGTCCTGCGCTCAAGAGACGCTTTTTGGACCTCACGATCACTGCGGATGAGATGCTCTATTCCGATGTCAATTACAAGAGCGAATTGGGACATTGGCTGAGCATGGGCGTCATGGGACCCAGGGGCCTGGAGTCCAAAATCGCTCAGATGAAGGTAGTCATGCTTGATCCTGGGCCGGAGCAGATAAAAGAGGATGCAAATCTCATCAACAGCACGCCCTGCCTGGGCTTCATCATCACTGCAAATAACGATAACCTCTCATCGGTCAAGGCGGGAAGGGTCCTGGAGCGGTTCTGGCTCGCCGCAACCGCTCGGGCAATAAGCTTGCAGCAAATGAGTCAGACTCTGGAGACTGCGCAGACCAGGGAGAATCTGACCGGCCTATTGTCAGCCCAATCCGGGATGAAACCGGAGATGAAGGTGGTGCAGCAGGTCTTCCGGCTGGGATATGGCCGGCCCGCCCCGGAGCATTCGACAAGAAGGCCGCTGGCAGATGTGATGATATCGGAGCGATAGCAGGCCGAAAGAATTGCAGAGACAAAGACAGGAGATCGAAAAGAAACAATGGAAAGGAAAAGGCGGCGACTCTTCGCTTTCAGGCCATCTCAAAGCCACCGCTGCTTTTCATCCCCATGTTTTTGCTTTGTCCTACTAGTTTCTTGAACTCGCAATCCTGCAAATTAAACCTCTTTCTCTCTTGTATCTCTATCCATTGCCGGTCCAGAATAGTCTTGCAGCTTCTTGAGTATCTTCTCCTCCTGATCCAGAGTATTGTCGTCGATGGCCTGCGACTCACTGGCAAAGTAATTTGCGAACTTGCCGAATAGCTCTGGATAAGGCTCTGTTACTGTAAGTGGCATCGACTGCCGCTCCCATTCGCCCAGCTCAATCGGGATGACGATTCCGTTGGTGAGCGTGACCGAGGGAACAATCTTCCAGCCTTTGTCAGCCGCGGTCCTCTCGTCAATTATCCAGTCCTTGAGCAGATCTGCGTATCGAGAGAGAAGTATAGCTTTTCTAATGCCGCTGTTCTGGTAGAAATCCGCCTCTTGCCCGGCCATCACTACATCGGCCTGGTCGCTATCCTTCACTCCATTTCGGTCTTCGTAGCTCACGGAAAGGCGCATGCTCTCCTGGTCGGATAGCTTCTTCAGCTTCACCAGGATCACTCCGCCCTTAACCTGGCCTTCCTCAGCCTTAGATGGAAAGAGCGTATTGACCCTCATCAGCTCTCCTGTGGCCTGGTCAGCTTCTGGCGATCCGTAGACCTTTTCGATCTCGAAGCCCGGAGCATCCAGCTTGAGGCGCAGATCGAAGACCAGCGGTGTGACCATGAAATCGAATTCGTCATCCATGCGGCTCTTGAATTCCTTCGCCGAATGGACCGAATAGTAGTTGCAGCCTTTGATCTTGCTGATGCTCTCTATGAGCTCGGTATTGAAGTCCACCCCAATGCCGATGAATGTGGTGTAGATTCCCTGGTCGGCATTGTCCTCAAGCATGCGATAAAGGCCAAGGTCTTCAGTCTCACCCATGTTGGGCATGGCATCGGTGAGGAAGATGATCCTGTTCTCGTACTCGGATTTGTCCGCCTGCAGGAACCGGTCGAAGAGAGCGGTTCCCTTCTCCATTCCCGCCTCCATGTTGGTTCCGTATGTCTCCTTGATCTCCATGATGCGGCTCTTCAACCGGCTCATATCCTTGTCGGCAACGCTTGTAAGCGGATCGACGAGGAATGCATCATCGCTGAACAGCACCATGCCGAAACGATCGTCAGCATTGAGGTGATCCAAAAGGGCTACCACCGATTCATCGGCAATCTCCATCTTGGTCTTGCTCGTGCTCGAATCATCACCTTTTTGCTCTACCTTATTGCCGAAGCGGTCGTAGTAATACTCATCGAAGGGGCTTCCCATGGAGCCCGAGAAGTCCAGCACCACCACCAGGTTCAGCTTCTTTCTCTTAAAATCGGTCATTCCCGAGTTCAGGCCCACAGATAGGTAGTATTGCGGCTGCATTGAGAATGGATCTTTGCTGACCGCGTAGCTGTAGGACGGACAGAAGAGCTTCTTGCACTCCTTTGCCTCACCAGTGTAAAAGTAATAATCATAGAACAGCCCCTCGTAAGTGACGTCTGTGGGCAGGGGCAGGTAATCCTGGAGAATATTCTCCCGGAAGTTATTGATGTCCTTGGCTCCACCAGTAGAAAACCCGATGCTGGGACTTGGTGCGGCTGCCATTGCCGGAGCCGGGCTGTAGGCCATTTGCGGCGCGCTGCTGATGGCCTTGGAGAGCATGCCACCGCTGCCTAAACTTGCTCCGCTTGGCATGGAAGCAGCTTCCATGGCCACCTGCTCTTCACTGACGGCGATCTTTACGGAGTTGCTCTTGGCGCTCCCTACGGTAAACCACAACTCATATTCGCCTTGCAGGCCTGCCTGCTGCCATGCCGTGTAGCTCTTGCCCTTTTCTACAGAACCGCTGAGAATCTGAACAGCAGAGCCGGTAGGATAGAGGCAGAAGAGCTGCATCTCGCCGCTTTCGGCAGCTACCAGCCGAAGCTCTACCCAGGCCCCGGATGGGACATCCTGAGCAGTGCGCGACTGCTTGCCATCGGAATTGACTATCAACAGGCTGCTCTTGTCCGGCAGAGAGCCCGGGGCTGCGCTCTCCACCAGCCGGGCAGAGTCCTCCGGAGTCTCATAAACATACCAGCCGGCCTCTTGATCGGTTGCAGAAGATGACTGATCCGAAGCCAGCCCGGGATATAGGCAGATAAAAACAATTGCCGCCAGTGGTAACATAATTCGATTGATCTTCATAAACCCACTCCATCCAGAACAATATCCTTATAATGAAAACCATTATGCATTTTTTCTATTTTTACCTTTTCACGAAAGTTTAATTTTCCTTGAGCTTGATGATAAGAAGCGATGTTTACCCATTCCGACCTCAACCTTCCTGCTGGCCTCGAAGGCCTGGCTGATCTGGCTCTTGATCTGCGCTGGACTGTTCGGCAGACCACCGACAAAATCTGGGAGCTGCTCGACGCTGAAGCCTGGGAGAAGACCAAAAATCCCTATCTGATCCTGCAGAATGTCTCTTCTGCCCGGCTTGCACAGGCCGCCGGCGATGCGGAGCTGGTCAGGGAGATCTCATCCTGGCAGGAGAGAAGATCCAGGTTCATGGTCCGGCCGGCATGGGGCGGCCCGGATGATCCAGCCTGCGTGGCCTACTTCAGCATGGAGTTCGGCCTGTCTGAGGCTCTGCCAATTTATTCCGGCGGCCTGGGAATGCTGGCAGGAGATTTTCTCAAGACCGCCAGCGATCTGGCCGTTCCCATTACCGGAATTGGGCTGCTCTATCAGCAGGGATACTTCCGCCAGCTTCTTGCCCCGGACGGCTCTCAGGTGGAAGCCTTTCCTTACAACGATCCGGATACCATGCCGCTGGTGCCTGCCCGTGATCGAGACGGGTCAAGGCTGAGGGTCAAGATCAGCCTTCCTGGAAGGGATCTGATCCTGCGCGTCTGGCAGGCCAATGTCTGCCGGGTGAACCTCTATCTGCTCGATTCGAATGATCCCATGAACAGCCCCTGGGATCGAGCTATCACCGCCAACCTCTATGCTCCGGGCCAGGAGAGACGGCTGATTCAGGAGATTGTGCTGGGAATCGGCGGCTGGCATGTTCTGGAGAGACTGGGCATAGAGCCGGATGTCTGCCATCTGAATGAAGGGCATGCCGCCTTCGTGGTCCTTGCCAGGGCGCAGAGCTTCATGAAGAAGACCGGATGCTCACTCTCTGCCGCCCTCTGGGCCACCAGGGCGGGAAATGTCTTTACCACTCACACCCCGGTTGAGGCGGGCTTTGATCGTTTCGACCGGGTGCTGGTCGACAAGTATGCTAGATTCTATGCAGATCTCATGGGCCTGTCCCGGCTCGATCTGATGGCCCTGGGCGCTCACCGGCCAGAGGACGAGAGCGCTCCATTCAACATGGCCCATCTGGCACTGATGGGGTGCAGTCATGTCAATGGAGTATCCCGGCTTCATGGCCTGACCAGCCGTAAGATCTTTCAGCCCCACTTTCCTCGCTGGCCCGAGGTCGAGGTGCCAGTGGGGTATGTGACCAATGGGGTTCACATCCCAACCTGGGATTCGCCGCCTGCTCAAAAGATCTGGGAAGAGGCCTGTCCGGGCGATTGTCTTTTAGAGGATATTGACTACCTGAAGGGCGGCATATCAAAGGCGAGCGAACGGGAAATCTGGTGCTTCAGATCTGAGGCAAGGAAAGATCTGGTTGACTATGTAAGGCGCCGTCGTGCCAGGCAGCTTCAGGAGCGCGGGGCAGGGAGGGAGGAGCTTGAATCTGACAAGCATGTTCTGGACTACAATGCTCTCACCCTGGGATTCGCCCGGAGGGCTACCGCTTACAAGCGAACCGATCTGCTCCTCAGCAATCCCGAGAGGCTGATTGCCATTCTCACGAACCGCCAGCGCCCCGTCCAGCTGGTGATGGCTGCCAAGGCCCATCCTTCAGACGAGAGTGGAAAGGAGATGGTAAAGAAGATGGTCAGCTTTGCAGCCAGGCCGGAGGTATCGAATCGGGTGGTGTTTCTGGAGGACTATGACATCGATCTGGCCCAGCATCTACAGCCAGGAGTGGATGTCTGGATCAACACTCCTCTGCGGCCAAACGAAGCCTGCGGCACGAGCGGAATGAAGGTGCTGGCCAATGGGGGGCTCAATCTCTCCAGTCTGGATGGCTGGTGGGATGAGGCATACGACTCGGAGGTAGGTTGGTGCCTGGGTGACAGAGAGGTGCACAATGAGCCGGCATGGGACGAAGCAGATGCCGATCAGCTCTACAGCCTCCTGGAGGAGAAGGTTGTGCCCCTCTTCTATGAGCGGAATCTAGAGGGTATACCAAAAGGCTGGGTGGCAATGGTGAAGGCCAGCATGGCCCGGCTCACTCCCAGGTTTAACAGCGCCAGGATGATGCGGGAATATGCAGAAAAGATCTACCGACCGGCGACAGCAGCCTACAGAAATCGAATTAAAGATGGAGCAAAGCTGGCAGAAGAGCTGGCCGGATGGCAAAAGCGGATCAATGATTGCTGGAAGGAGCTGCGATTTGGAAAGCTTACCACAAGCCTGGATGGCGACTCCTGGAGTTTTTCTGTGGAAGTATATTTCGGGGAGCTACACACCCAAGATGTCCAGGTAGAGCTTTATGCCGATCCTCTGCCTGAGGAGAGGGAGCAGACAGGATCGGGTCCTGGCCAGGAAGAAGAAAGCCGGAAGGACGGTGGATTGAACGACCGAGGACTGGAAAAGCAGAACGGCCCGGAGAGGATTGTCATGGCTCAGCAGGGACCGCTGGCGGGAGCCATAAACGGATTTATCTACAGCGCAAGGCTAGCGGCGAAAAGGGCAGCGGAGGACTTCACCCCCCGGATTGTGCCCTACCATGAGCATGCATTCATTCCCCTGGAAGAGGCGCATATTTTGTGGATGAGATAAAAGATCGATGACATGGATTTCTTAGAGCACATTACATGAGATATAAGGTCGTACTGGAATCGTCCAAACATACATATATAATGCTAACATTTTTGGGGATCTAAGAGGGATAAACTTGAGACTACTACAGATATTGATATTATCCTTATGTATAGCCTTAGCGTATATTTCAATAGCTGGTGCCTTCGAGCCCAAGGTAGTTGAGACAAATCCTAAGCTGGCAAATTTCACCGCATCCTTCTTCCCGCCGCATATTATTAACGTCACAGATGGGATATACCTGGCTTGCGGCTACACCAGGAATAACCCTCTGCTCATAGAGGGAACTGATGGGTTAATAGTCGTCGATCCCGGCGAGAGCACTAGCGCGGCAAATATAACCAAAAAGGCTTTCAATGATCACCTAGGCAACATCTTCGCCAGAAAACCGGTGAAAGCTATCATTTATACTCACCACCACGACTGCCATATCCATGGAGCTTCGGTCTACGCTGGCAACTCCCGCCCGCAGATCATAGCTCACGAGAACATCAACAAGACCCTGTTCTATGACTGGTATGGCCAGCTGTTCACAGGTAGACTTGTTGGCGGGGCTATGATGGCTGGGACCCTCTTTGCAAATGACCCAGGTTATTACTCAGGAGGTGCCCTCTTTGCAGTTCAGGTGCCGGGCCCTTCGGGTTACATGCCTCCGACATTAACTGTCAAGGATAAACTGGACCTGAACATCTCTGGGGTCCATATGCAGCTGTACTCAGTGCCCGGAGAGACCCGTGATGTGATCATAGTCTGGCTGCCCGAAAAGAAACTTATGGTCCAGATAGCCAACTTTTATGAGGCTTTCCCAGCCATAACTACCCTACGCGGAGCTGACTTCAGGAACCCCTTAGATTATGTTGATAGCATAGACTTCTACAGGAGCTTCAATCCTGAGATCATGGTCCTCCTCCACGGACCCCATCCGGTCCTTGTCGGGGCAGAAAACATAAGCCGTACCCTCACCAATTACAGGGATGCCATCCAGTATATCCACGATCAGACGGTCTACTACATGAACAGGGGTCTCACTCCCGGTGAAATTGCAGAAAAAGTTGACTTACCATCACATCTGGCCAGCGATCCATACCTGCAGGAGACTTACGGTCAGGTAGATCGCGATATATATGAGATATTCTGGTGGTACAGAGGCTATTTCGACGGTGAATGCAGAGACCTCTATCCTGTCTCGCCCAAAGAAGAGGCCAGGATGGCCGTAGATCTGGCTGGTGGTGTGGATAACCTGGCTTCCAAGGCTCAAGCTGCCCTGGATAATGGCAATACGACATGGGCTCTGGTATTTTCCGATGACGTCCTACAGCTCGATCCAGGGAACAAACAGGCCCGTGATGTCAAGAACGCGTCTCTGATAGCTCTGGCTGAGAGGACGTTCAATGCCCAGGAGCGCAACTACCTTCTCTCCGAATATCTCCTGGAGAGCGGACAGGTTAAGATGAGGCCCGTTAGCTTCAATCTGATAGATGATAACATCGTTCCCTTGATGCCAATGAACGCTATCAACCGGATACTGGACGTAAGACTCAATGCCACCAGGTCCGTTGATAAGGACGTTATTGCAGGACTCCACCTGACCAATAGCACCGAGCCTGCAGACTACTCTCTGCATGTTCGCTATGGGGTCCTCGAGGTTCTGCCCCAGGTACCTGCCGGAGCGGAGTTCAATATAACAACTGAGCCCATGGTCTGGAGGGACTTGGTTCTGAGCAAGTTAGACCCCAAGGCCGCTGTTTCCGAGGGTAAGGTAACCATAACCGGTGCCGGTCCAGAGGCCTTCTACGGATTCTTTGGCCTATTTGACTGAGGATGCCTGCCCAAGGTATCCTTCATCATCTTTTTATCATGGTTTCAGGTATTCCCATTAACTTAGCTGGCGAATATCGATGGATCAGCACCGCTCTGCAGCTTTCGGGATAACAATAGCCCTTTGCATCTCCCTCATACGCTCCCGCTTCTCTCCCGCTGCGGCTCCGAGCGCCGCCAGGCCGAATGCCATCGGGCCGGGCGGTTTTCCTCTCTTCACCACTACCTCGATCTGCCTGCTGGCAATTCCGCGCAGCACCTCTCTGATGTTCTCTATCTCAAACCGGTCCTCGATGATCTCCCGGAAGCTCTCTCGCAGCACGGCAAAATCGTCCAGCTTCCCGGCAAAGCCGATGAGCATGTCGGCATCCAGCTGCTGACGCCGGGCGCTCTTCTGCCTTCCTTTGTAGCTCTTCAGAATCATGAAGGAGCGGGTGGCATTGATTCGAAAGACGCTCTTCAGCAGGCTCGAATTCTGCACCGCCCGGTAGAGTAGCTGCTCGCAATTCTCCGCCCGGATGGAACTTATGACGCCGGTGATGTTCACCTTACAGGAGACGGGAAGAGAGAGCACAAAGCCCGAGTCGTCGGCGGTGACGATGACATCCTTCATTCGCTGCCTGGCCAGCAGGTAGGCAACCATTCGAGAGAGCCCATCATTGAAGCGCAGGCCGTAGCCGGTGAGAAAGTAGAAAACCCTGCGCCTCTCATCCCAGTCGAGGCACTCCTGCACCACTATTCTGCTGCCGGTGGGTGTGCCATCCTCACCGAGGAGATCGATCTGCTGGCGGAAGATCTCGAAGATACAGCGAGCGCTGTTCCTGTCGATGGGGTACTGGGTCTGCAGCCAGCGGATAATGTCTTCATCATTTTTATCATTGGCATTATTCGCATTATTAACATTATTATGGTCATTAATGCCCAAAATTTCCATTTTCCGGTCATTCATAATCCCATTCATCCCCCTACTCCTCATCATCCAGAGGATGTCTCCATGCATGCAGAGAACGCTCTTTGCCAGGTCGAAGGATAGGGGAGGCCTCTCTGATGACCAGGTGGGAATGTTGGCCCGTCCTGATGCGACGTCGACATAGATCTTTCCCCCCCGCCGGTAGCAGAAGGAGTAAGCCCCTCCGCCGATGGAAAAGATATCCCCTTTGTCCAGCTTCTCCAGGTACTTTTCATCCAGCTTTCCCAGAAAGCGGCCATCCCGGGTGAGAACATCGCAGGAAAACTGGTCTGCTATCATGCCTGAATTGGTGTAGTAGATCATTCGAGAGCTGCCGCCCCTCGATCCTATCAGCTTCTTTTCGGCGTCGTAGCGGATCTTTGGGTAGATGCGCCTCACTATCATGCCCTCATGGGCTGAGGAGAGATAGAGCACGGCGAGGAGGAGCTCCTCCTCGCTGAGGCTGCGGTAGCAGTAGGATCTTCTCACCACGCTCAGGACCTCGCTAATCGTCCAGTCTCTCTCCAGTGTCATTCCCACCAGATGCTGGGAGAGGGCGTCAAGGGCATTTGCTGGAATGTGAATTCTATCCACCTCGCCCCTCCTGGCCCTCTGTAGCATCACAGCGCACTCCATCAGCTCGTCTCTCTCCAGGACGATTATTCGCCCGATCACAACTCTATCAAGGCTGTGGCCGCCTCTGCCGAAGCGCTGCAAGAGAGCTGCCACTGACTTGGGCGAGCCGATCTGCAAAACGAGATCGATTGACGGCATGTCGATACCCATCTCCAGAGAGGTGGAGGAGAGGGCGACCTTCAGCGTCCCTTCCTTGAGGCGGCTCTCCGCATCCATTCGCCCTTCCCGGCCCATTGAGCCGTGATGGCAGGCGGAGTTCTCGGTGGTGTAAAACTGGGGAAAGCGAAGCCTCAGGTTCTGCAGAACCCTTTCCGCGCCATTTCTGCTGTTGGTGAAGATGAGGGTGCTCCCGTGCTCCTGAATGTGGCGGTGCAGCAGATCATAGAGCCGGCCCGTCAGATCCTTTTGGTCGGCAAGAATCAGATCAGGCACCGGGCAGAGCAGACGCAGGTCATGGCGGCGGAAGAAGCGGCAGTCCACCACCTCCACAGGCCGCAAATAGCCTGCCAGAAACTCGGCCACCTCCTCTAGCGGCTCAACTGTGGCTGAGCAGCCGATGCGAACGAAGTGGCCGGATAGGGGCTCGGCGGATGACGGCCCCGGCTCTTCTCCGACCATCTCGCTTAAATGCTTCTCCAAATGCTCCTCCAGAAGTTCCTCCAGCCGCTCCAAACTGAGGGAAAGGTGTACACCGCGCTTGGAGGCGGCCAGGGAATGAATCTCGTCCACAATGACCCAGCGCACGCCCTTCAGCTTCTCCCTGAACCGAGGTGAGCTGAGGAGAATGGCCAGAGATTCGGGAGTGGTGTTCAGGATATGCGGAGTCCTGGTCAGCATGCGGGCCTTCTCCCGGGCAGAGATGTCTCCATGCCGGATGGCGTGCCTGATCTCCTGCACCTGCAGCCCCTTTTCTTCGGCTCTCCTCCGTATCTCCTGAAGGGGCCTGTCCAGGTTTCGGTGAATATCGTTTGCCAGGGACTTGAGCGGGGAGATGTAGAGGCAGTAGACTCTCTCCTCCAGACTGCCAATGCTGGCCATTACAAAGAGCTGGTTGATGATGGCGATAAAGGCGGAAAGTGTCTTTCCAGAGCCGGTGGGCGAGCTGATGAGCACATTTTTGCCCTGGGAGATCATGGGAATGGCCTGGCGCTGGGGCGGAGTGAAGAGGCCGTCCTCTGACCGGAAGGAGGAGAGCCACCACTCCTGCAGGACGGGATGAAAGAGAGAGAGCAGGGCAGCGTCTTCTGAGGAGACGGGCGGGTCGAAGGAGTTGGTGGTGGCTGGAGGAGCGGGTGAGTCTGGTGAGTCGGGCATTTCGCTGCCGGATTGGTGAGGATGAGAAATAGATCTTTTGGCGGCTGGGCCAGATCGCAGAATCTGAAGGCCGGGCCCCTATCTGGCGATGCGGGCGGAGACCGGTTTCATGCCTCACCAGCTGCCGCCCGCGGTCGACTGCGCACGAGCGCATGCGCCAGCCCGCCACAGCCCACAGTGGGCTGTGTGTGGGCCAGGTGGCGGATGCAAGGCTGCCTGAAGAGAGGCTATGACTTTAGTCTCATCCCTTGATCGCTTTTACCCTCGCAAAGATCTGCTCCAGTGTATCCGCATTGCTCTCTGTAAAGCTGAAGGGCGATTTCGTGAACGGCTGGAAGTAGATGGGAACATCATCCAGGCGATAGAATGTCCCGTCGCACTCCATCGCATCAATCACTCCCGGCAGAACAACATCTGACAACATGGTAGTCGGACAGTGGGAGATATCGATGCAGACTACCGGAATCTCTGCCATATACTCGGAGCAGATCGCAGGAAAATGCGATACCGGATCGGCAGAGAGAATCAAAGCAGCATCCACATCCTTCTCTCTGAGCAGGTCAACCGATGTGTACTCTCCTGGATTGTAGCGCGGATAGCCACGGGAGAAGTCAAGGCCGAAGGGAAAGCCGTAGAGGTAAGAGGCGATCTGGTTAAACCCGGCCACATTGCAGTGGCCCCTCAGAGCGCCGATCACGAACTTGGTGTGGGCGTTCAGTTCTTTGACAAGATTGAGAGCCGCTTCGGCATTGCGGTGCTTTCCGTATGATGAGGCTATCCCAAGGCCCACATAAATCGACCCGAATTTGCAGCTTTTCATCATATCGAGCATCTCTTCCATCTGGGAGATGGGAACGCCAGTGGTCTTCTCCACAGATGGGTGCGGCCTCTTGCCGTGCAAAAGGGTGAGCAACGCTGAGAGAAGCTCATGGTCGCTGTTGGGCTTCAGCTGAATATGCAGATCTGAATTCTCGGCAGTGATGCTCCTTCTCGGGTCCACGGTGATGACTGTCCGGTCAAACCTTCCCCGCCGCGTCCAGTAGCCCCGCGGGTAAATGGCATAGCGGGACATGTGCCTGGGCATCGATTCAAGGGGATTGGAGCCCCAGTAAACGATAAGATCGGACCGGGATTTGCTCTGACCGGCTGTCGCTCCCACCCTTCCCGACTCCTGAATTCCCATGGCGGTAGGCCCGTGGCAGACGGTGGCATTGGAGTCGACCACTGCTCCCAAATACTCTCCAAGATGCAGCCCCACCTCCATGGCCTCACATGATGTCTCGCTTCCCATGAAGAGCAGAGGCCGCCTGCAAGCAGCCAGAATCTGCGCCGCCTTATCTATCGCCTCATCCCACTGAGCAGGCCTGACTGTATTCCCTTCCCTGATGAGCGGCTGCCTGATCCTATGGCTGCTGACGATCTCCTGAAACTTTGCATTGCCCATCTTGCAGGCATTTCTGACCGTTATGCTGTCTCCAGACAGCTTTACCTGAATGTCATCACACGACGCCCCGCAGACAGGGCAGACGATGTTCTTTGCTGTCTCTGACCTCTCAGGTACCTCTAATATCTCTGACGCCATCGTTATCTCACCTGCCCTTGCCTTTTTCATGCTTTGCATACAGCTTTACAGTCAACTCTCTTGCATCCAATACATCATCATTTGTGGGCTCAACCCGCACGGGAGAACCTTTGTAGAGCGGCGAGCCTGTTGAGAACGTCTCAGGATCAACCACCACATTGGACCAGATCGCCCTGGGCATGAATATCTGTCCGGGCTCTACGGAGTTCTCAGAGAAGGCATTGACCGCAACGCTTCGCCTGCCGTCCATGGTGGATACGAGCACCTTTTCAGGACAGCCCATAGACTGATAATCCTGTGGATTCATTCTGCAAACAGCGCACTCCTCAGTGTACTCCTCTGTGAGCTTGCTTCCTCCCTTGGCCAGCCTTCCTTCATCAATGGTGCTTCCGCTATTGAGCAGAAATTCTCTCATATTCTATCCCTCCCGGCAATAAAGAGTGCCTTTGGGATTCTTTCCCAGTGAATAATCTCCGGCGTGCTTGATAAACCGTCCCTCGAGCTTGATATCGCCCAGCATCACATTCTCCTCCCGGCCCGTCTCGACAAAACCGGGCGAAGGCTGCTTGATGCCACCGCATACGGCAATGGTTCCGCCGTTCATCTCCGCTCCCACGCCTCGCACCGCTGAGCCCTTCACCAGTATGAGCCCGCCGTTTTGCCGAATGCCGCAGAAGTTCTCCACATTTCCAGCTACTATTATCCGTCCGTTTACCAGTCCTCCGCCAAGCTGGCTCCTGGCGCTGCCGTCTACGACAATCTCCCCTCCAGTCATGCCTCTCCAGCTTCCCCGGTAAGCAGAGCCGATATGGTCCCCAGCGTTTCCCTGAATGTGAATCTGCCCGCCTTTCATCTCCATGCCGGTCCAGGACCCGGCATCCCCTTGGACGAGAATGCTGCCTCCAGCCATCTCCTCGCCCAGATGCATTCCCGCCGAGCCGCGAATCTCTATCCGGCCCGACTTCATACCCTGGCCGATGCGCTTGACCCGGGAGACATCCCCATCGATGATGATGCTGGTCTCCTCCGGCTTCGCTTCCCCAGGCTGGCCTGCTTGGCTCATATCCACCTCAAAGAACTCGGATAGGGGAAGAGTCTTCGGTCCCTGCCAAACGAGCAGCCCCTCGATCTCCTCCTTCTTCTTTCCGGCAAAATTTTCCGGCATGATTACCTCAGCCTCAACTGTGATTCCAATGCCGCCCTTGGGTCTCAGAAGAATCTCTGCCATCTCTTTACCTCCTCGCCAGGGCCTCGATCTCTTGCGGCCTGTTTACAGGAATTGCCACAGGATTGGTCAGATACTTGTCCGGCACCGGATAGTTGGCATAACCCACTGTATAGTACTTGAACCAGTCCTTGAGATCGGCGTGCATATCCTTCTCCAGATCTTCGTCGACATAAGGCCGACAGTAGTACCTCCTGCCCACCGGAACGGATACGATCTCCCCTTTTCTGGCCACTATCCTGCCGTCCTTGATAGTGTAATCCGGCCTGGACAGCTTCGCCTTCAATGTCGCAGTATCGTTCGTATCGAGTTTGCTCGGGTCGATATCATAAATCGTGACATCCCCGTCCGCTCCCAGCCCCAGGTGGCCTTTCCGGTAGGCCATGCCTATGGTTCTTGCCGGATTGGCGCGGGTGATAACTGCTATCTCGTAGAGACTCAACTCCCGGTCCACCCCGCCGAGGCTCGACTTGTCGTAAGCCCATTTGTGGCATTCCTTGGCAGTATCGTCTCTGGCCTTCTTGGACATCAGCCAGGTGATCACCTGTGGGTATTGCGTGAAGATTCCGCCGTTGGGATGATCGGTGGTCATGATGGTCTTCCAGGGATCATCGATGAGCAGCAGGACCTCAAGCCCAATCGCCCACTGCACGCTGTGCACCGGGCTGCCCTTAAGATAAGCCAGGGAGAGCACTCCTGAGCCGCACTCCATTTCCACATCGCAGTTGGACCATTTCTGGCCGGTGAGCATGTAGAGGTCATGCTGGGCCGGGCCGTCGCCGGTCATGGTTGTGGCCGGGCCGAATGGCACGCTGCCGCTGTCGATCACCACATCGTCGACCTGATTTATGTATTTGGCCAGGTCAGGCGCTCCCGAGCAGAAGTCTCTCCAGGATGATCCGCCGTAGGCGCTGAACTGGGCATGAGCCAGGTAGACGGTCTGCCTTCTTCTGGCGTTCTCCCGTGTCTCCGCCCACTCGAGATTCGACCGATTCTTGGCATTCATGCCTGAGGTGATCATCAGCGAGTCCCTGGCAATCTCCCAGTTTCCGGGATGACCCAGGTTATTGGCATGCAGGTGCAAAGACATGGGCAGGCCCAGCATCTCGTTGACCTCAGCGAGGCCCCGGATGATCTCTCTGGGGGTTATCTCAAAGTGGATGTTGGGCTCGTCCAGGCCGCGCACATTTTTGGCCCAGCCCCAGTTCTCGACACCGGCAGGATTGACGCATTTGATTCCGTAGGCCTTGTGTGTTCGCATCATCCAGGCAACGTAGGCCGCTGCCCTATCCAGGTCGCCCTCCTTGAGATAGCGCATGATAAACCAGTTGTTGCCCAGGACCATGTAGGCACCCATATCCAGAATGGGTGTGGATCGCATCTCCTCATGGGTGTGGCGGGCTTCCAGAGGAGGCATGGCCGCTTCAAAGACCGTGGTGTAGCCCATAGCAGCGTAATCGTAGCCCTGCTTGTAGACAGATGGGACTGTGTAGCCGCTGCCGCTATGGGTTAGCGCCGTCTTCTTCCTTGCAGATTTGTAGTGATCCTCGGGGCGCATTAGCCGTCCTGCATTGACCTTGGCTCCGGCTACGTGGGAATGGGAATCAACGCCGCCGGGCATGACTGTCTTTCCGGCGGCGTCTATAATTGTAGCATCTCTCTCTTCAACTCCGCTGAGGGCGGAGACCACCTTTCCGTCTTTTATAAAAATATCATTGACATCGCCGTTTATTCCATTGAATGGATCAAAGAGATAGCCGTTTCTGATAATCATGGTACTGGTAGTAGCTGCCATTCAAGTCGCCTCCTTTCGCTCTAGCCAAATCGCCTGGACCGGACAGATCATGCTGCAAGTGGCGCAGCTTCCGCAGGCATTCTGATCCACCACCTTTACAGTGCCGTTGCAGACCTCGAGAAGCGGCTTTTCGTCCAGCTCATTGAGATGACCTGCAGCCAGATAAGGATCGAATAGAGCGTTGACCGGACAGGCGATGACGCAGTTTCCGCAGCCCAGACAGGCATCCTCGTCGGTCTTGATAATGGAGGTCAATGTGGGCCTTGGAGCAGGAGCGCTCAGTTTCTTTTCCAGGGCTTTCTTTCCCTTCATCTCGGCAATGATGGCGCTCTTGGAAACGGTGATTGCTCTGACCGGGCAGGCCTGCTGGCATGCTCCGCAGTAGATGCAGGCATCCTTTCTGTGAGAGACCTTCTCTACCATCTCTGCCGCTTTGCCTTCTTTATTGAAGAGGGCATTGGCAGGACAGGTATGAACGCAGGTTCGGCAAGCCTGGCAGACTTTGTCGTCCCGGAAGAACTGGCCGTCAAATGGCTTCTGGTAGGTTATGGCTCCTGCCGGGCAGACCTGAGCGCACCAGCCGCAATGAACGCACCGGCTGAGGTCTATCTTGGTCTTGCCCATCATCCTCAGGCTTCCGTCTTCCGCCAGCTCTCTGTCCGTTATCTCAATGCAGGACCGGGGGCATACATCCACGCACAGCCCGCAGTGCACGCATTTATCGTCGACAGCCGTCGGCTGCAATGCCGCGCTCAGATAGGACTCATCTCTTTCCGCCTTGCCGGCTGTGCGAAGCTCCAGAGCTCCTGTGGGACAGACTCGGGCGCAAAGAGCGCATAAGACGCAGGCTCCGCTCCTTTTCTTCTCAATGAAGTCCTTGTCAATCAGACCGCGGGCCACAGCTCCAACTGAGCCGATCACCAATTCCCCTTTGGGGCAGACCTGGACACATGATCCGCAGCCGATGCACTTTTCCGGCAGATAGACATGCTGCCTATCATCTCGGGATTCCAGTAAAACCTCTCTCATCCGTTACCCTGCCTCCATTGAGATTGCAGGGAATGGCATAAAGAGGTTTTGCACGAAAGAATTCAGTCATTGCTGGAATTGCTTTCGTTATCATATGACTGAACAGTTTCTTTTATTTTCCAGCACTCTATGTCTATTATTTATGAAATCATTATTTCCTGGGGCTAGCTCAATAGCTTTATCAAATGCCTCTATTGACTCACTTAAAAAGCCAATTTTTGTTGGAATAGCTTTGGTCTCATTTCCCAAGCAATAAAACGCTATTCCTTTGTTGTTCCAAGCTTCTGCATCTTCTGGATTAAGCTTGATGGCCTCGTCAAGTGCTTTGATCGCCTCCTCGTATTTGTGAATTTTTATTTGAAGTATACCTTTATTGTACCATGCATCTTCAAATCCTGGATTTAATTTAGTAGCTTGATCATAGGCCTCAATAGAATCAATGTCTCTTCCACCTTTCTGCAACGCAAGAGCTCTATTATACGATATATTCGCATTCTTTGGGTCTAGATTATTTGCGTTTGTATAGGCTTGAATCGCGTTGTCAGAATCATTTAAATAGAAGTAAGCCATGCCTAGTCCATTCCAGGAATTAACATCAGAGTAGTTTAGCTCAGTAGCATTATTAAAAAGGCGCGATGCATTTTCATAATCATTCCGCTGCAAATAGGAATAACCAAGGTTATAGAATAGAATAAATGCTTCTGATAAACCCGGCTCGGAATCATTGGCCTTATATGCCCAATACTTGGATCTGTCTAGATCGTTAACGTCGTGTGTAGCATTATACCTCGCGTAGGCTTTCTTGCTTAGAGTCAGACCTTTGAATGCTTCCCATATTTGTGGGGATATCTTATTTTTTCCTTCTGATTTGATTAATTTTAAGGATATCTTAAAAGCCAGGTCTTCAATTATATTCCCTTTAACATCGTAATCATTATCAGGAAATAAATCCTTCATTTCTCCGGTGACAATCTCTGCAATTGGCGGATCGTCCAAAACGGCAGTAACATACGCCTTTGATCCTGATCTTTGAATGCGGCCAGCAATCACATGATTTTTCTTTCTTCCAATTGATTCCTTAATGGATAGAAGCAATTGGCCTAAAGACAAAGAAGCTCCTCCTGCCGGTACATTTCCTATCTCTGCGATTCTGGTATCAATTGAACTGGCATAGGAACGAATCAGAGATAAATCACTAATTGGAAAGTTCTTCATTGGATAAATTTTTTGGTGTTGGCTATTTACATACTGGATTGGCACGGTTTTTTCATTATTTTCTTTGATGTCAACTAGATTGATGCGAAGCAAATCAGCGATGAATTCACCGCTAAGACTCTTTTCTGTGCTCTCGAATGGTTCTACTGTCAGTCCTTCCTCTGGCCAAATTAACCACGCTATAAAAAAGATGATCAGAGCTATTAATATAATCAATATCATTACTCTAAAAATATATAAGAGTTTGTCATGAATTTTTTTAACACTAGTGATGTCATCAGACTGCATCTTTGTCTCGATTAACTCTGATTGATCCAATAGTAGCATGTTCAATCCAATTCATGCGAGTGGATCACATCGTGGTGGTGATAGGATAAGGCCATTATCATCTCGTATCTCTTTTAGGCAAAGAGGAATTTTTCCTCGATCACTTATTGTTTTCTTCGGAGAACTTTTGATGGTCAGCCTCTCTTGTGGATTTAGCTCAGTAGCATTATTTAAAGCAGAAATCGAGGTGTTGTATTTCTGAATGGCGATTTCTTCATTATTCTTGGCTTCAGTAAATCCTGGATCCAGGCGAGTTGCGTTTTCATAAGCTTGAATAGCTTCGGCATACTTCCCCAAATAATAGAGCGCTATGCCTTTGTTGTTCCAAGCTTCTGCATCTTCTGGATTTAGCTCGATGGCTTTGTTAAGCGCTTTGTTGGCCTCGTCATAATTACCTATTTTTTTTAGAAGTGTTCCTTTATTGTACCATGCATCTTCAATTCCCGGATTTATATTAATAACTTGGTCATAAGTCTGAATAGATTCGTTATACTTTCCTAGACTTTGGAGAGCAATGGCCTTATTATACCATGCTTCCGCAAATTCTGGGTCCAAGCGGGTGGCGTTTTCGTATGCTTGAATAGCTTCTGTATACATTCCCTTATAATAGAGGGCTATGCCTTTATTATTCCAAGCATCTGCATATTGCGGATCCAGCTCGATAGCTTTATTAAAATACTCTAAAGCTTCTTCGTTTGCACTTGCATTCGTTCTTCCATCGTAATATATTCCAATAGAATATCCTTTGTTATTATATGCCTCCGCATTTTGCGGATCCAACTCGATGGCTTTGTCAAAGTCCTGAATGGCTTCGTCATATTTCCCCAGATCTCGGAGAGAAACGCCATTGTCAATCCATTCCTTTGCTGTTGTTTGCCCAAATGCCGGAATGCATAAAGCAGCGAATAACATTAGAATTATTCCTAAATTACTCTTCATTAAAATCCTTCCTTAGGGCTAATCATCTCCTTTAATTATTAACCTTTCGGATGATTGCACATATGCATAAAATTATATGCAAAATAAGAAAGAAGGGCTAAAATGAGCCGCTCATTCTCACCCCATCGCTTCTATCCGGCAGGCTGCCATCTTGTACTCCGGGATCTTGGAGACCGGATCAAGGGCATCGGAGGTTATGATGTTGGTTCCCTGCCAGTGGAAGGGCATGAAGACCATCCCTGGCTTCACCTTATCCGTCACGCGAGCCCTGGCTTCAGTCTCTCCCCGAACGGTCTTCACCTTAACCATATCATCCTGCTTAACATTCAGCTCCTCGGCATCCCTGGGATTGATCTCAACATAAAGCTCAAAGTCCCTTTCCAGAAGCGAGGGACTCCTGCGCGTCATGGAGCCGCTGTTGTAGTGAACCACAATCCTCCCTGTGGAGAGGAGCAAGGGGTATTTCTCGCTGATCTGCTCGCCCGCAGGCCTGTTCACTACGGAGGCGATATTTGCCTTTCCATTCGGGTGGGAGAACCTCTCCCGGTGCAGGATATCCGTTCCAGGGTGCTTCTCATCAGGACAGGGCCAGCGCAGCCCTCCGATCTTCGAGATCCGCTCTTTGGTCATGCCGCCGTACTGGGGCACATTGCGGTTGATCTCTTTGAGCACATCCTCTGCAGAAGTTCCGCCCAGATCCAGACCCAGCCGTTTGCCTATCTCATTGACTATCCAGATACCTTCCTTCGCCTCGCCCACAGGAGGAACGGCCTGGTCTATCCACTGCACCCGCCGCTCCATTGAGGTGTAACTGCCATCCTTCTCAGCCCAGGCAGCTGCCGGCAGAATAAGGTCAGCCATCCTGGCGGTGGCGGTCATGAAGATATCCTGGACGATAAGAAAGTCAAGGCTGTCCAGCGCCGCTCTGGTCTTGTTGATGTTTGCATCGCAGATGACGGGATCCTCTCCGACCAGGTAGAGGGCTTTGATGCGGCCATCCAGCGCCGCTTCTGTCATCTCCGTTGCAGTCAGACCCGGCCCGAGAGGCAGATCGTCTGCTTTCCACGCAGCCTTGAAGAAATCCACCGACTTCGGGTCCGAGGCTCTCTTGTAACCAGGATAAAACTCGGCCATGCCGCCCATATCGCAATTTCCCTGGACGTTATTCTGTCCGCGCATGGGCATTACTCCGGCGCCCGGCCGGCCTATCTGACCGGAGATCAATGCTATTGTGGCGCAGGCTTTCACATTGTCTGTACCGCAGACATGCTGGGTTATTCCCATGGAGTAAAGCAGAGCGGAAGCAGGAGATTTGGCATAAATTCTCGCTGCCTTGATGATATCCCCTTCGGGGACTCCTGTCAGCTCTGCCGTCTTTTCGACGGTAACATCTTTGAGATTGTCCAGCAGCTCGGCAAATCCTTCCGTTCTCTCTTTGATGAAACTCTCGGCAATCAGGCCCTCGTCCACTATCACCTTCATCATGCCTCTCAAGAGGTCAATGTCGCTGCCGGGCTTGATTCTCAGATGAATATCCGCCATCCAGGAGGTGGAGGTGATGCGCGGGTCGGCCACGATCACCACAGCGCCATTGTCCTTGGCCTTTTGCGCCCAGCGGGAGACTATGGGGTGAGCCTCGGTGAAGTTCGTGCCCAAGGCAAAGATGCACTTAGAGTTTTCCAGGTCGAGGAGATTGTTGGTCATTGCACCCGTTCCAAAGACAGCCCCAAGCCCTACCACAGTAGGCGAATGGCATAGCCGAGCGCAATTGTCCACATTCGGGCTGCCCATGAGCCGGGCCAGCTTTTGCATCAGGTAGTCCTCTTCATTATTGCAGCGAGATGAGACCATGAAGCTCAGAGATTTGGCCCCATGCTTCATCTTGTTTTTTGCCAGTGCTCCGGCAGCCATGTCCAGCGCCTCATCCCAGGAGACCCTGACGAAATCCTCGCCCACCCTCTTCAGGGGATATTTTAGCCGCTCCTCATGATTCAAAAACTCCAGAACTGCATTGCCTTTGGGACAGAGAGCGCCCTCATTTGTCGGGTGGTCGGCCATGTATTCAATGCCTGAAGCTTTGCCTTTTTCCACTACCAGATACATGCCGCAACCCACTGCACAGTATGGGCAAATAGATGGCACCAATTTTGTGGACAATTAAATTCCTCCGAAAGTAAGCAGACAGGATTTAAAGCAGAGCGAGATCATCGGGCCTTGTCGATAATAGCTACCCTGATTGCCTTCTATTTGGTTGTGTTGCATAATACCAGGCATATCGTCCCTGCCGCCATATTCATTCCGCCGTGGGTTTATGAATGTTTGCATTGCGATTTGAATCCAGAGGCTAGACAAGATGCAGGATGCCTCATATAATTTCCTAAGACTTCTGCCATTATTCTCAAATAGTTCAAAATAGCCTGGTCGCCATCGACCTGATGGAGGTGAGGCCAGAAGCTCGAGCAAAGATGGAAAAGAGACTCCTTTCAGGAGCTCATTGCTCAAGGTTGGGGGCCTCCACCCCAACTCTTCAACGCAATCGCAAGATGAAACTGAGCAGGGGAATTCACATCCTGCCCAGAAGCCCTGATCTAAGCTGTGATCTTGCTCTTTGCGATGTACTTGATGAGGTCCGGGCCGAGTCTGGCCTTCTTCTGAATCTGGCTCGCCAATTCCTCAATGGAGGCTCCGCTGGCAACCATGGAATTGATCTCCTCGAGCGTTGCATCCTCCACAGTGAAGTACTCATCGAGATCCTTTCTATGGCCCCAGACATCTCCTTCCAAGAGCTCGATGCCCTGCATGTCCAGGAATACCTGAATGGCGTTGGACATGGTCTTGTGATAGGATGGAGGCACCTGAATCATTCGCAGCCTGGGACATCTCTGCATCAGGCCGAGGAAATCTACATTGCTGGCCCGAAAAGCCAGATGAACCATCTTCTCATTGGGATTGAGATTTGAAATCTCATTCTTTGAGCTAACTACTCTAAGTCTCATCCAATTCTCCTATCTGCTAAAGAATGTTCACTAGTATTAATAGACACTTAAAGTTGACACATGTGTACAGATCGGTGCCCATAAGCTATACACATGCACATAAATAAATTCCTCTGGCCGGTCAGTGTACTAAAATAGACAAAAATGATGCAATATTAAAATCTTAAGTTTCGCTGAGGTTCATAACCGATTCTTCAAGGATAGAAGGTAAAGAAGCATTTTTTCGTCCCATACTCTCTCTGCTGCAAGGCCGCAAATCTCGAATAAGACCGCTTCCACAATCAGATATACACATGCCTTATCTCGAATACAGCCTGTGAGGGACTGCCTGCCTCGCCCTATTGCGGAATGGATGTGCAGCTTCGGTCCTTTCGCAGATGAATAAACCGTAGCCATGCCGAAGACCTCCCAGGCGCTATCATAGTCTTCGAAATTAGGTGTCGGAGGAATCACAGGAGACTTTGGCCCGGTCACTGCCCGCCCGTCTCGGAGCGCCCCAAGGAAAAGCGCTGCGCAGGACTCGATCTTCTTCTCATTAAGAAACTTCTGCAGCGATTCTATGAAATCTTCATCATGGTCCATCCTCAGGACGAAGACACGGCCCAAGCTGCCCTCGGAATATTGCATAAGGAGTAATTTATCCTGCCGTTCTTAACATTTTCCGTCCTTTTAGTCTGCCGCTTATATTTTTAGGTTTAGTATTTATATTATTAATCATTATTATTCAGACCGTTATCATAAAGAGATCAGCTCTCTAAGCCTTCCCCAGATCCTGGCATCCACCTGTCGAGCATTTTCGTCAGATCTTTTCGCAGTATGGGCTTGGCTATGAAATCGTTCATTCCCGCCTGAATGCACCTGTCTCGATCTCCCTGCATAGCCAGAGCAGTCATGGCAATGATCGGTATCGCTGGATTGAGCGCCCTGGACTCAGGCCGCCGGATGATCCTGGTTGCTTCATAGCCATCCATCTCAGGCATTTGGCAGTCCATCAACACCAGGTCGTAGGGAGTGGTCTGGAGCGCCTTAACTGCCTCCAGGCCATTGGCAGCGACATCGGATCTCATCTCCAGCTTTGCCAGCAGCGCCTGAGCGACTTTTTGGTTCACGGGGTTGTCTTCCACCACCAGGACACGCATCTTTTGTTTATGTTTTTTAGATGATGTTGTTTCATCAATTCGGTCGGCGGCCGATTCGATCTCTGTCTTCGTATGGTCCAGGTCCTCCTGCGAAGGGGCTATTTTCGTCCGTTTTTCGAAAACCGCAGTAAACCAGAATGTAGAGCCTAAATTCACCTCGCTCTTTACGCCAATGGTGCCGCCCATCAATTCCGCCAGCTGTTTGGATATGGCCAGACCCAGGCCGGTGCCTCCGTACTTCCGAGTCATCGAGCCATCCAGCTGTGAGAACGGCGAGAATAGAATATCCATTCGGTCTGCCGGGATTCCAATGCCGGTATCGCTTACTGAGAAGCATATTGTCGCATTGCGATCATCCTCGCTCTTCAAAGCGGCACGAATCACCACTTCACCCTTCATAGTGAACTTCACCGCATTGCCGCCCAGGTTGACCAGAATCTGGCGCAGCCTTCCCGGGTCCCCATGCAAGAGATGCGGAACCTGTTCATCCACCTGGATGCGCAGTTTTAGCCCTTTATTCTTTGCGGACAGGGCCAGCAGATTGGCAGTCTCTGCCATAACGGATCTGATGTCATAGTCCAGCATCTCCAGTTCCAGCTTGCGGGCCTCGATCTTGGAGAAGTCAAGGATGTCATTGATAAGAGACAGCAGTATCTCGCCGCTGATGTGAGCAATTTGGGCATATTCCTGCTGCTCGGCGCTCAGGCCCATATCCTGTAGCAGTCCGGTCATGGCAATAATTCCGTTTAGCGGAGTGCGGATCTCATGGCTCATGTTGGCCAAAAATTCACTTTTGGCCGCATCTGCTTGCCTCGCCTGTTTGGTCAGTTTATTTGATCGCATGATAGCGATTTCCAGGTTGCGGTTGGTTTGCTGCAAATCTTCTTCCATGCGCTTGCGATCGGTGATATTCATAGCCACATGGACTATTCCCTGAACAGAGCCATTTGCATCTTTGATTATGGAGCTTCTTGACAGCCAGACCCTGCCGTCCGGAGTTGCGACCTCGCCTTCATGAAAACGCCCTGTTTTAGCAGCCTTGCATGCTGTGCACCCAGGGCACGGCTCCTTGAGGCCCTGCAGAATCTCATAGCAGAAGTGCCCTTTAATCTGCTGCATCGATAGCCCCAGAGAAGCCTGCACTGCTTCATTCAGCCAGATGATTCGCATGTTAGTATCTATATACTCAACAGAAACGTGTCTCAATCCGTTCAGGATGGCAGCCTTCTCTTGCTCAGAAGAGATCAGTGCTTGCTCAGCATTTCTGCGATCGGTTATATCAACGATGATGCCCAAGAGGCCGATGAACTGCCCATTGGAATCCTCCATGCGCCGGCCGCTGACCAATCCCCAAAAATCGCTGCCATCCCTGCGAATATAATGTCGCTGCATGTAGAGATTATCGATCCGGTCTTCCATCAATGCTTGCATTCGATCTGTTCCCTCCGAACGCTCATCCGGATGAACCAAGGAGGGATATGCAGAGCCGACTATCGTCTCCATCGGACAGGCAAACAGCTCTTCCATCCTCTGGTTGGCTTTTGTAATCCTGCCAACCGGATCGATTATTAGTATTCCTGCAGAGGATGTCTTAAAAATGGTCCTCAGCCTCAGCTCGCTCTCTCGCAAAGCCTCCTCGGCCCTCTTACGTTGCGTGATATCCTCTATGACCCCAAAGACTGTTTTCTTTGCCTGATCGTATTCCGCCAGGGAATGAATATCAAGAATCTGTCCATCTGAAGGCCTCTTGATTTTGAATTCAACATCATAGGGCTTTCCATCAATAACCAGCTCAGAGAGGCTCCTGTCGAGAAGGGCCCGACACCCCGGCAGGGGGATCTTTTTCACATCGAGAGGCGACCACTCATCGCCCTCCAGGCCGTAGATCCGCTTTGCTCCTTCTGATGCGCGTAACTTATCCTCATCGAAGGAAAATTCCCAGTGGCCAAACCTGGCAATTTCCTCCGCCCGTTTGAGGCGCTTTTCGCTTCCCAGTAGCGCCGCTTCAGTCCATTTCCATTCTGAGATGTCACGCACGTTGGCCTGTATCAGGATCTTTTCTCGCACTTTCATAGAAGTAAGCTGGACGGTTGCCGCAAATTGTTCGCCGTTAGGCCGGCAATGCATCCATTCGAAGTAATGGGAGCCCTTCTGAAGGGCGATCTCAATCACCTCTCGGAATCTGTCAGAGGATTTCTGGCCATTCGGCTGCATCTCTGGCGAGATGTCCAGGGGAGAAAATGTTTTAAGATCTGCAATATCCCCTATCTCGAACATCTTGAGCGCCGCCGGATTTGCCGAGATTATCTTCCATAGGGGCGCAGAGAGGGTAATCAATGCATCCTGAGAGCTTTCAAAGATGGCCCGAAACCGCTCTTCACTCTCTTGCAGTGCATCCTCAGAAGCCTTGCGCTCTGTAATTTCACGGATGGACTGGATTGCACCCACAATATTGCCGTCGCCATCCTGCAGCGGAGACGCTATCCCCCAGAGGTAGGCGCCTTTGCCCTGGTTGAGCCGGGGAGCAAAGGATTCGGCGATCAGTTGATGTTTTTTTCTTGTAAATGAAATATATTTCTCTTCAAACTCCGGCAGTCTATGGAAGATAAAATCAATGAGAATCGGCCTTGCTTCGCCCAGGAAAGGCACTGCATAGGCAAAATTGCCCCTACCCACAATCTCCTCTTTCTGCAATCCGGTCATGGCTTCTATGGCGCGATTCCAGGCAAGAACTGTTCCGTCAGAATTTATGGCAAATGTGGCATCGGGCAGAAGATCGATGATGTTGGCCAGCCGAATCTTCAGTTCATGATTCGCAGTTTCTGATTGATTGCTGCGGTCGCTGATGTCTGTCGTGATGCCGTGGACAATTGTCCGGCCGTCTGGCTGCCGCGCAGCATAGCATCTGGAACGAACCCAAAGAGCGGTGCTATCCGCTTTCCGCAGGCGGTGTTCTGTGGCAGTCTCCTTTCCGGGCGAATTTATGGCCTGGGAGATCATCTCCCGGACAGATGGCAGGTCCTCCGGGTGCACATAGGAAAGATACCTCTCATAGCTGCTTCGGATAGTATTCTCCGGCAGGCCCAGCATTCTGTCTGCGGCCGGAGATACATGGCAATGGAGATGGCGATTGACATGGCTATCAATGTCATTTTTCTCAGAATCAGCATGAAAGTGCCATAGGATTTCGTATGTCATTGGGATGGCCTGTGCAAACCTGCTCTTGCTCTCTTCTCTGCCTTATACATCTTTCGGAAGATATTTTTATATTATGACGAATCCCTATTATCTCTGCCTCAAATATCTGAGATGTGACATAGATTCTATAAATAGTAATAATAACAGTGTGGTCGCCAAATGCCTGTCAGCCCGAGAAGGATAAGAGCATTGAGAAAAGAGAGCCATGAGCGCCATGAGCGCCAGCCAAGCGGCCCGGTGATCTACTGGATGAGTCGCGATCAAAGGGTCAGGGACAATTGGGCTCTGCTCTATGCCGGAGAGCTGGCCAAAAAGCATGGCTGCCATCTGGCTGTGGCCTTTTGCCTGGCTCCTCGTTTCCTGGGTGCGACGGAGATGCAGTATCGCTTTATGCTGCAAGGGCTAAAAGAGGTGGAAAATGATCTCTCAGCTCGAAATATCCCTTTTGTCCTTCTTCAGGGCGACCCCAGGGAAGAGATCTCCCGACTGATAGAAGAATGGGGCGCTGGAGCACTGGTATGCGATTTTTCTCCGCTGAGAGAGAGCATAGAATGCAAGAGCCATCTTGCAGAACAGAACGAAATCTCCTTTTATGAGGTAGATTCCCACAACATCATTCCCTGCTGGCAGGCCAGCCAAAAGCAGGAATGGGCCGCCTACAGCTTTCGCCCCAAAGTTCATCGCCTCCTCTTCGAATTTCTCGACGAATTTCCGGATCTACCTGAGAATGCGGCCATAAAGAAGACAAATGATGGTCCGGCGGATATCTCTGCCAAAGAAGACGGGTCTACTGGGGTCGACTGGCAGGAGGCCCAAAAGTGGCTCAAGGCAGATGCAATGCCTGAGGCAAAATGGATTGTGCCGGGAGAAGCAGCGGCATTATGGCAGCTGGACCATTTCCTGAAGCACGGGCTTTCTGGATACTCAAAAGACAGAAATAATCCCAATATCGCCGGCCAGTCCGGGCTTTCTCCCTATCTTCACTTCGGCCAGATCTCTGCCCAGCGTGTGGCTTTGGAGGCACTGAGAAGCGGAAAAGATGCCGGCGCATTCTTGGAGGAGCTTATAGTGCGAAGGGAGCTGTCAGACAATTACTGCTACTATAATCAGCATTACGATGATGTGCAGGGCTTTGCCTTCTGGGCGATACGGAGCCTTGATGAGCACAGGGGCGACAAAAGAGAATACCTCTATGCTCTTTCAGAGCTGGAGAATGCTCGCACCCATGATGATCTGTGGAATGCTGCCCAGCAGGAGATGCTTCAAATGGGAAAGATGCATGGCTACATGAGAATGTATTGGGCGAAAAAGATTCTAGAGTGGACGGCCTCACCTGAAGAAGCCCAGGCGGCGGCCATTTACCTGAACGATCGCTACGAGCTGGACGGCAGAGATCCCAATGGATACGCAGCAATTGCCTGGTCTATCGGCGGTCTGCATGATCGAGCCTGGAAGGAGAGAGCGATCTTCGGCAAGGTAAGGTATATGAGCTACAGTGGGGCAAAGAGAAAATTCGATGTGCAGGCTTATATCGACAGATGGAGTCTGCAATGAGCAATCGGCCTTCCCCCATTGCCCTTTTCGGACCTATCGCGATTGCAGCAGCAATTGCCTTTGCGCCTTATGCCTGAAAAAATAGGGAGCTTCTAAATTCAATTCTACCATCCGTTGAAATGCACCCTATCTTCTCTGTATCTCATGGGCGCTGCCGGAGATTCATTTGGATAGCCAAGTGCCACCAGGCAGACCGGAGTTATCTCCTCTGGCAGGCCCAGAAACTTTCGAAAGGCCTCTACGCGGTCCTTCAAGGGATAGATTCCAACCCAGACGGCTCCCAGTCCTCGATCATGGGCGGCCAGAAGGATATTTTCCGTTGCCGCTGAGCAGTCCTGCACCCAGAAGTTGGGATACTTCTCCAGAGAGGAGTCGCCGCAGATCAATATCGCCATGGGTGCCTGCCGGCACATGGATGCTGTGGCGCAGAGCCGGGGCACCTCATCGAGAAGCTTGCGTTCATCCAGCACTACGAACTGCCAGGGCTGCTCGTTTCCGGCAGAAGGCGCAAACATGGCAGCCTCCAGCAGATCTCTGGCCGTCTCTCGCGCGACCGGCTTGTCCAAAAACCTTCTTATGCTCCGGCGAGTCTTTATTGCTTGCAGGGTTTCCATAGATAATACCTTCAGTTCTTTCTGTTATATCTGGCATCGATTTTAAAATCTATGCTCGCTTTGAGCTATTTTACTAAAAAATTTTGTAAGAAGATTCATGACAAAGTGAAACCGCCTTGATCTTTTTAATGAGAAAGCTTTAACAATCGTTATCGGATGGCCACATTCTAAGCTTCGGATAAACTTAAGTAGCATCATGCCAGGATTGCTAGCAGATCAACCTTGCACTACAGTGAGAATCATGGGGCATGATATATTTGGCACCTTTTATCGAGATACGGGATCTGACAGTTCGATTTGGTGATGTTGTAGCTCTCCACAATATAAATCTGGTTATAGGTGAGGGCGAATCGGTGGGAATCTTGGGCCGAAGCGGCTGCGGCAAGAGTGTTCTGATGCATGTCTTGCGTGGCGTGGAGTCATTTCCCGGCATGAGCGGAAGCGTGATATTCCATGTGGCCAGATGCGAGAAATGCCGCCACGTAGAATTGCCTGGCCATGCCGGAGAAAAATGCAGATGCGGCGGAGTTCTTAAGCCATTCGATGCTGATTTTGTGACTTTGGATATTAACGATCCTCTCAGGCGTGATATTGTAAACCGGATCGCCATTATGCTGCAGAGGACCTTTGCTCTCTATGGCGATGAGCGCGTGATAACGAATGTCATGCGAGCCGTTGAGGAGCGGGGCGAGTCGATGAGCGTTCACCGCGCCGCCGACCTGCTGGACGAGGTAAACCTCTCTCACAGGCTTATGCATGTGGCCAGGGAGCTGTCCGGAGGCGAGAAACAGCGCGTGGTTTTGGCCCGACAATTGGCCAAGTCGCCGATGATCCTTCTGGCTGACGAGCCAACCGGGACTCTCGATCCGGGAACTGCAAAGGTCGTTCACGAGTCAATCAAGCGGGCTGTTCAGGACTTCAATATGACTCTGATCATCACCAGCCACTGGGAAGATGTGATGGTCGAGCTGACCGATAGAGCTATTCTGCTGGACGGCGGAGAGATCAAAGCAGAAGGAAAACCCAAGGATATCGCAGCCATGTTCCTATCTATGGCCGGAACTCTCGGCAAGAGAGAGGACGTGGAAATGGGCGCGCCGATAATCAAAGCCAACAACCTGTCCAAGAGGTATATCAGTATAGACCGGGGCGTGGTGAAAGCGGTGGATAGGGTCAGCCTGGATGTCAAGGAAGGCGAAATATTCGGCCTGGTTGGCGTGTCCGGTGGCGGCAAGACCACTCTCTCCAAGATGGTAAGCGGAATAATCACTCCCACCGACGGCAGCATCTACGTGCGGGTTGGAGACGAATGGGTGGACATGGCGGTCCTCGGATCGAACGGTCGCGGCCGGGCCACCAAATATATCGGCATTCTCCATCAGGAGTATACCCTCTATCCATCCCGAAGCGTTATCGAGAACCTGACTGAAGCCATCGGTCTCTCCCTTCCCTTCGAGCTCGCGGAGAGAAAGGCCATTCACACTCTGGAGACGGTGGGATTCTCAGAGGAGCAGGCAGAAGCAGTGCTGTCCAAGATGCCGGATGAGCTCTCAGAGGGAGAGCGGCATCGTGTGGCCATGGCGCAGGTATTAATAAAAGAGCCGAGAATAGTCATCCTGGATGAGCCCACGGGCACTATGGATGCTATTACCAAGATCGAGGTAACAAAGTCTATCCTTAATGCTCGCCAGGAGCTGGGAGAGACCTTCGTCATTGTAAGCCATGACATGGATTTCGTGAGAAATGTCTGCGACCGGGCCATGCTTATGCGCGACGGCCAGGCGATCTTCACCGGTCTTCCCAGCGATGTCTTAGCCAAGATCACGGAAGAGGAAGAGAAGGAGATGCTGGGGAGTTAATTTGAGAGTCTTCGTTGATGGCAGAGAGATCGAGTTAATGCCTGGGGCGCGACTTGCCGATGCCCTGGGCAAAGCCTGCGCCCATCCTGCGAATGGGGCGATAATAGGAATTGTCAAAGGCCGCGGCGAGAAGAGCCAGCAGACCAATTCTTACTGGCTCAATACTACCAAGGGCAAACTGAGAATCGAGCTGATCGATAATGACCTGCAGAGGATCTGGCACGAGAACATAGAAGCGATATCAAAGTCCACAGTCAGATGGGCCTCACCTGATGGCGTGGCTTTTGGGCCTTTTGCCTCAACAATCTCTTTTGAACGTGATGCCCATGAGTACAGCCGATGGGAGGTAGCTCTGGGCGCAGCCGGGTTTGAGAGGGAGAATACTCAGATCATTTTCATAAGGAGAAGGCACACGGCTGCCTACGGCACACCAAAGAGCGGCGGCGTGATCGGCCATATAGTAGGCGGAAAGAACACCCTCGATCGAATGCAATCAGGCGATAAGATATTGGAAATACAGCCAATTGTGGAATGGCAGGATATAACCTCAAAAGAGGCCACGACAGATCAGAATTTGCCCCTCGAAGAGGGTATGGAGATCTTCACCGAGGTTAAAGCAGAATTGATCGGGGACGCACCTGTAGGAGCTGAATTCTTCCTTGCCCTGACCAGGGGTGGCACCTTCAAGGTAGACTCGGTATCCAGCTCGTATGTTTCATCCAACCAGCTGCTGACAGTCCCCATAGCTTTCGAGCATCGCGAGCCCCGTCTGGAAGGAGTCGTTACGGTAAGAACGAGCGGACGGGGTCTGGGCAGGGTTTTCATCTACAAGCAGGACCGGACATCCAATCCCGGCCACTCCGCGGTGGCAAGGATCACTTCTGGAATGGATATGATCAAGCTAGCTGGCCCGGGCCAGTTGATAACAGTCAGCGTATCGCCCAAACGAATCATGCTCATGGGCAGCAGCCTCAAAGATGCTCTGAAAGAGATGAAGGAGCGAAATATCGAGGTCGAGATAGAAGGGCACGAGGGCGATGACGCGGTGGTGGTAAAGCAGGAGCCGGCAGAGACGATGTCCATCCTGAAGGCCCAAAAGGTGCGCATCCTTTCCATGCCTGCATCTCGATTGGTAGCGGTTCAGCTCTATGATGATCTGGCTCCCAAGACTCTGGACTACTTCCGCCATGTGACTGGCCTCAAAGAGCGGCCCGTAGGCCCATTGCCTGTCTATTTTGTCTATGAGAACACCCTGCTCTTCAAGCCGGAGATTGAAGCTGTCAACCTGAAAGAGCTTCTGCCGGAAAACAAGCCCACCGGTCCGGTTCCAGCAGGCTCGATCGCCGTTTCAAACCAGATCTCCAAGAAGATCGGCCTGGTTGGAGTGAAGCTCGTGCAAGACAAGCGATATGGCCCGTCCGGCGAGAAGTTCGAGGCGACAAACGTCATTGGGCGGGTGCTTGAACCCGAGAAGCTGAAAGATGTCTCTGAAGGGGAGACGATCTACATCAAGGAGGTGAGATGATGCCCGTCACCAAATATGTGATTACATCCCCTGAATCTAATGTCCTTCCTTCAGATATCGCCATGAAAATTTATGGTTCCAAGTACGATGTCACCGTCAAGGAGACCTGCTTTGGGGTCGTCATAAACGGCGAAGAGGATGTGATAAATGCTCTCATAAAAGAGATCCGGGCTCTTGACCCTGCAGGCATATTCTTCAAAGACCGGGGGTTTCCGCCTGGTGATCCCAGACGCTGTCGGGGTCGCAGAGGGGGCGGAGCGAGGCCTGGCTTTTATATGATTGAGTCCGAATCCAAGATGCTCCCTATGATCTCCAGGGCACTGGCCTCTGAGGGCGGGGTTTCGGAAATTCCGGAAAAGAAGAAACCTCTTGCCATCAAGAGGCTGGAAGAGATAATAAAAGAGGATTTATCCTGAGGTAAATCAATGGCTAAAGTTATAGTTTATCCTCCCACCAGCATGATACTCTCCGACCTCGTGGACAGGATGGGCCACAAGGCGCTTGTGGTTCCTGAAGCTGTCCGTAAGCTCGTCACGGCAAATGAGATCGACTCGCCGCCTTTGAATGTCACACCCGAAGAGCCCAAGAAGGGGCTACGCTACGCGGCTGTGGATGTTCCATCCGGAGTGCGAGGCCGAATGTCTCTCATAGGACCGATAATAGAAGAGGCCGAGGCTGCGATCATCGTAGAAGATCCGGGATGGCTGACCGGCTGCGCAGGCTGCTCCCGAACCAATGAGCTGGTGAGGCTGCTAATCAGGACAAAAGGAATTCCCGTGCTCGACCTATCCTATCCCACAAATGATCCTGAAGCCAGGGCATTTGTTCAGAAGATCAAAACATTCCTGGAGGCCCTCAAATGATCCGCATCGCTCAGTTATCCTGCGGCTCGGAGTACAGCGGCATTCAGCAGGAGATCGAACGGGCTGCGCAAACGGTAGGCGCAAAGATCGTCTACCCGGAGGTGTCCCTCGATGATATCCTCAATGTGGAGAACACCTTTGGCGTTTCCGTGTCCTCGGGAGATCTCAACCTGGCAATGGCTCGGGCGGTTCGCATTGTGCAGAATCCGGATCTCGCCGATGCCGTAATTGTCATGACCTGTTTCCGGTGTGCTGAAGCGGCCATCATCCGATCGGAGATCAGAAAGTATATTCATGAGCATTCCAAGATTCCAGTCCTCAGCTACTCTTTTACTGAGAGGACGACTGCGGAGACGCTTCTTACCAGGATGGAAGCCCTGGTTACAACGGTCAAGTTCCGGGGTCTTCTGGCCAGAGAGAAGCAAAAGGGCTTGACTGCGGGAATTGATTCCGGCTCCACGACAACCAAGTCGGTGGTTATGCGGGACAATGAGGTGATAGGCACAGGCTGGGTGCCAACCAACGAGGTGTTGAAGAGCGCAGAGGATGCACTGGACGCCGCCATTAAGACGGCTGGCGTTGCCAAAGAGGATATTGCAGCCATTGGCGTCACCGGCTATGGGCGCTTTTTGGTTGGAAAGCACATCAACGCCAAGCTGATCCAGGAGGAGATCACCGTCAACTCCAAGGGAGCTGTGTTCCTGGCCGATGCCCAGAAGGGTCCTGCCACAGTTATTGATATCGGCGGAATGGACAATAAAGCCATATCAGTTCAGGACGGAATTCCCGGCGGATTTACCATGGGCGGAATATGCGCTGGAGCCTCAGGAAGGTTTCTGGAGCTGACTGCAAAGAGGCTGGGCGTCGATATCACTGAGCTTGGCAAACTGGCGCTCAAAGGAGACTACAGGAATGTGGCCATGAACAGCTACTGCATAGTCTTCGGCACGCAGAGCCTAGTCAATAGCCTGGCCCTGGGCTGCAAGCCGGAAGACGTGGCTATGGCTGCCTGCCATTCAGTGGCTGAGCAGGTCTATGAGCAGCAGCTTCAGGAGGTGGAGGTTAAAGAGCCGGTGATCATGGTCGGCGGAACCTCTCTCATCGAAGGGCTGCCCAAAGCCATGGAAGAGCTTCTCCACGTCACGGTAAGAGTTCCCAAGCACGCCCAGTACATAGGGGCAATTGGCGCCGCGCTGCTCGTTTCGGGATTGCTGGAGGAATAAGATGGACCCAATGGAGGTCTTCAAGATCGCCGTCAACGGCGAGGAGGAGTTTGCGACCAGAAAATATCGCGAACTCATCATGGACATTTTGCAGGACCTCGGTCTCATCCGGTCCATAGGCAGGCTTTATGTTTATGTGGACATAAAAAAGCCCTACTTTGCGGTATGCGGGCTTCTTCGATCCGGAATTCCTCCGCTGACGGTCAAAAATGTGGGTGATGTTCTCCGGGTTACTGGCGGCTATCAGATCAAGATCAACGATGAAGAGCATATGGCCGATCTGCTCCGGGCGCTGTGGGAGCACTATGGGCGAGAGAGGGTGGAGCAGCCGGCCAGGGATATTGTGATCATAGCCTCGGATACATCGCCATCCGAGCTGGTGGTTGCAGACCTCGAGGCCGAGTTCCTTCAAGACCTGACCGACGCCCTGGTGAGAATAGCGCCGGAGGGATTTCGCAATCGGCGCAACATCATGACTAAAGACAGCTTTCTCTTTATAGCCGCGGAAGAGAGTTTAACTGCGGAAATAGTATCTGAGATCGAGGCAAAGATCCGGGAGATGGAAAATGCTTGAGCCAGTGATGTTCACGGGAGGATTGTACAAGCACGATCTGGTTGTGGAGCTTGTAGAGGATCTGGGTGGCTACATTCTGCAAAAGAATGTGACGCAGACAGAGATCATCCTTCTGATATTGGTTCCCTCAGAGGATCTGGCGGTATTGCAGTCTCTCGCCAAGGAGCTGAGGGGCGAATTGGTCCGGGCGCCGCTGGCCGGAACTGAAGTAGCTGTGGTAACGCCGACCCTGGCCATTCACCATTTGCCCCATACGGCCTGCGATATAGCCGAGTACCTGCGCAGGCATGGCTCAAAGACCAACATGCTCGGTTTGGCCAGAGGAGTCGGTCGCGAGATTGCTCAGATCAATGAGTACGAAACCGCTCTGATTAATGAGCATGATGCCGCGGTGTTCATCTTCGGCAATTTCAGGGAATGCATCATTAAGAAAGAGAGCCTCTACCGAAGCATCAGCGTTCCAGTTGTGGTTACAGGAGGCCCGGAGGTCGAGTCCATAGACCTGCCTTACGCCTTCGAGTACGTATCATCAGTCGGGCGTGTGGCTCACCGGGCCAGAAAGGCCACGGAGATTGGGTCCCTGGACAGGATCGTCGACGCAGTCGGCAGGGCTCTGGATAAGACGAGGGCTGCCATATCCAAGGACCCGCTCACCACATCGCCGCCTCGGGTCATGGATGCCGTGCGTGAGCAGGTGCCGGATATCGAGTTCTCCTATTCGCCACTTCCCATAGCACTCAATTTGAATGGCGTGCGAGTTAAGCTGCCCTATGATGCTTACAAGGATGCAGTAAAGAGCGTGACCTTCGATGAGGGAGTGAAGCTGGGGGAGATTGCCACCATCAGGCCCTCGCGAATGAAAGACTATATACTTGTAAGAATACTTCCCGCTTCTGAGACCGGATTTGTCTTCTAGAAAGGCCCCAGGGGATGAAAAGAGATCATGAGCTTTGAGGATGAGCTGGACGCCATATTGGTCAAGGGAAAGGAGAAAGCAGCCGAGGACATTCTGAAATCTGTTGAGGGCGCCTATGGCGAGATCCCCTACGTTTTTCAGTTCATGCAGGATAGCCCCGAGATCCTCATCACCAAGATCCTGCACAATAACGCCATCCAAAGAAGCTCTTCTTTGGATGCCAGGACGATTGAGCTGATCTCTGTTGCCGTGTCGGCAGCCATGAGATGCAGCCATTGCCTCAAGCTGCATATCCGCATTGCCTCCAATCTGGGAATTCCTGACGACCAGATTGCTGCTGCCATTTTTCTGGCCGGAAACCTGGCTTCTGCAAGCGTCCTGGCAACGGCCACCCGCCATCTGGACGAGGAGCGGGAGGTCTGCCGGGTCTGCGGGATAGAGAGCGGAACATGCGAGATTCAGGAAGGAAAGACCGATTGAGTTTGCTGCTCTTATTTTATATATATTCTATGCCCAATTCTCATTTGTCATAGCCGATAGATCTGATAATCATGCCTTCCGATAACAATATTGAAACCCGGTGGTGGGAGGGAGCTGACGGCCATCGCTACGCCCTGGAGGTCCTCCAGCACCCGCTGCGCAGAGAGATGCTCCGCCTAATTGCAGGTGGCATGAAGGAGGCGGACCAGATCGCAGTGAGGCTTGACCTTCCGGCCTCCAGGGCTCTGTATCACCTGCAGATGCTACAGCGCGCCCTGGTCATCGATCAGGAGGAGGGCGGCTGGAAGGTTTCGCCCACCGGAGAGCTTTACCTCAAGCATGTGGAGGCAAAAAGCTGATAATTCGCATCATTGCCGTTGGCAGGCTCCGGG
>Ga0209099_1000291_pt1 | contig 60385 bp, 57 predicted proteins | sample AD_JPNHW2_MetaG_FD_184430 | JGI IMG/M metagenome (GOLD analysis project Ga0209099, IMG submission 184430) | Active sludge microbial communities of municipal wastewater-treating anaerobic digesters from Japan - AD_JPNHW2_MetaG (SPAdes) (version 2) | ecosystem: Engineered > Bioreactor > Anaerobic...
GGCCATTCTCGGCTGGAGCTTTGCCATATCCGGTACATTGGGCTATGCCGATATCTTGAATGACGTTCTTATGACCGGCTACATCGCCATCATCTTCATCGCCGGCGGTCTGGCAATCCTGCATCCCTTCAATGCCAATCTCGGCCCGGATGAGAAGCAGGACAGAACCCTGGTGAATGCGGTCATGTGCGCCGGAATTGCCATGATCACTACGGGAATTGCAGCCTTCATGACGCAGGGACTTGCGGCCGGACTATTGCAGCTTGTCATCGGCTTTGTCATATGGTTCTACTTCTTCAAGATGTACTACCGTCTGGTCAAGAGAGATGCATCAGCAGTGGTCGGAACAGGACTATTGCCGCCAACGGTGCAGTGAGGAGGTCTAGATATGGGATTTGTTAGAGTTTCACCAGAACTGGGCCTGATCTTCGACCCCATGAAAGGAGTGGTTTCGGAGCAGAGGGCGGACGTAGTTCTGTATACATTCGATCCGGTTTATGACAAATTGGATAAACTGGACAAGATCGCTGACGACCTGGTCAGCCAGCTTGTGCCGGACAACGAGCTTCTCAGTTCGTACGCCCACCGAGGCAAGGCTTCTTACATTGCTGGCCTGTACACCAACATATGGATGGGTTTCATCATAGGCCTGGTAGTGTCCTTCGTATTGCTGCTGACTATGGCGTTTACCGATCCGGCAACCTTTGAGATCGTAAAGAAGGCACTGGGCGGAGGTGCTTAGAAATGGTACTTAAGAAGAAGCCTTCTGAGCCCTGGCCGACGATCACCGGTGAGTATGAGGTAGGCAATCCGGAGAGTCCTGTTGCAGTATGTACCTGCGGCTCGCATCTTCATAGTGCCGACCTGATTAAGGCCGGTGCGGCTCTTGCCGGACCGTGCAAGACCGAGAACATCGGCATAGAGAAGATGGTGGCCAATGTCATCTCCAATCCCAACATCAGATACGTGCTGGTTACGGGAATGGAGGTCAAGGGGCACATCACCGGACAGGCAGTCGAGGCTTTTACTCAGAGCGGAATCGACAAGGAAGGAAGGATCATTGGTGCCAAGGGAGCCATTCCTTTCATCCAGAACCTGACGCCCGAGTCCATTGAGCGCTACAAGAGCCAGGTTCAGGCGGTCATGATGATGAACACCGAGGACATGGGAGCCATCACCGGCAAGATCAAAGAGCTGGTCTCCAAGGACCCCGGCGCTCTTGACGTTGATCCCATGACCATCGAGATCAAAGAGGGCGGCGAGGAAGAAGAGGGTGCAGGTCTCCGGCCTATGGCTGCAGAGATAGTTGAGGTAAGAGGAAGGATGCGCGGCATAAATACCGCCGTTACCGGCATCGGCCTTCTCAACAAGCTGCAAGCAGGCATCTATGCCGGCAAGATCGAGGGCATAGCTCTCGGCATGACTGTAGTCCTCGTCCTCTTCGGACTAATTCTCAAAGTGGCAGGAGGAGTGTAAAATGGCTGAAGAGATTGCATACGGACAGGGAATCGCAGCCGTGGTCGAGCCCAATATGCCTATGATCGACGCAATAGTTGAAGAGATCAGGTACAAAGGCCAGCTTTTGGCCAGAGAGACCAAGCTGAGCTCCGGCGTTCTGGCTACGGTATCCGTAGGGTTTGCTATCGGCTTTGTCCTTGCCATTTTGATGATGCTTGGGCCTTTCGCTTTCATGGGGGGGCTGTAAACTATGGCAGAAGAGACTAGACCGGTAGTACCGGTTGCCGTGGTCGATCCGGATCAACTAAGAGATGTAATGGCGAAGCTGGACAAGATCGAGGAGAAGATCGAATTCTATTCCTCAGAGAAGTACATGAGAGCCGGCAAGTCCATCGGCAGAGATCTGGGCGCAGCCTATGGTGTCTGCGCAGGGTTGATCTTGGTTTTAGCATACATACTATTCGTATACGCAGGCAATTGGAAAGCGGTGATTTGAATGTTTAGATTTGATAGGAAGCAGGAAGTCTTCGACTTCGGCAAATTCAAGATAGGGGGCCAGCCGGGAGAGTACGCCACATGCTGCATTGGCACCATGTTCTACGCCAGGCACAAGATAGTCTCGGATCCGGAGCACGGGGTCTTCGATAAGGCTGCCGCTGAGCGGCTCTGGAATGCACAGGTTGAGATAAGCGATATCACAGGCAACTCCTGTATGAACCAGATCGTGGCCGAGAGCAATGAGGCCATGGCTAAAGAGATAGACTGGTTCGTGGGCCTGTCCGATTATCCGTTCCTCATCGACTCCTCCGCCCCGGAAGTGCGAGCCTTTGGCGTCAAGTACGCTACAGAGATCGGAGTGGCCGACAGGGCTATTCATAACTCCATCAACGCCTCCATCACCGACGAGGAGCTGAAGGCGGTCAAAGAGAGCGACCTCGATTCAGCGATCGTTCTGGCCTTCAATGCCATGGAGAAGGGAACCAAGGGCAAGATGGACATCCTGACCAAGGCAGCAGGCGGTGCTAAGAAAGGCATGCTGGAGTACGCCAAGGAGTGCGGCATTACCAGGCCTCTCATCGATACTGCTGCCATGCCTCTGGGAGCCGGATCCGGCGCAACCTATCGCGCCGTGATTGCCGTCAAAGCCCAGCTCGGTCTGCCGGTTGGCGCCGGATTCCATAACGGTGCCTCTGCCTGGGACTGGATGAAGAAGTGGAAGAAGCAGCACAAGGAGGCCTTCTCTCCTGTCGATATCGGCTCGAACCTGGTGGCCGGAATCGTAGGTGCTGACTACTACCTCTACGGGCCCATAGAAAACGCCCCCATGATCTTCCCCGCAGCCGCAATGGTGGATATCATGAAGGCAGAGTCCGCAGAAGAGCTGGGACTGGAAGTTCTGGCTGAGAAGCATCCCCGGAAGACGACCCTTTAGGTCGCCTTCTTTTTCCCTTTTTTTGGGGGGATCATTCTGCCCCGCGTTATAGTGAAGGCTGCCTTTCAAGATATCAGGTTCCTGTGCCAGAGGTGCGGGTCCTGTTGCCATCATAAAAGGCCGCTTGATTTTGATGATCTTGTTCCTATGGATCAGATTAAAGAGTTCTGGCATAAGTCCAATTTGATCTATCTCACTGAGAAGGATGTCTCCGCTATTGCTAAAGAAACGGGAAAAGAGGCGGAGGAGTTTGTAGATACACTTTTTAATTATGATGGCTGCTATGTTAAAATCGGGGATAATGGCCGTCAGGTGATCCTTGATCTGCCGGTGATGAAAAGCAAGGAGGATTCCACCTGCGTTTTCTATCGAGATGGGTGCATGATTTATTCCGTGCGACCTATTGCCTGTCGGCTTTTTCCCTTTCGGGTGGAAGAAGAGACTCTTTCAAGCGGAGACATCATTCTTAATATTAACTACAATCCCACATGTCCGGGTATAGGAAAAGGACATAAGGTGGACAAGAGGACGCTAGAAAAGCTAGTCGCGGATCAGTTTCTTCAAAGGACAGAGGACATAAATCCCCATGTTCAAAGACTCAATGCTGCCGGCGGCATCTCGAAAGATGCCAGGATTTTCAGAACCCTTCCAGGAAGACAAAACAAGCAATAGTCTGGGCTTTTACATCCAATTTCCCGACTCGATCTCATTTAGATTCTCGATGAGATATGCCGCCATTTTAACTGAGAGTTTATAGCGCCTGCATATGGCCATCACACGATGAAGCTCATCCCTTTCCATCGAAGCAGTATGCTGGGCTACATAAAGCATTGCCTCTTGGTATCCATTCTCTAAAATAGCATCCTTTACGGTCTTCAATGTCTGTTCCCCGATGTGCATGCCGGTGGATCCTATCTTTTTTATTACCTTCCATGTCTCCTCATCTAATTCCATCTCTTGCCATTCAGAGACCACAGGCATAGCGGCATCCTGGACAAAATCGAGAGCTTTCTGGGAGACGCCCTTTAATATCAACTCGGAGGCAAGTTTCTTTAATGTTTTTCCTTGCAGAATCGCTTCTGCCTCCAAAGAACGATAAGCATCAGGAGTTATCTCGATTCTGGTATATTTAATGCTAGGCATTTGAAATGGGCGCCTCTTTGCTCTCGTTTGATTCTCAAATCTGTTTTACACGAATATGCTTATCTTACATATTAAAAGACTGCGATTTGACATTCCGACCATCGTCCTTGCCCCTCATTAAAATTTTAAAAGAATAATGGAAATACTAAAAATATTTGTATATACCTTAATCGTTTCCGAGGGCGAAAGACGGCATAAGATGAATCCAACACAATGATAATTTTATTCTTTAATCTATGCCAGATTTCCTGTTAGAGCTGCAATCATGAATATTATCGCAGATACAAGGACGAGGTAAAAACCGGCATCCTCTGATGTAATTGCGCCCTTAACATCGATCTCATGCCCAACATTGGGCGGTTCGTTTTGTATGAAGCCAGCCATATTCATTTCCTGTATGCCAACCTTCATTTTTCATGAATGGTTACCATACGAATCGGAAAAGTGATGCTCTAGTATTTAAGCCTTTTCCATTTTTAGTCACTTTTATTCCAATAATTTTGATTTTGCTATTCCAAATATTCAAAATATTACCATGATAGGTGATATTAGTAAATTGAATTTGCGCCAATTCATTAAATACCTTTTTTACCATTTTTTCAAAAATACCACTGGAACAATCTAATCGATTTGCCACGAATCTTGCAGCAAAAAGTTTATCATGGCCTGGAGCTAATTCGGTAAAAAGGTGCAATTACCCGGAGGTGAAAAAGGATGGATATCATGTCTCAGATATACGCTATTGTGATATTTGGCATACTTGTAGTCGCCCTGCCTACTATCCTGAACAAATGGTCAGATAGCAGGTCCGGCGTACGATAAACAAATCAGGTTTCCCATTTTGTCCTAGCCTAGGCTGGGACTATTATTATCATCTCATTTTGCATTTGTTATTATAATGAGGGCATCTTGTGTTGGTACAAACGTCACGCGACGCTTCAGTTACAGATAATAGAATAGTATCTAGCCGGTCAATCAGCACAAGCTCGGAGTGCGTCGATTCCGCCCTATCCAGAGTCCTTTCGACTTCTTCTTTAAAAATTCTGGCTTTTTCCCCTTTGAGATAGGCAGCGCGATCTTCCAGTTCGCGCACCTCTCGCTCTGAGATCGGTTCCATGAATCATCATAATCATGTAGCCAAATTAATCTTTCTTTGACATAAGAGAGTACTCATCCACATCCAACCCCATAATGCTCTTTGAGCCGCCGAATACATCTTTCGCGATCAAGGCGCATCCCATGGCAGCGGCGCACCTCTCCAGGGGCAGCGCATTCTGCCCTAATAGCTCTGCCACGCGCGGGCAAATCTCTGAAGCGGGGCTTCCGGCCAGGAAGATCTCGGGGTCCGGTCTGCCCCAATCGCGACAGAGAACCCGGAGGGCACTGATCTCCATGGCAGCGAACAATGATAGCGATTCCAGGGCCAGCTTCCTTTCTTTGGGAAGGCACTGATCCAGGCCAGCCCGCCCCATCTTGGAGAGGATGCCGCCCGAGTTAAACGCCTGGTTGGCAGTCATCTTGCCGGAATCGACCTCTCTAATGGCCTGCACGTCCAGAGGGCCTTGCATCAGCCCTGGTGCGAAGATTGGCGCGTCAATAGCACCGATGATCTTTCCATCGAGCACTGCAAATGTAACAGTATTCGAGCTGGCATCGCATACGATGAAGTTCTGGCTTCGCCCGCGGAAAACGCCATAGGCCAGCCCCACCTTTTCCGGGCTCATGCCGTGGGAGAAGACCTTCAGGCGGGGATCGATGTTGCTGGCGCGGTGAATGCCTGGCAGAAGGATGGCAGGCCAGCCCGATGCTCGGATTGCCTCAAAGACCTGAGTTCCGCCGCCAACATGTTTTCCGGCTCCATCCTGCTGAATCAGGCCGCGATTGGGCGCATCCTGCAGCCGGACAATTCTGGTAAGAGCGTCGCCCATGGAGTAGCTGAGGGCCACCAGATCGACGACTTCGCCCTCCAAATTCCGGGCAATCAGCTCCACAATCTCCTCCGCGGAAAGGCAGCTGGCCTGCTGCCTTCCAATCTCCCAGCAGCGTCCCTCCGGAGTGGCAAACCTTATGGCTGTGGTCCCGTGGTCTACTCCTATGAACATGTTATCAGCCCTATGCCTGGATTGCAGGCTGCAGGGTATTTTTGCTGGACCTTGATAAGTGTATCTGGCCTTGGCAGTCAAGACCGAGACAGGGAAAAATACGAATGGAAATTGGCGGGGTGGCTCTATCCATTCCGCTTATCTAATCTGTATTGCTGCGGCGGGAAACGCCATCGCGCAGGTCTCGGACTGAAGCCCACGGCTCAGGCATTCTCGACCTCTTCCTTTACCCGCCTGTGAACCTCTCAGGCATCGGCTTTTTCGCGCGTCTTCTTCGTAAAGATTTATATCCTGCATTGCATGTTTCATACAAGTGTGAGGGAGATGGAATGAATCGTTCCTGGATCTGTATATGTGCCATTGGCATTGATGGGCGCTTTGTCCGGGATTAAGAGCTGGAGTGTCACACGACATGGTTCGCCTAAAGGTATTCGTCAGTTCTGTGCAAAAGGAGATGGTGAATGCCGCAACTTTGCCGCCCATGCTGACTCTGGCAAAGCTCCGGCAGCTACACGGCTCGGTTCCAGGAAATCCTTTGATTGCAGTATCGCTTTATCTCACCAAATATATCGAACTCATGGGTACGGGTGTTAGCTTCACCGAGTCAATTCCATTCGAGCTGATGATCCTCGATGCTGCTGTAAAGCTCGGAAGCGACCCACGACATAGCTGCCAGCCATACATTCCAGCCGAAAAGGTCCCGTCCCGGCCAGGAGGCATCATGGTCGAGCCTTAGCTGGGAATGCGCTCATCCACCTCAATCCTGAAATCGCAGCCGAGCCCATCGTGTCAACCGTCTAACTCAAATATCTCAATCCGAATTTAGAGGCTTTGAAATGCCATAATCACAGCCCTTAAGGAGTGCACTCCGTGATGTCCCTCAAAGACCTCAAAGCCGCTGTCGCCCTTGGCGAAGATAGCTGCCGCCAATTCAAGCAGGACGTAACCAATGCCGATTCCCTGGCATCAGAGATGGCAGCCTTCGCCAACTCAAAAGGGGGCACGATATTCATCGGCGTGGCTGACGACGGCTCTCTGCCAGGGCTTGACAAGACGGACGTGGCCCGCATCAATCAATTGATCAGCAATGCCGCCTCGCAAAATGTGAGAGCCCAATCACAGTGCAGACTGCCAACGTGGCTGTGGCAAAGGACCGCTTGGTGATTGTGCTCACGGTGCCCAAAGGGCTGGACAAACCTTACTTCGATAGAAACGGAGTCATATGGCTGAAGAGCGGAGCCGACAAGCGCCGGATCAATTCTAAAGAGGAACTTAGAAGGCAATTTCAATTTTCAGACCAGTTTCATGCCGATCAACTGCCTACCATTGCCGGCATCGACAAGCTTGACAGGCTGCGCTTCCGGGATTTTCTGCGCGATGCATACAACCTGGACTACCCACGAACTGACGAGGAACTCGTTCGGCTGCTGCAAAACATGAGCCTGGCGACTGAAGACGGTATGCTCAACCTGGCGGGTGTGCTTCTCTTCGCGGAACGTCCGGAATGGATCAAGCCTCTATTCATCGCTAAAGCCATTCGCTACCCCGGTAATGCCGTTCATTCTACAGAGTATCTGGATTCCGAGGAATTTTCCGGAACTCTCGGCAAGATCTTTGCGGATTCTCTCGCTTTCATCATGCGCAACCTTCGCAAAGTGCAGTCCGGACATGGGGTGAACGCCCCAGGCGTTCCCGAGATACCGCAGTCTGTTTTTGAAGAGCTGCTTGTCAACGCGCTGATTCACCGGGACTATCTTGTAAACTCCACAATCCGGCTATTCATTTTCGACGACCGAATTGAGATCATCAGCCCCGGCCATCTGCCTAACAACTTGACCGTGGAAAGAATCCGTTCCAGCATTTCGAATATTAGAAACCCTATCCTCGTATTCTATGCGGCCAAGGGGCTCTTGCCTTACAGGGGATTGGGATCAGGAATAAAACGCGCCCTTGAAGACTTGCCGGACATCAGTTTTACCGATGACCGGGAAGGATCTATGTTCATCGCAACGATCCACCGCAAAGAGCTTGATGAGACTGGGTTGGCAGAAAAGACTTCCCAGAAAAGTACCCAGAAAATCCTAGAACTCATGCGGGATGATCCGACAATTACCATCGCAGACCTTGCGCTCCGCATAGGCATTACTGAGTGGGCGGTTAAGAAGCAAATAAGAAAAATGAAGGCGCAGGGCAGAATTCAGCGCATCGGTCCGGATAAAGGCGGACGCTGGCGAGTAGTAGATTGAATTTGATCATGAAAGAACTGGAGCATTTCGCCCTTACCCGAGCCATGAAATCGCGAAATGCTTCCCGCTTCCCGGCCCCGTCTCAGGCCTTCTCCACCTCTTCCTTTACCAGCCGGTGCACCTCTCCTGCATCGGCTTTGCCGCGCGTCTTCTTCATCACTGCTCCAACGATGAAGTTCAGAGCCCTTCCGCTTCCCGCCCGGTAGTCGGCCACGGCGGCGGCGTTCTCCTTTACGGCCTCATGCACCGCTTTTTGGACGGCATCGTCCTCAGCCTTGCCCAGGCCCAGAGCTTTGACGATCTCTCCGGGATTGCTGCCATTCTTATCCAGCAGAGCGCGGATGATCTGCACTGCACCGTCCTCCGTGATCTCGCCCTTGACCAGAATTCGCAAAATATCTACCATGTGCTCCACTTGGAAGCTCTCAATGGAGAGGTCTCGATAGTTCAGCTCACCCTTGAGCACATCGGCAATCCAGACTGTAGACTTTTCCGGCAAATTGGAGGCTTTTACAACTGCCTCATAGAAATTAGCCAGCTTAATTTCAGAAGTAAGAGATTTTGCATGATCATCCTTCATCAGGTACTGAACGACAAACCTCTCCCTCTTCGCGTCCGGCAGCTCAGGCAGAGTCGCCCGGATCTCCGGCACCCAGGAGGCAATGCGCAGAACCGCCAGATCTGCTTCTGGGAAGTAGCGGTAGTCATGCGCTCCCACCTTGCTTCTGATGGAGACGGTGACATTTCTGATCTCGTCGAAGTGGCGAGTCTCCTGGACCACCTTGATGCTCCTTCTCTTCAGGTTCTTCTGCCTGGTTATCTCGTAGGAGAGTGCCTTTTCCACGCCCTTGAATCCGGAGATGTTCTTAACCTCAGTCCGGTCGCCGCCCTTCAGGGAGATATTGGCATCAACGCGCATGGACCCCTCCAGAGATCCATCGAAGACATCCAGATACTCGAGGATGCTCTTGAGCTTGTCCAGGAACGCCCGCGCCTCCTTTGGCGATGTCAGGTCCGGCTCGGTCACCACCTCCAGCAACGGCATTCCGCAGCGGTTGTAGTCCACCATGGTGTACTTGGCTTTGTCAATGGTTCCGGCATGCACGAGGCGGCCCGGGTCCTCCTCCATGTGCGCCCGGTTAATGCGAATGCTCCGCTCGATGCCGTCGTCGCCCAAAATCCGGATGTGGCCACTCGTGGCCAGGGGGAAATCGTATTGGCTGATCTGAAATCCCTTGGGCAGATCCGGATAGTAGTAGTTCTTCCGGTAGAAGAAAGTCTCCTCCTCGATCTTGCAGTTCAGAGCCAGCCCCACCTTGATGCCGTACTCCACAGCCTTGCGGTTGATCACAGGCAGAGAGCCGGGCAGACCCAGGCAGACCGGGCAGGTGTGGCTGTTGGGTGGAGAGTCGTGGTAGGCGGTAGAGCAGCCGCAGAACATCTTGGATTGCAGACGGTTGAGCTGCACATGTATTTCCAGGCCGATGATGACATCATCCATCTAGATCACCTCCGGGACAGCCTCATGGAAGGGCGTTGCTGCCTCAAAGGCTGCCGCTGTGCGAAGCACCGTCGCCTCACCGAAGTGCGGCCCCATGAGCTGCAAGCCAATGGGCAGCCGTCCGGAGAAACCGCAGGGAACTGATACTGCCGGGACGCCGGCCAGGTTGATGGGCACGGTGAAGACATCGGCCATGTAGAGCGAGAGCGGATCGTTGATGCGCTCTCCGATCCTGAACGCGGGGATGGGCATGGTAGGACTGGCCAGAATATCAACCTCTTTGAAAGCGCGCAGGAAATCCTCTTTGATCAGAGTTCTCACCTGGAGGGCTTTCAGATAATAGCGTCCGTAATACCCGGCGGAGAGGGCATATGTTCCCAGGATTATGCGCCTCTTGACCTCCGGGCCGAAGCCCTGGGCGCGAATGGCGGAGAAGGTGGTATGCCAGTCTTTGTCCTCGCCCTCTCTCTGGCCATAGCGAAGACCGTCAAACCTTGCCAGATTGGAGGAAGCCTCGCTCATGGCTATGACATAATATGCCGCCAGAGCATAAAGGGTATGGGGCAGGCTGACCTCCTGCCAGCTTGCGCCCAGAGACTCAAGCTTGTGAATTGCTTCCCATACCGCCTTTTCCACGTCTTTGTTCACTCCCTCTCCAAAATACTCCTTGGGAATGCCGATCTTCAGTCCGGCCACACCGCTTTGCAGGCCGGACAGATAGCTGCAATTCTGTCCCTGAGCGGAGGTGGAATCCCGTTCGTCATGCCCGGCTATGACCTGCATGAGAAGAGCGGTGTCTTGCACCGTATGGGTGAGCGGGCCGATCTGCTCCAGAGAGTTGGCATAGGCCACCAGGCCGTAGCGTGAGACCAAACCGTAGGTGGGCTTCAGCCCCACAATGCCGCAGAACGAGGCTGGACAGCGCACCGATCCGCCTGTATCTGAGCCCAACGCGCAGGGGGCCTCGCCGCCTGCGACAACTGCCGCGCTGCCTCCGCTGGAGCCGCCCGGAACACAGCTCCTGTCCCAGGGATTTTTGGTCGGGCCGAAGCAACTTGTCTCGGTGGACGAGCCCATGGCAAACTCGTCCATGTTGGTCTTGCCCATGATGATCGCGCCCTCCGCCTTGAGCCGCTCTATGACATGGGCATCATAAGGCGGAATGTAGCCGCGCAAAATCTTAGAGCTGCAATTGGTCTCAATTCCATTGGTTGAGATGCACTCTTTTATGGCGATGGGAACTCCAGCCAGAAGGCCCTTGCCGTGGTTTTTATCAAACTGCTTTGCCTGCTCCAGAGCGCTCTCCTTTGCCAGAGTAGTGAACCCATTGAGCTTGCTCTTCTCGATCTTCTCATAAAGCCGGCTGAGATATTCTTCGCATGATTCAACCTGGAGCCGGGACCTCAATTCTAAGAGCATAATTACACAATCCTCGGGCTTCTGAAATAGCCGTTTTCCTTGCGCGGCGCATTCTCAAGAGCTTGCTCCTGGGAGAGGGATTCATAGGCAGCATCCTCTCGAAAGATATTAGCCAGATCTACCACCCGGTAGGTGGGCTTCACCCCTTCTGTATCTACCTCATCCAGCTGGTGGAAGTACTCCAGGATGGTATTGAAATTCGCCACCAATCCATCTTTCTCTTCATCCTCGATCTTGATGCTGGCAAGCCAGCTGATGTGTTCTACATCTTCCCTGGTGATCATGTCATCCCACGCATTTGTCAATCTGCATGCTCGTATCCTTATTCAAATGTACAAGGCGCTAAGGATCACCTTATCAGATATAAAGGCTCTTTTCGCCAAGGCCATGGGCGACTGGTCCGAGCGCCGGGTTTTTTTAGCGGTTGGGCGTCCTTGGTATCGTGGTTTCCCATGTGTGCCAGCCCATCCGCTGAATTGATATGCCGCCATGCAAAGCCAAAAGCCTTAATAATTCCCGCGAAAGAACACGCGAAAGGATTCGGGAAATAAGCTATGGGAATGGATGAAGGAAATGAGGTCGCAGTGTCACTAGCTTTATGTCACTAGCTTTATTATTGTCTTGGTGGGGTGCTTTCTAAAAGATGGAGAAAGGACGATTGATTTTTGGGTGCGTATGTTAGGGGAATCATGAGAAGAGACGTCATTGTGATTGGTTCCGGAATCAGTGGCCTATTGTCTGCTCTAGCGCTCTCTAGAGAGGGCAAAAAGGTGATGATTCTAGAGAAAGAGAGTTACATCGGCGGAGTCTGCCGCTCCTATGATGTCAAAGGCTACAGGGTGGATACCGGCCCGCACATCATAACCAGACTGCAGAACGGCCCGCTCAAGGAATTGATGGACCGGTATTTCAAAGTGGTCCCTCAATTTGTGCCATCAGGAAAATATTACGTAAGGATAGGCAGCGAACTAAAGCCGTTTCCATGGAGCATAAATTCCTGGCTGACCTTCGGACTGCTTCCCATGACAGACAGATTGCTCTTGATGAGGGCGCTGTTCAATATCATGTATCTGAAAAATGCCGGCAAGGATTTTTCCAATATCACACTATCCCAAATTCTTCCGAAGAAAGTCTCTCCGACGACGCGACGATTTTTGGATTGGCTATGCTACTTCATGGTTGGAACATCCATAGAAAATGCTCCCATCTCTCGATTCGTGGATAATAAGACCAATAATCCCAAATCAGTTCCCTATATTGGAAAACTGTATGACCTGTTTGTAAAGGAAGGTGCTACGGACCAGGGATACCCTAAAGGTGGACTGCAGTCCATTGTAAGCTCTATAGTCGAGTCGTTTCCCAAAGACCGAGTGGAGATCAGGACCAATGCAGCCGTGAAGAAGATAGATTGCGGCGAGAAGGTAGAGGGCGTGATAACCTCCGACGACAGCTTTGAATGCGATACAATCGTCTATTCCGGATTATCATCTGACTTGCCATACCTGATTGATGGCCTGCCTGCTGAATATATCAAGAACATGGGGTCCATCAAACGAGTCAATTCCCTCACCATATGGCTCGGTTTGACAAGAAAATTCTTCAACAATTATGGCTCGGAGATGTGGGTCGACTCAGATCCATATGCCTGGGTGATCCCCACCTCAAACTACGATCCTGCTCTTGCGCCTAAAGGCAAACAACTGGTGGGTTTCGCCTTTACCCTGCCGGACAAATATGACGCATCGACCATAAAGAAGAAGGCATTCCAGACTATAGTTGACAACGTGCCGGATATCGAAAAGCATATTGATATGATACACCACCAGGAATTGATCCCTGAAAAAGCATCATGGGGCATAAATTGCGGATTTGGGGATATAAGAACTCCGATAAAGAACCTATACTGTGTGGGGACAGATACTACGAAGAGAAGCGCCGGAGTCAATCGATCGGCGTATTCGGTTATGGAGTTTCTGAAGATCATCAAATCGGATGGAAACCTGTAATGGATTTGGACCAGGCTGGTTTTTGTAATCATTCAAGGAAAAATGTAAAAATAAGACATGATTTCGACCTGAATCAGATCCTGCATTGATCTATTGGAGTATTCCAGCTATGCAGGTCTAATTTGCATGCTGTTTGCCCAAATTGCTTAAATGAGGGAAAAATATGGCGATTGGAACCATCATGGGCCTTTCCCAGGAAAAATGAACGATCATCGGATAATTGCCCGCAAGTCATTACGATGAGATAAGCGGTTCGTTCGGCTCAGATATTATATATCGTTCCATGCAGGAGAAAGCCAGCTATTATGGCAAAGGACCTGATAGACGGGAGAGCGGAACGTGAAAGCAATCAGAGAATACCTAAACCATAAGCCGAATTTGCGGGGTCAGATCCTTGACCGAGGTGAACTGAAGCGCGTAGCGCAGGCCTGCGGGCTAAGTCCTCAGCAGGCCAGATCGCAGCTACGAGAGCTGGGATTCATTTTGACCCGGAACAATCATGGTCTGACAATTTGGAAGAAATCGGAGAACGTCTCCGGAGACAAAATGGAAAGCATAAGTTGATGTGATGACAAGATGATGTGATGACAATTACAAAAATGGATTCCAACGGCAGGGTGCTGTTGCCCCCGGACATCAGGCGGAAGCTCGCTCTCTATGAAGGAGAAAGGCTTGCCATAGACCAGCTTGGCGACGGCACCATAATTATCAAGAAGCCTGCAATCACATTGTAAAGGTGACAGCCATTTCAAATGTAATCGAGCTTGAAGACATCCAAAAGGTCTATCGCATTGGCGAGAGCGAGTTTCCTGTTCTCAAGGGCATCGACCTTCAGATAGAAGAGGGCGAGTTCATTGCCCTCATGGGGCCATCCGGAAGCGGCAAATCCACTCTCATGAACATCGTGGGCTGCCTTGACCGGCCCACCAGTGGCCGCTTCTTGCTGCTACACCAGGATATCAGCCAGACATCTGACGACGAGCTTGCCCGCATCAGAAGAGAGGAGCTGGGGTTCATCTTCCAGACCTTCAACCTCATTGGGAGAATCAGCGTTCTGAAGAACGTGGAGGTTCCCATGATGCTCAGCGGCCTTCCCAGGGAGAAGCGCAAAGATCGGGCGCTCAAGCTCCTGGAATCTGTAGGGATAGCCCATCGCATTAATTTCAGTCCGCAGAACATCTCCGGAGGAGAGAGACAGAGGGTGGCCATTGCCCGGGCCCTGGCCAATGACCCCAAGATAATAATCGCCGATGAGCCCACAGGTAACCTGGACCTCAAAAACAGCGACGAAGTTATGAAGATTCTGACCAATCTGAACCGAGAGGGCAGAACCATAATCATGGTCACCCATAATCCAGAGATCACCGAGAACTGCAGTCGCGTCATCAGGCTTAGAGACGGACGCATTCTGGAGACCGCATCATGAAAAAAATAATTTTAATTTTCTTATTTGTCCTGCTTGCCGCAGGCCTGGCATCATCCTACGAGTATCACATGCCTGTGAACATAGAGGCCTCGTTGAATCCGGCTGTGCTCCTGCCCGGAGATGAGGCCATACTTGCCGTACAGATGTCCAACGGGGCAGCAGCCTATGGTGCCGGAAAGGATGCCGGAGCGGGCAGCTCATCCGCCGGCACCCTGCTGTCCACGCCCATCAACAGAACCACTCTGAAGAGCACCGCGGACCTTAAGGTTCTGACCGGTGACAGTAGCGATTTGGGAATGATCGGGCCCAGCGATAAAATCACCGTCTACTACAAGATTCGGGCCTCGAAAAACATCAGCAGCGGAACGCATCTTCTCGATTTCCGGGTTTCGGGCGGATATGATATGACCACCATCAACCGGGAGATTCCCCTTAAGGTGGACGAGACGGCAGTGAGCATGGCCCGGGCTGAAACCGATGCTTCCAACTTCAACCTCAATGTGGCAAATCCCAGAGAAAACACCCTCAACGCCGTCACCATTGTTCCCTCCGCAAAGGGAATAGTCTTCTCGCCGGATGAGTACTACATCGGCACCATGGACCCGGACGAGGTTTTCACCATAAGCTTTGGCATAAAATCGGAAGACGCTGCAAAGGCCTTGAGAGGGCCGAACAACATCAGCTTCATCGCCAAGTTCAAAAACGGCGATAACTGGCATACCTCCCAGCCTTATATCACCACATACACTCCGCCCAGGACGGCAGACAGCCAGAGCAGCTACCTTCTCCCTGCGGGAGCTGTAGTGCTGATCCTGCTTGCCGCCGGAGGCTATTACTACCGGCGGAGAAAGCTGAACGGCAAGAACAACGGCGGCAATGGCAGACCTCAGAAAGAGAGCCGATCGCTTTAGGGACGGTGGCTAATGAATCTTCCTGACATCCTGGAGTTTATTGCCGTCGGATTCAAAGCGGACCGCTTCAAGACCCTCATGTCCTCGCTGGGGATAATCATCGGAGTCATGGCCATAGTGGTCATGCTCTCGGTTGGCGAGGGTCTCTACTCCGGTGTCTCATCGCAATTCTCTTCCCTCGACCTGGATATGATTCGCGTCATGCCGGGCAGCGCCCATTTCGGTGGACCGGGGGCAGGCAACGCCAACAGAAACCCTGCTGAGCCTGCGAAGTTCACAGACAAGGACACCAAGGTATTGGAGAACGTGGTGGGGGTGAAAAACGTCGCTCCGCGAAGCTCGGCCAATGTGGTGGTCGCCTTCCGGAACACCAATGCCTCCGCCAGCCTCACCGGGGTGGACCCGGACAAAGAAGATGACCTTAAGGAGGACGTGGCGCAGGGGCGCTTTCTCACCGGTTCGGACTACAAGTCGATTGTGATCGGCTACGGAGTCTCCAACGACCTCTTCCGCATGAGAGTGACGCCTGGAAATAAGATCCGGCTCTACTACGAGGACCGCTACATGGACTTCAAGGTGGTAGGGGTCCTGGAGAAGTCGGAGCAGACCTCATTCGGCGCCGGGCCGGGCAGCAGCGCAGACAATGTGATGTATGTCACCCACAAGGCCATGGAGGAGCTTAAGAGCGAGGATAATTACTACTATGGCAACTTCCAGGTGACCGTCTATGATCCTGAGCAGGTTGAGAGCATCATCGAGAAGATCAAGAACGATCTGAAAAGGTACCACAAGGATGAGGCATACGATGCCACCACGGCTCGCGATATGCTCTCTTCGCTCATGAGCGTCCTGTCCATGATCAAGTACGCTCTGGCCGGCATCGGCGCCATCTCCCTGCTTGTAGGGGGAATAGGCATTGCCAATGTGATGATGCTCACCGTGAAAGAGAGGATCCGGGAGATCGGCGTCATGAAGGCTCTGGGCGCGACCACCAGGGATATTCGCATCCAGTATCTCCTGGAGGCGGGAGTCCTGGGAGCGGTCTCCAGCGTCATAGGAATTGCCCTGGGGGTGATGGTTTCCTATCTTATAGGGTCTCTGGCCTCTCTGCCATCGGCCATAACCTCTCAGTCCATCGTGCTAGGGGTGCTATTCGGGGTGGTAACCACTACCATCGCAGGTGTCTATCCGGCAAACCGGGCGGCGAAGCTTGATCCCATTGAGGCTTTGCGAGCGGAGTGATGGGCGCTCGGCCAGCCCGCACAATTTTTTATTCACGAGATCAATAAATTAGAAATCATAAATTTAAAACCATTTCAGGAAAGGTCTTCCGTAACCATATCTCCTTTGACTGAGGTCCTGGAGCAGATCGAAGCGAATTGGTTTGCTCGAAATGCAAGGATGCAAGATTATGGGCGTCGATTTTTCGTCAAAATGATGGGCTGATCTTGAGTATATCATAAAATTGCAGGACAGAGATATTGCTGCCCTGGAAAAGTTGATTTCTGAGGCCGATGGCAGTCTGGTCTTTGACCGCCAAAGAAGATGAAACCGCCGCGAAATTCGCCAGCGATCCGAAAAGATCCTACCTCAGGAAATCCGACCTCTAGATAGAATGGTCACAATGGTGGATTGTCCGGACTTGATCTTTTCTCTACAGATTTCTATCCAAAAAATAGTGAATTTATAGTACTAGATCAAACAATATTTTATTTGCAGCAATTATTATGCTAACTCAAAAGCTTTATGTAATACTAATTAGCCATAAACTTCTGATTTCATATGGTGATGTCATTATGCCTACAGAGAAAATGCATATATATTGCGCCCTATCGTTGCTGATCCTCGTTGCGTTTGTGCCGACATTCTGCGCCGCGTCCCAGATGGGCGCCGAGAATGCAGCAAGTCCTGCCAATATCACAGTGACCGATGCCAATGGCACCTTCAGTTTCAGTAATCTCTCTCCTGGTGTCTATAATCTGAGTGCTCACAGACTGATACTCGGCGCCATGCATTACATGGGTGAGGTTAGCGTCACCGTTCCAGGAAATGAGAGCAATGCGACCATCAAGGTAACAAGGGCGGATGATGCTCAATTTGCCGCGTTCCAGAATGCCTCTGTCAATCTGACGCAGGGGAATCATAGCATCGCAGGACTGGTTCTGGGAGGCAACAGGCCTGGAGCGGAGCCCAAAGAGATACCCTATGAGGATACCGAGGTAAAGATAACGGCCGCAAAATAGAGGAGGATGGCCTGATATGTCGTTGCTATCAAGATGCTTCAAGGCTCTGCTGGCGTTCCTCATCTTCATCTCTTCAGCCATTGCACTGCAGAATGTGCCCGGAGACCTTGACGGCAATATGATCGTATCCGATGATGAGATTGCCAGAGCGGAGGCTGATTTCGCCAATGGAAACATCACGGACCAGAACCTGACTGAGATCAAGCATATCCATGATGCTTACCCCATAACGGTGACCGACACTCGAGGAAGAAATGTTACCATCTACAAGCCCATCAAGACTGTGGTTTGCGATGTCTCTCATCATCTGGAGACGCTTCGCACATTGAGGGTTCCGGCGAGCATGATCATAGGCGGTCCGGAGAACATAGACATTTATTCTATCTTCCCAGAGTACAAAGGCCTGACCTCTGTGGGAAGCTTCTACGAGCCGAATGTTGAGAAGATGATACAGCTGCATCCCGACCTAATTATCGTTCATCCCGGATCGGGCACCGGCACCTTTGGGGCATTTATCGGCCCGCTCCTGGAGCAGCTGGAGGGAGCAGGGTTGACTGTGGCCTGCTTTGCCTGCAGCCGCCCCGAGATATACACTGATGAGGTGGAAAAGCTGGGAAAGCTCTTCGAGCACCAGGAAGATGCCAGCAAGTTCATCTCCTTTTATAGCGGCGTCCTAAGTTCAGTTGAAGAGAAGGTCAAGCAGCTGCCTGATAATGAGAGGCCCCTCGTTTACAGCGAGAATCGGCCCTATCGAGCATCCAATCTCGATATCGCACCAATCCAGGCAGCCGGCGGCAGAAGCCTCTACGAAGGCAAGGGCGAGGTACAGGAGGTAAATCCCGAAGATGTAGTGGCGTTCAATCCCGACGTGATCATCCGCATCATGGGCGAGGAGGATTACGACCGCAGGAACGCCGAAGATACCGGCAAGATGGAAGAGGTCAGAAAGGAGATCATGGGCCGGCCGGAGCTACAGAATACCACGGCTAAAAAGCGGGGAAATGTCCATCTAATCGCTTCCCCCCTCTGGACCTACATGCCTTTCAGCGGCTGCAGGCACTTCATCGGCGTGGCGTACCTGGCCAAATGGCTTCACCCGGATCTGTTCATTGACCTTGATCCAAAGGCCATTCACCAGAGGTACCTCACGGAGTTTCAGGGCCTCGACTATGACCTGAATAAGCGTGGAGTGCTCGTTTATCCCCCGTCCTGAGGAGAGGAAAGACAGGGATGTTGGTCACATTTATCTCCACGGTCCCTTCTTCGGCCCTGGTAGAAGCGGCCCGGGAGCTGAAAGAGCAGTTCGATCTGCCTCTAGAACTGAAGGTCTACTATCCCAGGCAGATCGATGAAGAGAAGGTAGACGACGGGGAGATCGCAGAGGATCTGCGCGCCTCTGATGCCGTGTTCCTGGATATCCGGGGCTCGGGGCGCAGCATCGACCTGGTCTACCAGAGCCTGAAGGATGAGCACAACATCGTTGTCAACCTCATGGCACCCGTAGGGAAGATGATGGAGATCACCCGGATCGGCTCCTTCTCCGGCAGCAGCCTGCCCGGAAAGATCGGGCGCGGTGAGTCCCGGGACCCTGAAGAGGTCTGGAAGAAGATCTCCCGGGCCGAGAGCCTGGTCCAGACGGCTGGGCGGCTGCTTCCTCTCGGTCCAGTGAGGGACGCAGGAAATTACGTGCGCCTGGCCAGATACTGGAGGTACGGCGGAAAGGACAATTACCGCAACCTGCTGATATTGCTGCTCAGAGAGTACCTGAAATGCAAACTGCCCCAGGCAAAGGAGCCTGTGGCTTTTCCCGAGTATGGCATCTACCATCCAGATCTTGGGTTCTTCCATGACCGGAACGAATTTTTGTCGGCCTCGGGCTACGATCCGGCCCGCCCGACGGTGGGCGTCCTCTTCTACGGCAATATGCACTTTGAGCAGTGCCAGCCAGTGCTGCGATCTTTGCAGAGAGAGCTATATGGCATCAATTTGCTCCCGGTATTTTGTGATGGAATCCACAATCTTCGGGCCATGAGGGAGTTCTTCTTCATCGAAGGGCGGCCCATGCTGGATGCTCTGGTCAATCTAACCTGGTTTCGCATAAACGGCGGACCAATGGGCGGCGATCCGAAACTGACCAGCCAGCTGTTATCTGATCTGAATGCCCCCGTCTTTACTCCTGCCTGCATGTACGGCAGAGACATTGAGGAATGGCGGAGGTCGGATACCGGCCTGTCTCCTCTGGAGTCCATAATGGCAGTGATCTGGCCGGAGCTGGACGGGTGCATAGAGCCGATACCCTGCTGCGCCGTCCAGAACGTGGATCTGGGTGAATGGCAGGCCTGCGAGGTGGCCGCTCTTGAGGAGCGCGTCAATAAGATCGCCTCACGAATCAAGAGCTGGATAAGCCTCAAGCGGAAGAGCAACAGGGACAAGCGCCTGGCCATTGTCATCTATAACTATCCTCCTGGAGAGGAGAACCTGGCTGTGGCCTCTTACCTGGATGTTTTTGCCAGCGTCACCCGCCTTTTGCAGAGGCTGAAGGATGAGGGCTACATTGTGGATCTGCCGGAGAAGCCTCTGCACGAAATCTTTCAGGACCTAGGACTCTTCAACTCAGCATACTGGCAGCAGCCTGAGAAGCTTCTCCTGAGCGGCTTTAATCTTGGGGGGGACGAATATCTGCAGTTCTTCTCCTCCCTGCCGCAGTCGATGCGCTGTGACGTAGCTCAGGCCTGGGGTGAGCCACCGGGCAGTGTGATGGTCGCCGATGGCAGGCTCCTGATTCCGGGGGTACAGCTGGGCAGTGTCTTCCTTGGTGTTCAGCCTGCCAGGCCGCCCCTGGATGAAGAGGATGCGGCAAAAGCCTCGCATGATAAGACCAGGCCGCCTCACCATCAGTACATCGGCTTCTACCACTGGCTGGAGAAGATCTGGAAAGCAGATGCAGTGGTGCATGTTGGAACTCACGGTCTCGCCGAGTTTACAAAGGGAAAGGAGATAGGCCTGTCCAGCGAGTGCTTTCCCGATCTGCTCATAGGCAGCCTTCCCCACCTCTACTTCTACCATGTGGTAAACACCTCAGAGGTTGTGATCGCCAAGCGCAGGCTATACGGGACCACCATAGGCTACAACTCTCCCCCCTACATGACCTCGGATCTCTATAGGGATTATGCAGAGCTTGAAGATCTGATAGACGAGCACAGCCAGGCCAGGCTGCATGATCCTTTGAGAATGGGGCGGCTCGATGAGAAGATCCTGAAGAAGGCCGCTGAGCTTCACCTGAGATCGGAGGATCTCGATAGCATCCATGCGGAGCTTTACGAGATGAAGCGCAGGATCATACCAAAAGGCCTGCACATCATCGGAGAGAGATATCAGGCCGCTGATCTGAGGAGCTTTCTGGAGTTCATCCTGCGGTACGACCGGGAAGAATGCAGGTCCCTGAACCGAATACTTGCTGAGTCTCGTGGGCTTGATTACGACGGTCTCCTGAAGAGCAAGAGCCGCTCTGTGAGCGAACTGGAGGAGATAGACAGGCAGGCATCGCATCTCGCAGAAGTCTGCCTGGATGAGTCACCTGATGCCGCAGTCCAGGCAAGCGGCCTGGTACGCGCCCAGGCGGAGCAGCTGAGGAAGACCCTGGAGTACGGACTGCAATTCCTTGAGAAGTACTCGGCAAACGATGGCGAGATAGAGAGCTTTCTGCGGGGATTGAAGATGTCATTTATCCCGGCGGCATCTGGCGGCGATGTCATCAGAACGCCTCAGATTCTGCCCACCGGGCGCAACCTGACCCAGTTCGATCCCACCCGCGTGCCCACCCAGACCGCTGTGGAGCGTGGCTCTGATATTGCCGAGAACACCCTCTCGGCGTACCTGAAGAAGGAAGGGAGGTTTCCGGAGAGCACGGGCGTGATACTCTGGGGTTTTGAGACCACCAAGACCGGTGGAGAGACAGTCGGCCAGATCCTCGGCTATCTGGGGGTCCGCCTGGTAAAGGATGCCGGTTCCTGGGCCCCCAGGCTTGATCTCGTGCCACTGGAAGAGCTGGGAAGGCCGAGGATCGATGCCCTGGTTAACATCTGCGGATTCTTTAGAGACATGTTCCCCAATATCGTCCTATTGCTGGATCGGGCCTTCAACCTCGCAGCCTGCCAGGATGAGCCACTGGAGATGAACTTCGTGCGCAAGCATTCGCTTCAGAACCGGGAGAGACTGAACTGCGTGGGCCTGGATGAGAAGACCGTCCGAAAGATGGCAAACGGCCGCATCTTCGGTCCCAAGGCAGGCGAGTACGGAACGAGGATGCTGCCCCTGGTGGAGGACTCGGTCTGGAGGGCTGAGGAGGAGCTGGCCGAGGTTTTCATACAGTCGATGGATCACCTCTATGCCGAGAACCTGCACGCTGTAAAGAGCGATGACATTTACCGCAGCAACCTGTCCAGGATTGATCTGGTTTCTCAGGTACGGGATTCTCACGACAGGGAGATCATCGACCTTGATCACTACTATGAGTTCTTCGGCGGGCTATCCAGAGCGGTTCAAATGGAGAGAGGAGTGGCACCGGAGATGCTCATCTCAGACACGACCGGTGAGATTGTCCAGACCGAGGACGTGCAGGATGTGATAGCACGTGGCGCCAGGACAAGGCTTCTTAACCCCAAATGGGCGGAAGCGATGCTCAAGCATGACTTTCACGGCTCACAGCAGGTGGCGGACAGGGTTGAGAATATGCTTGGGCTTGCGGCAACAACTCATGCTGTGGAGAGCTGGATCTGGTCTGAGATAGCCAGCCTGTATATCTTTGACAGAGAGATGCTAGAGAAGCTCGCCCAGAACAACCGATATGCTGCGGCGGAGGTGACCCAACGGCTGCTGGAAGCACAAAGCCGAGGCTACTGGCAGGCTACAGTGGAGGAGATGGAAAGGCTGCGAGAAGCATCGATGGAGATTGAGGGACGGATCGAGGAGACGACTGATGGGTGATGAGTGATGAAATGATTCCTTCAAGAAAGGGAAAAAATTGAAATCGACATGCTGAGCAGGCTTTCTCTTCCAGCTTCATCTGCTGTTTATTGCACTTTGGCTCAGAATCCGGATTTCTCCATCCAATCCAATCCCATTTTCTCCTTGAGTTCTTGAATTTGGCTATCGTTCAGGCCGTAGAGCTTCCGGCAATGATCAGTCAGTGTCTCATCAACGCTTAAATCAGCAAATCGATCCGGGTAAGCGGCTTTTGCCTCAATTAGAAGTTCGATTGGAATTTCCAGGCCTGCCAGATTCCTCCAGAATTCGAGCATGCCGGTGGAATACACCTTTTTCTCTCTTACTGCCTTTACATCTTGAATTCCTTTATAATACTCTTCGTTGTAGATTTTGCCTGACTCAAAGCCGGCACGCGAGCATACAATGATGATAACATCGGGATCGACGGCCAATAGCTGCTCGGCAGACATTAATGATCTGGATTTTCCTTTATACGTGTTATTGATCTGGGTGATATTCGGATAGAGCGTTCCACAGTCGTAATCCGGCAATATCGATCCGACTGCACCCTTTGAGCTGTCCAGACCTCCCTGCAGTGCCATAAACAGGACTTTGGGTTTCACCTCTTGTGAGATATCCTTGGTCCTATTCACCACAAGATTGACTTCCTCATCGAGTGTGGCAATGATTTCCGCAGCCCTCTGCTGTTTATCGAAGACCTTTCCGACAAGTTCGATCTCTTTATATAACAAGGTTATATCGGGAGAGCTACTGCATGCCTGGTTATTGAAAGTGACGGCGGGAAACTCATCATCGAGGAGACTGAGCATGTTGATCAGTTTTTCATATGCGACGCTGCTATCGCCCTGGCCGGCACAGTCTTTTTCGAGAAGGATCAAATCAGGACTTAATGCCGCAGCCGCCTCCACATTAAGCGTAACCGGAAATGTTGCGGACCCTAGATTTGGAATCTCTTTGAGTTTGGGGTTGATGATTGTAGCGATAGTGTCATTAGCGCCACCTAGTATGGCGCCACTCGTGGCAACGATCTTCTCTTCCTCATCCAGAGCAGATATAATGCAAGGCAACAGGCAATAGCCTGCGGTGATCACATTTTCGACTGGCTGATGTATTGTGACGGCTCTGCCGTTCATATCTTCCATCTTAAGGTCAGATGCCAGGACCGGCATAGCCATTAGTGATGAAATCAAAAGCAGCAAGGCAATCATGCGGCAACAGCGGATCATGTTTTTTATACCTCCAACGGTTTTGAGAAGCTTGTGTGAGCGATAAATTTATATGTCTAACGCCCCTTTTTTGCTAACTATTTATATTGCAGTAATACTAAATGCTAAATTTATTGGAAATGAGCACTATGACAGAACATGAAATGGCCCGATGGTGAACTCTCATGGAAGGGTGGACAAAAAGGATTCGAATTGCAGAGCGCATAGGCCTCAGTCAGGAATACGGTTTTTCAGAAATTCACAAGATGTTGATCCTCCTCGCTCTTTTTCTGCTGCTTATCACCGCCGTGGGCGTGGCCATAACTTTCGGAGCTTACAACATCTCGGTCACGGATGTCTACAGAATCGTAATGGCTCATGTGACTCCATTCGGGGACCTCTCTTCCGTTACCAAGCTGCATAACACCATCGTCTGGGAGCTGAGAATTCCCAGAGTGCTGCTCGCGGTGACTGTAGGAACTGCTCTTGCCACCGCCGGCGCTGTCTTTCAGGGATGCTTCAGAAATCCTCTGGTGGAGCCGTACATCCTGGGCATCTCCTCGGGAGCTGCTTTTGGTGCTGCTATGGGAATAGTGTTCTCCGACTTTCTCCTGTCGATACAGGTTTCCGCATTCATCTTTGGGTCCCTGGCAGTGGCCATGGCCTATTTCTTAGCCAGGATTCGTAAGGAGACGCCCATAGTGACTCTGATCCTGGCAGGGGTGATCATCGGCTCAGTCTTCTCTGCGATGGTCTCAATACTCAAGTATGTGGCTACCGATGCCGCCTTGAGGGAGATCGTCTTCTGGCTGATGGGCGGCTTCTACTATGCCACATGGAATGATGTTCGTCTGCTCGTGCCTATCATCATACCCAGTTTTCTGATCATGTGGGCATTGGGCTGGAAGCTGAACATCCTCTCCATGGGCGATGACGAAGCCAGAGCCCTTGGAGTCAACCCTGAGAAGTACAAGTTTGTCCTGATCACCCTGGCCACACTGGTAACTTCACTGGCGGTATCGACGGTGGGAATAATCGCCTGGGTGGGCCTGATGATGCCTCATGCCACGCGCATGATGCTCGGTCCCGATCACCGCTATGTGATTCCGGCATCCGCAATGCTGGGGGGAGCATATCTTCTGGTCTGCGATACTATGGCCCGGACGCTCACCACAGCAGAAATTCCTGTAGGGATCATCACCTCAATTCTCGGCGCTCCGTACCTGTTCTATCTTCTCAGAACGAGGGGGAAGGCGATGCTGGGATGAAGCAAATGATTAGAATAAGAAATGCAATAATTTTGAAAATATGTGACAAATTTAATCCAATAGAGGGAAATGAATGAAAAGATATGGACAAATATTGATCTTATGGTTTCTAATGGCAATTATCGCTGTTCAGATCAATCCAATCGATGCGGCGGGGTCCAAAACTGTGACCGATATGCGAGGCATCAAGGTATCGGTTCCGGAAGATCCGCAGAGAGTAGTTGCCATGAGCCGGTCGTTAATAGACACCACTATGTACATCTTCGGAGAGCAGGATAAGCTGGTCGGCGGCAGCATATACCAAAAGGGCGGTGGATATGAGAACTATACATATGATGGAGAGAACCATCGTGTATGCACCTGGATCTCATTTGTGCTGAATCCAAAATACCGAAATCTCACTAACGTAGGTGGTTTTGGTGGGCCTTACGGAACACCCAATGTTGAGACCATTGCTTCTCTTAACCCCGATCTGCTGATATTGAGAGATCTGGGCACGGATAATGAAGGCACCGCCAAATTCCTGGATGCCTTAGAGCGCCTTAACATACCAGTTGTCGTCCTAGAATATCCTGATTGCTACGACAATGTATCTGTTGGCACCATCTACGAGGAGGTGAGGCTTCTTGGGGAGGTGTTTGGTCAACAGGAAAAGGCTGAGAAGATCACCAGCCTAATGGATAAGCAGGTTCAGTTGATCAAAGATAGGACCAAGGATATTGCAGATAATGACAAAGCCCGAGTGCTCTATTTCGGCGCACCGACATCATCGAAAGATAAGGGCGGAGCAGGCTATGCACTGGGGACACATACCATTGAATCGATCTTTCTGGAAAATATCGTCAATGCTAAAAATGCGTACAATGGAAGCACGACAGATATCATCTCCTCCGAGCGTCTTTTGTCCATAGACCCGGATGTGATCATTCTTCCGACCTACTCCGGCCATCATCCGCCAAGAGAGATGTACGATGATGAACGGTTCAAGAATGTGCAGGATTTAAAGGCACTTAAAAATAAACGGGTTTACTCCCTTGCAGCCACGCCCTGTCGGGATGAGAGACTTGAGTTTCCCATAAACCTGATGATAGAAGCCAAGGCTGTCTATCCGGATCGATTCAAGGACATTAATCTTGAGGAGTGGATCCGGGATTATTTCAAGGATCTATACGGCCTCGACGATGACAAGGCAGCTGAGCTGATGCAATCTTTGCTTCTGAGGTACCTGGAAATAGTCTGATAGGATTGCCAAGGTGATGTTTGAATGACACCTATGCTCGATGTCCGGGATCTTTGCTTTAATTATGGAACCATTCCGGTTCTCAATGGCGTCTCCTTTGATGTGGAAGAGGGAGAACTTTGCGGCCTATTTGGCCCCAACGGCTGCGGAAAGACGACACTATTCAAGTGCTGTCTGAACTTCCTGAAATCACATGGTGGATCAGTATTGATGGATGGAAAAGATGTAAGAGCTCTGCGGGTCGAGGACATGGCCAAGGTTGTGGCCTATGTTCCCCAGGAGCATAAGCCACCATTCCCATACCTCTCCCGAGAGGTGGTCCTGATGGGCAGGACGCCGCGACTGAATGGATTTTTCGGCATCAGCCGAGAGGATAAGATGAAGGCTGCCGATGCTCTGGATCTCCTGGGGCTCACGGAGCTGGCCGATTTTCCCTATAACCAGCTCTCAGGAGGACAACGACAGATGATTTTGATGGCCCGGGCCATTGCCCAGGAGACTCCACTCATGTTTCTTGATGAGCCCACGTCTGCACTGGACTTCAGCAACCAGGTCCGCATCTGGAGGATTATGCGCCTGGTTGCAGAGAGTGGAGTGACAATTCTTGCCTGCAGCCATGATCCCAACCATGTTAGCTGGTTCTGCGACAAAGTCGTGGTGATGAAAGATAACCGCATCCTCAAGGAGGGGTCCTCTCAAAACGTCATCACTGAGGACACGATGGATGAGATCTACCAGGATATGTGCTCTGTGAGGAATGTTGGCGGCATAAAGATGGTGCTGCCCAGAGATGTAGCGCTCCGGGATGAGGGTGAAGGCTCTGCCATATGGGATAGCTTGCATGAATGCATAGGAAAACAGCATGTTTGAGGCGAGTATGTTAAAACAACCAGGTATGCTAAAACGACCAGAGATATTTTTGCTGGGGGCAGCATGCTTTATTTTATTTCTAGCTATAGCATGCGCATCAGAAGACACAGCATCAGGCCAGATTAAAGTCCCAGGAGATGCTAACGGGGACAAAATTGTATCGAACGATGAGCTGAAGGCTGCCGAAGAATCCTATAAAAAAGGGGATATATCCTCAGGCGATATGGACATGATTCGCCATATCAAGGAGAATTATCCCAGAACCATAGTAGACGCCACTGGCACAGAGGTCACGCTTTACAGGCCGCCCGAGAGGGTCTTTGAGATAAGCACCGGTCTTATTCCAACTACCATGTACGCCTTCGGTGATGAAGATAAGATCGTTGGGAAGGGTGGTAGCACCAAAAGCGGAAATTCCACAACGAGCTATTCATATGATGGCAAGAGCTACAGTCATACCACTCCCTCGTATGTTGATGCCATTTTATATCCAAAAATGTTGGACGATAAGGCGATACCATATTGCGGCAGCATTGGAAAAGAGAATTATGAGACCATTGCCAAGTCAGATCCGGATATCATTATCGTGAGCACCAGACAGTGGGGGAGGGATAGCGGTGAGGCATATCTTAAGAGCATAGACACAATGAGAAAGCTCGGCGTCCCGGTTGTTATCCTCAATCAGGTCGCAAAATACGATGGGGATGAGACCGAAGCGGCTTATACTGAGGTACGGCTTCTTGGAAAAGTATTCGAGAAAGAAGATAAAGCAGAAGAAATAGTAAATCTCCTCAAAGAACAGGTCGACTTCATTAAGAGCAGAACTGCTGATATCCCAGAAGGCGAAAAGAAGAGATTCCTATATCTTGAGCTATCGAGCTATTGTGCTGGAAAGGGGGGTGTAGCCTACGTCGATGGAAAGAATACCCTCGAGTCGATTCTCATTGAGAGCATTGTAAATGCAAAGAATGTGTTCCAGGGAGATGGCCGGCAGCTCATGTCTGCAGAGCAGCTACTAACTCTTGACCCCGATGTCATTTATCTGCCGACTGCACAGGGTGTCCATACGCCGGATCAGATATACTACAATGATAGCTACAAGGATTTGATGGAGCTAAAGGCCATCAAAGAAAAAAGAGTTACCGGGCTTCCTCTAATCAGCTACAGGACCGAGCGGCTTGATTTTCCCGTCAGCCTGATGATCGAGGCTAAGTTCACCTATCCCGAGAGATTCCAGGATGTGAATGTGGGCGAGTGGCTCAATGATTACCACATGAAGCTCTATGGAATTGATGAGAAGACCGCCCAGGAGATAAAAAGAGGCCTGTGTCTGGAATGGCTTGATGATACGGGATTTTAATGAGTGATCTTGATGTCGAAGAGCAATAAATTTATCTTCTTGGCATTATGCTGCATTTGCCTTTTAACTGCAACCAGCTATGCTGCGGAAGAGACGAGGACTGTTGTTGACAGCCGTGGCGTAGAGGTGCAGGTTCCGGCGCAGATCGATCGAGTCGTTACGGTCTCTGCAGGCATCATTGAGGGTACGATGTATGTGTTGGGCGAGGCGGACAAAATCGTAGCGGTCGGGTCGGTCTGCTCTCAGAAGGTCTCCAACTACACAATTACGACTGCGAATGGGACCCTCGAAGGCGACGGAGGGATGAATCCGGTGGCTTATCTCAGCCCTCGGCTGCAAAATCTGCCGTTGCTTGGGAGCGGTACGGATATGAACTTCGAGAAGCTTGCCGGGCTTGATCCGGACTTGGTTATCATCCGTGCCTGTGGCTGCAATGTCGCTTCGATGGAGGATGAAAGCACTCAGAAAACGATAAAGACCATCGAAGGCCTCGGGATTCCTATCGTTGTGCTCCAGGGCCCCACGTGCTTTGATCAGCCGAATCTCACAACGATGTCCGATGAAATAAGAATCATTGGCAAGGTCTTCGGAAAGGAAGAGAGGGCAGAAAAATTAGCCGATTACCTCGAGTCCCAGACAGAGACTGTCTTTGAGAGAACGAAGGATATCCCTGACTCAGAGAAGCAATCAGTTCTGATATTCGGAGCGTCTCCCAACTCCAGGAAAGCAGGAGGCTCAGGCATGGTGAGGGGAACGGACACAATCGAGTCGTACTTCATCGAGGATATCGTCCATGCGAAGAACGCCTTCCGGGACACTGGAAGACCTACGATCTCTGCTGAACAACTCCTTTCACTCAATCCTGATGCGATTGTGCTCGATACCGCCAATGGTTATCATCCGCCTGAGGAACTCTATTCTGCGGCATATTATCAGAATGTCGGAGAACTTTCCGCTGTAAAGAATCGCCGTGTTTTTGCCCTTCCCTGGACATGCTGTAGCACAAAGCGTCTCGAATATCCAATTGAGGTAATGGTGATCGCCAAGGCCGCTTATCCCGATCGTTTTGCCGATATCGACCTTGAAGAGTGGCTCATAGACTTCTTCAAAAACGTGTATGATGTAGATGACGATACTGCGAGAGCGCTGATATCGACGCAGTGGATGGACTGGTGCGTGAAACAATGAACTTCCCTTCAAATGATATTGACTGGAATGCTGTCTGGAAGGAGCTGCACGAAAAGAATGCTGAGTGCAGGGGGCGAGGGGACTGTGCCTCGATCTGGGCCACTCGAGATCGTGCCCGTGCGTTTTTGGCGCAGTCGCAAGAGAGGCCTGAGCGCATTCTTAAAGACATCGAGGGCCTGCCCCTCAAGGCCGATTCAAAGGTTCTGGACATCGGGGCAGGGCCCGGCACTCTGGCCGTCCCTCTGGCGGCCCATGTCGCCTCCGTGACCGCCGTCGAGCCTGCTGCGGGAATGGCGGAGGTGATGAACGAGCATGCCCGGAAAAAGGGTGTAACAAACCTCTCAATTGTTCGCAAACGCTGGGAGGATGTCGATTCCAAGAAAGACCTCGATGGTCCCTATGATCTTGTCATCGCCCGGCATTCGCTCGGAATGCCGAATATCAGGGATGCGATAAAAGCGATGTGCGAGGCATCGTCAGAATGGGTCTATCTCTTCTGGTTTGCCGGGAGCACTGGCTGGGAGAGGGCAATGATTGATCTCTGGCCTAAACTGCACGGCCGAGAATACCGGTCGGGTCCAAAGGCGGACATTCTCTACAACGTCCTCTACTCAATGGGGATCTATCCTAATGTTGAAACGGTGCAGATGGACTACGCACGCAAGTTTTCTGACATCGATGCCGCTGTGAAAGAGTTTCGGGAGCAGTACATGATATCTTCCCCTGCCCAGGAGGAGATCCTGCGAGGACATCTCCAAGATAGCCTCTTGAAAACCAGCGAGGGCCTGGAGAATTCTATGATGACGAATCAGGTAAGGCTCTGGTGGAGTGTAGATAAGAATGATCAACGTCTTGCAGGTTATTAATTTCCAGGAGGCTGTGAGGCTAATAGGTGATGATTGAGCAATATTTTTTGCGGAGCTCAGCAGGTGGCAGATCAGTTTAAGAATGCTCTTGGACCGGTTGGATGGAGGGAGGATTTTGTGGAATAGAGATTCGTCAAATAAAATTTTTTCATAATATATGCTACAACAATAGAAAGACTTATTACTATGTGAGTATTTTATCTGCAATCATACAGAGGCGAATTATATGAGAATGAGAATACTTACAGCATTGGCCATAATATTCCTGGAGCTTTTTGCTTTGAACGGTTGGGCCATGCAGATTACAGATTGCGTTGGAAGGGATGTCAATATTTCAAGCGAAGTTGATCATATTATCAGCTTGAACGCCGATGCCACAAGAGTTTTAATATCATTGGGCGTTGGGGAGCGCATCGTAGGCATTGATAGCAGTACAAAGAACGATCCGATGTTTAATGTCACATATCCGAGGCTGAAGGATATAGAAGATGTAGGCAGCCATTTTTCCGGGACTCTCAATGTTGAAAGGGTTGTTGCGCTTAAACCGGATGCAATTTTATTCGGCGGATCGAGCAAAAGCACAGCAGAGACACTTCAAAATCAAACGGGAATACCATGCGCATGCTCTTACGTTGGCGTAAAGAACGTGAATGACTTCCTCTGTGGGTATGAGCTCATCGGAAAAATTGTTGGCAGAGAAAATAGGAGCAATGAGATTCAAAGCTTTATCAAAAATGAAATTAACGGGATCATTGAGATCTCCAGCAAGATTCCAGATAGAGAGAAGCCTAAGGTGCTATTAATTGGCACACCGTTTGATAAAGATCCACTCAAGGTATCAATCCTCTCTGGAGCTATTGATTGGGCAGGTGGGATCAATGTTGCCTCCGAGCAGTACAAAGGAGGATCTCCAAGCAAGACCGCGAGCATGGAGCAGATCGCACAGTGGAATCCAGATATAATCCTGATCTCTGGGCTCAGTTTGGTTGAACCGGAGGATATTCAGGGGGACCCGAACTGGCAACAGCTAGAAGCCGTTAAAAATAGCAAAGTCTACAAGATCTATTCCAGTACCGTGGGTTATGATCCGGCGATATTTGTAATTCAGGCATTGCAGATGGCCAAGATCATGCACCCAGACAAATACGACTTCGATCTTGCAACCAAAGCAGACGAGGTTTTCGATAAGATATATGGCATCAGTGGACTGCATGAAATATTCTCGGGCCAGTTTGGAATTTCCAAAGTATAAGGTGGCGCTGATCTTCAGCCCCCTTATTCTCTTGATTCTCTACCTGTCTGTGGGAAAATATAATGTATCATTCGACTCCATTGAGCAGTTGCTCTATAGCGATTCTATCGACAGGACCATATTCTTCAATATAAGGCTACCCCGAGCCATTGAGGCAATGATCTTCGGAGCCTGTATGGGCATCTCGGGGGCAAGCCTTCAAACCGTGCTGAGAAATCCCCTCGTCAGCCCATATTTCTTAGGCATCTCGTCTGGCGCTGCTTTCGGAGCAGCGCTCTCCATGGCACTCTTTGGCAATGGCAATTTCTTTCTTGTACAGCCTTCCGCTATCCTATTTGCTCTTGTTGCGGTCTCTATGACCTTAGGACTGTCCAAGTTCCGCGGCCAATTCACACCCATCTCCCTGGTACTTTCGGGGATGATAATTTCGGCTCTCTTTGCGGGATTCCTTTCCCTAGTTCAGATACTAGTGGAACCGGAAAAGACTCAGACCATAGTGGCCTGGATGATTGGAAGGCTATATTCAATAACATGGTCTGATGTAAAATTGTCGTCACCCTTAGCACTGCTTGGAATTATCGGCCTCCTATGCTTTCGCTGGCGCATCTTCGTCCTATCATTGGGAGATGAGGATGCTAGGTCTCTGGGCATCAATGTTGAGCGGGAGAGACTGGTAATAATACTGATCGCGTCCATAGCAACTGCATCAGTAGTATCCGTAACGGGAATTATTGGCTGGGTCTGTCTCATTGCTCCGCACATCACACGCTTCATAGTAGGATCTGATCCAAAAGTCCTCCTGCCTTCATCCATTTCCGTTGGAGCATGTTTCATGCTTCTGGCAGACATGATCTCAAGGACAATCTGGAGCTTTGAGATTCCTGTTGGGGTTATAACAACCCTCATCGGGGCTCCGCTGTTTCTTTATCTGATGAGGAGGGCTCAAAATGAGTGGCGTTGAGGCTGTGAACCTTTGCTACAGTTATGGAGCGATGCCTATCATCCGGCAAGCATCCTTCGAGCTACAGGCTGGCGAAATCCTATCAATCTTGGGCTCAAACGGCTGCGGAAAGACAACACTGCTCAAGTGTCTGAATATGCTGCTCAAGCCAGAAGGGCGTGTTCTGGTGGACAACGTGGATCTGAGAAGTCTTAGCAGCCGTGATCTGGCCAGGCTCATGGGCTACGTTCCCCAGATGCATTCTCCCGACTTTCCTTACAGAGTAGTGGATGTAGCTGTGAGCGGTAGGACTCCCAGATTGGGTTTCTCAATTCCGTCCAAGCAGGACTATGAACTTGCCCGTGAAGCTCTTTGTCGTGTGGGAGTGGGCCATCTCTCCGAGAAATACTATACCAATCTCAGCGGAGGAGAACTGAAGCTGGTCCTCATCGCCAGAGCGCTTGTGCAGGAGCCTAAAGTCCTTCTCCTGGATGAACCGACATCTCATCTGGATTTCAAGAACCGCGTAATGGTGCTAAAAATTCTCCGGGAGATTGCTGATGACGGCATTGCCGTTATCATGAGTGAACATGATCCCAATCTGGCCTCTTTATTCTCGGATAAAGTCCTTCTTATGATGAATAAAGGAGAGATCGTAAGATACGGACCCGCAAGAGATGTGATAAGTCCCGAGAACATCATGAAGGTTTACGGGCTGGATGTAGAGATCTTTGAAAAAGGTGGCTCCAGGTATATCTTTCCCAAGCTGAGAGATTGAATTGATATGTGGCAAAAAATAAAAATACACGTGATATGCATGATGTCAAATGAAATAATCGAAATGCTGGACCAGAACCTGGTCTACCTGGCAACATCAACCCCTGAGGGAAAGCCAAATGTAGTGCCCGTCGGCCTCTGTCAGGCAATAAATGAAAAGCAGCTCATAATAATCGATGTGCTGTTCAATAAAACCAGGAAGAACCTGGAAGACAACCCTCTTGTGGCCCTCTCTTTTACCGATCACAAGAGAATGGCGTCCTATCAGCTCAAAGGGCGAGCAGAGATTCATACCGATGGGCCGATCTTCCAGAGGATGCTGGAGATAAGGGAGCAGAAGGAGGCGCGGATGAGGTCTCGTATGCAGCATGGGGCAGCCATGACAGAGGAGATGAAAGAGAAGTCAGAGCGCATGAAGGAATGGAGAAAGAACCTGCATCCTAAGGCAGCGGTGTTGATAACGGTTGAGGAAATCTATTCCCACATGCCCATGCTTGATTCGAGGACCAACATTCAAAAGTGATAAAGCATGAGTGATCATTTATTGTGGGTGGAAACCCAAGACAGGACAGAGCCGAAGACCGTGCAGAGGGTCTATTCCTTCTTCGGCCATCCTTCAATGACCGCAAGCCTCTACATCCCTCAAATGGATACGGCATTTCTTCGGACGCCATCTGGGGAGAAGATCAGCCTGGAGATGAAGAGAGGTGACTGGCTGGCAGGATACGGCAATGCTGAGCACCTCTATTCCGATGTTAGGATCGACTGTCCGGGAGATAGCATATTTGTCGTTGCCAGGTCTCCAGGTGTCTATGATCTGGGCTGGCACGGCGGCAAGAGCGACCCATTTCTCTCCTACAACTTTGCCAAAGCAGTGATTCATGCCGGACCGGGATGTGCCTGTTGGTCCGTTTCCGCTGCGAATCTGCCTCTTGACCTTATTCCAGAGCAGGCTCCCTATGAACTCAAGGCAGGAGATCACATCCGGATAAAGGTCGAGTACCTCGGCCAGCCAGTGAAAGCCAGCTGGACGGCATCCTACTGGACCTGGGATGAGCATGGAGATTCGAGAGTAAAGCGAGGAACAACAGGAGAGGATGGCAAGTTCTCGGTGGAACTGATTCAGGGCGGGCTCTGGTTCTTGGATGCAGCTTACTCTTTGCCCCAATCCGGCATCTGGACTGCCACGCATTACCTGGCTCAGTTCTTCAAATCGGGCGACGTACTGCACTATAATTCCCTGAGATACAAGACAACGCTATCCATATGGGCAAGGTGATCTCTGCAAAAAACTAGTAAGCTCTAGCCTCCCGGATCTGTCGCAGGGGCATGATCATGGGACGGTCTGACAGGCTTCTTACCGCCGCCTCTACCCTGTAGACGGAAGCTATATTCTCCTCGGTAATCACCGAATGGGGATCGCCGGCGGCGACGATCTTTCCTTTTTTCATCATGATGATGCGATCGGAGTAATGCGATGCCAGGTTGAGGTCATGCAGAGCCATAATGGCGGTGATCTCCTTTTTCTTGACCACATCTTTGATTATGTTCATAACGTCCAGTTGATGCCAGATATCCAGGTTGCTGGTGGGCTCATCGAGAAGCATCACCTCCGCCTCCTGGACGAGGGCCCTGGCAATCAGGACCTTCTGCTGCTGGCCTCCGGAGAGCTCCGAGAAGTTGCTCATGGCCAATCGTTCGATATCCAAAAGCCTGAGGACCTCCCAGACCTTCTTCTCGTCCTTGTCGCTTCCCAGCCATCCGATATGAGGCCTTCTGCCCATCAGAATGGTATCGAAGACGTTTGTCGGAAAGATGCGCACCGAGCTTTGCGGAACGTAGGACAGGTATCTGGCCATGTCCATCCTGCTCATCTGGGTCACATCCTTGCGGTCGATCAGAATGCTGCCTCCCTGTGGGGCAGTGATTCGATCAATGCACTTGATCAATGTCGACTTTCCCGAGCCGTTCGGCCCTACAATTGTCACCAGTTTGGAAGGAGCGATCTGAAAGTTCACATTATCCAGGATCGTGGTGCTGGTGTAGCCGAAGACAATATCCTTGGCCTGAAGCTTGATCATCATGTCCAAAACTCCTTTCTCTTGCCTTTCATCATGAGATACATGAAGAATGGAACTCCCACAATGCTTGTCATGATTCCCGTTGGGATAATGGTCGGAGCTATCAGATTCATTCCCACAGCGTCCGCAGACATGAGAACCAGCCCCCCCAGTACTCCGGATGCGGGAATGAGAAAGCGGTGATCTCCGCCGATGACCATGCGGGCCATGTGAGGTGCTACCAATCCCACAAAGGCAATGGTTCCCATGAAACAGACGATGGTGGCGACAAGAAGGCTGCTGACCACCATGATGAATATCCGTGTCATCTCCGCATTCACGCCGATGCTCTTCGCAGTCTCGTCTCCGGCGGTCATGATGTTCAGATCCCAGCATTTGGTCATGAGCAGGGGAATGCAGATGATGAATATTATGAGCAGCAGCTGCGAGTTGGTCCAGGAGAAGGCGGCCAGATCTCCCATGCCCCAGTTGGTCATAAGTCGCAGCTGCTCATCGCTGGCGAAATACTTGAGGAGCGAACTCATTGCTGTGAAGAAGTAGTTAACGGCGATGCCGGCGAGCACTAAATTCTCAGATGTTGCCCCCTTGATGGCCGCAAGGCCGATGATGAACAGCGAGCATAAAAGTGCACAGAAGAATGCATTGCCGATTATGAAGTAGGGGCCTCCCAGAATGGAAAAGCCGATGACTGCAGCGATAGAGATGCCGAATTGCGCTCCAGCGGTGATGCCCAGGGTGAAGGGACTGGCCAGGGGATTTTTGAGAACCGCCTGCATCACGCAGCCGCATATTCCCAGACCGAATCCCGCCATGATTCCCCCTAAAATCCGGGGAAAGCGGATGTTCCAGACCACACGGGATGTCAGGGCGTCGACAGTGAAGAAGTCTGGCCAGAATCGGGAGAGCAGTGCCGAATAGGAATCCGATACCGATATGTTCAGAGGCCCCAGTGTGATTATGATTCCAGTGAGCAGAATCAGCAGGCCGACAATCCCCAGCACGAAGAAGATTCTGATGAACTTGAATCTCTCGTGAGCCACCTCAGGATTGCTCTTCTTGCCTGCCCTCCTGGCTCGGGAGAGGCCGGCATCGGGCTTTGCACGGTAGAAGAGCGTCCGAAAGCTGGTCATTTATTACCCGCAGCTGCCTTGGCCAGACCCATGAAGAGGGGAAGGTCTGAGTTCATGTGTCCTTCATTTGGGCCGGTTGAATTTGAACCGGTTGAGACCACAATCATGTTCTTCTCTTTGGCGATCTCGGTCAGAGTCTGAAACTCCCTCAGCTTGAGGGCGCTGGGCTTGTTTTCATACATATCCGCGGCCTCGTTCATCATCTTGGAAGCCTGCAGCTCTCCTTCTGCCAGGATTATGCGGGCTCTCTTCTCCCTCTCCGCCTCCGCCTGCCGGGCGATAGCGCGCAGCATATTCTCGGGCAGAGAGACATCCCTCATGGTTACCATAACCACATGCATGCCCCAGGGACCGGTGGTGGAATCGAGGATCTCCTTGATTCTTTTGTTGAGATCGTCTCTATCTGAGAGAATGGTGTCCAGCTCGTTTTGGCCCAGGATATCTCTCAGAGTGGTCTGGGCGAGGAGGAGTGTGGCCGCCTCGAAGTCCTCCACCTCGACGATGGCCCTTGTGGCATCCACAACCTTGTAGTAAATGACCGCGTCCACCTCAAGGGTCACATTGTCCTGGGAGATGACCGTCTGCTTGGGAACATCCAGCTCCCTCACCCTCATGTCCACTCGCACCATTTTGTCTGCAAATGGAATGAGGGCAAAGAGGCCGGGTCCTCTCTCCTTTTTGATCTTTCCCAGGCGAAACACTACTGCCCGCTCATACTGTCTGACCACCCGAACAGCCGAGGCCAAAAGTCCCAGAGCAACGACCGATCCGGCGAGAAGTGGGATGGAAACCATCTTGGCATCCTCCTAAGCAGGTGAAGCCCCGCCCTTCTGCCAGGAGATCAGAACCTGCCTGTGGCTGCGGTGCATGCACAGTCCAGATCCGTCCTTCGTCAGCCTCTGGGAGAGAAACTCCCTCAGCGGCTGAACCTTTTCGTCAGGCACCTCGTGCATCTCCTTCCACTCGGCAACTGCCTCATCGAGGCTTGCGTAATGCTCGTCAGACTGCCAGTTCATCATTCTGATATCCGCAAGAATGCCCATTTCGGCAAGCAGATTGTAGATCACCAGATAGCCGGCCGGCCCAATCTCGCTCCTGCCATGCCTGCCACCCAGTCGTCCATCTCTGCATTCCCCATCTCTGTTTTCCTTCAGGAATTGCCTGAGGCCGTCGTCTCTCTTGCCATCGGAAAAGGTGAAAATGTAAACCGCCCTTCTGGCCAGAGCATCCATCTTGCTCAGGGCTTCCTTCAGGTCGTAAACGCCCAGGGAGTTGGAGGAAAGTACCACATCATGCGGCTCGATCTCATCGAGGGCCACATCCTGCCAGCTCTTCTGAATGCAACGGATGTTTCCTACTCCCTCTGCTGCCATGTTCTCCTGCAAGCAGGCGAGCATCCCTGCAGATTGGTCGAGAGCAGTGACGCTCTTTGCCAGGCGGGCCAATGGCAGAGCCAGCCTGCCGGTGCCTGCTCCCATATCCAGCACCGTCTCGGCTGGAGTCAGACCGAGGATAGCCACCTGGCTATTGGCCCTCTCCCTGTTCTTCATGACCCGTTTGTTGAACAGCTTCGCCCGGCTGTCCCAGTGAGCAGCCAGGTCTTTTCCGTGATGATGAAAGCCACCCGCATGGGTGGCCTTCCACAATTCGTTCCAGTTGATGATTCCTGCCATGACGTCCTCTCCTACTTCAGGCCGTCCAGGTACTCTCTGGGCCAGACCAGATAGTCGGCATACTCAGTAAAGACGCCATCTACTCCCAGGAAGGCTTTGAATATCTCGTTGCCCTCATTTTCCATATCCAGATCCTTGAAATCATCTGGATAGAGGATCTTGGCCATATAAACCATGTTCAATAGGTTTCTGTCTGGTGGAGTTCCCCGGCAGTGGGGATAGAAGCAGTTGTAGACGTTGCCGTTCTTTATGGCGTTGATGGAGGCCAGCTCCGGACTGTTCTTGATGAAATCCAGGCCGGTGTTGTTTCCTGCATCGCTATTGGATATGAAGATGTAATCAGGATTCCAGGCGATGATCTGCTCTAATGCTACATTGACCGTCGAGCCGTTGATCTCTGAGGCGACATTGTTGCCGCCAGCCATGGTCAGGGGATCGTATTTGGGCTCGGTGCGGGTGAAGTCTCTGCCCTCTTTGGGATCGTAGAAAGCATTGCTGGCACCTCGGGAGGCAAAGTAGACCTTGGGCCTGTCTTCTTGCTTTTTGCTATCCGTTACCGAGCTTATCTTCTTAACCTCATCCTTGACAAAGGAGATCAGATCCTCGGCCTTATCCTGCGAATCCAGAGCCTCACCGGCTACCCGAATGCTGTTAAAGTATCCGTCCTCGCCAAAGTTCCAGCCCTGTCCACCAAGGACAACCACCGGGCAGCCGATCTTATCCTCGAATGCCTCAGCGTCTTTCAGGTTTCCGCAAAAGATTATGTCGGGCTTTAGTGCGGCGATCTTCTCATAATAGATGTCATATCTGGTGCTGACCTCAGGAAGGTCGGGCATGCGACCATCGATTATAGTCTCATAGCAGCTTTTGCAGCCTTCTGTCGTGTTATCAAAGGTCATGGGGCAGAGGCAGGACTTGGTGGACTGCTCCCCGCCTACCAGCTTATCCCCATATCCCAGGGCGATCACGATTCTCGCCTCATCGGGTGACCGGGTGACTATTCTCTCGACCGCTTTGTCCAGGGTGATCTCCCTGCCCTGTGTATCGGTGAAGGTCTTGGGGTAGGATGCCATCGCAGTCATGCTCGCAAATAATATGGAGCATATTAAAAATATTAGCAGCGATCTTCTCTTAAAATTGATTGTATTCATCAATATATCTCCTCAATTCATAATATTGATCATCGGGCCGGCTATGTGGCTCTGGATCTCAATTTATGTCTGATTAGTGTTAAATGTTCAGCTATATTTAAGACTTTTCGTTATTATCATTATTAGATTACATATGTTATGCATTTTGATTTCAGATTAAAGACTAATAAATATTATTTAAATTAACTCAGTTATGTCCGATAATTTCTGATAATTTCACTTAAAGGGACAAATACCCAATATCATTAAGATTATATGTCATAATAATATTAAAAAAATACTATTAGTGAATCGGTCTGGAAGTCTTTGCCGCCTCGATTGAATGAACTTATAGCATTATTAGTAATAATTTCATATCAGATAGTCTTAAATAATGCTGCATACATACTTCCAATTAACACGGAGGAATTTCAAACGAGTGCTAGGTGCAATTTGATTGCCATAGGCGTTCTCCTGATGTTGATTCCGGGAATGGCCCTGGCAGATAATGCAGTAATGCAGGAACTGGGAACCAAGGCTGCCAAGGCTGCCATGCAGGATCTCAAGGTCGAGAAAGGAGATGCCAATGTCCTCATCCTGACCAGCGCCGGACACGCCATAGTCGACGGCCAGACAACCCAGGGTGCCATCAGGGGCCTGATGAATGAGAGCGGAAACAGCATTGGCGACGGAAACCTCTTCCAGGTTCTGCGCCCCTACTACAAGCCGGTCTGGTTCTTCTTCTTTGACAAGGCCACCGGAGAGGCAGTCTATCTGCAGGCAAACAGCAAATCCCTGAGCGGCAGCCTGGAGGATTTCAAGGCTCTCTCCAATGATAAGATCTTCAGCAAGATATCCAAGGGCAATGTGGATATCGAATATCTGAGAAACCATACTGATGAGGGCAATTCTACATTCAACGGCAAGGCATTCGGCGGCAATGAAGCCTCGCTGGCAGGCATCGCCAATGTCTGGGCACGCGGTGGATCCTTTGACTTTATCCAGGCCACCTGCTTCCATGACCATCTCTGCCCGGGCGTTACTAGCGGCCAGTTCCTGGCAAAGTACGTGGAGGAGAAGCTGCCCATCAACAACATCTCAACCGAGAGCTACAAGGTCATATCCTGCCCCAACTGGTGCAAGGACGACCTCTTCCAGATGCGCTGGGATGCCACACCCGGCAAGAGCGGCATGTTTGTCATGGCTCTGACGGATGCTGAGAAAAAGGCAGTGCCCAATATCGCCGGAATTTACATCCGCTGGAATGATACAGCAAAGTCGGGCGACGCTCTCGCTTTAGCCTACAACTTCAGCGCAGTAAAATTGCCTTCATGGACCGGTCCCGCCTGGGGCTCAAAGCTATACCAGGATATTGTGCTCATGGACTGGGCCGATAAACCCGAGGCATTCATAACCGTCCTCAAGGAGTTCAAGGTGGATTCACCCATGCTGGCTCAGCTTCAGAATGCAGGCATGCATCCCCTGAAGGTTGCCGGCGTGATGTAGATCGGAACAAAATCAGCGGGCTACTTCAGCAGCTCCAATCTATTTTTTTATGTGGCCCAATTATAGGAATCCATTGGAAAATATTAACATATTCTCGAATTTAGTATTCACAATTGTAATTAGTATTATTAATGGAAAGATTATTAAGACATCATGCCGCACTGCTCTGCCGTAGCGTATTCGATTCATGTTATCCGGAAATCAGGAGGCAAGAGGAAGATGAAACTGGTAATTTGCGGCAAAGGCGGATGCGGAAAGAGCACGGTATCGGCATTGATGGCAAGAGAGCTGGCGGCGCGGGGCGAGAAGGTCCTGGTCGTGGATACGGACGAATCCAACTTCGGCCTGTATAAGCATCTCGGGCTTGAGCAGCCCAAGGACTACATGGAATCTCTGGGCGGAAAGAAGGGCCTGGGAGAGCGGCTGAGGAAATTCATGCGATCTGAGGGCAAAGAAAAGCTGTCCATTCTGGAGGATTTTTCCCTTGAGGATATACCTACGGAGCTGATCGTGGGCGAGGATGGCATAAAGCTCGTGGCCATCGGCAAGATCCATGACTTTGGCGAGGGCTGCGCCTGTCCAATGGGCGCTTTAGCCAGGGAGTTCATCCAGAAGCTGAAGGCAGACGGAATGCAGGTGATAATCGACACGGACGCCGGAATTGAGCACTTCGGCAGAGGGGTGGAAGGAGGATGCGACAAGATACTGGTCGTAATCGATCCGAGCTTTGAGTCGGTGCAGCTCTCCGCCAAGATATCCGAGATGGCGGCCAAGATAAACAAGCCGGTATTCTTCGTCCTCAACCGCATGAATGAGGACGCTCTCGAGCTGAGAAACCTGGTAGACAAAGAGAAGATCATCGGCATTCTGCCTTTTGATGGAGGAGTCTTCAAGGCCTGCCTGAAGGGGGATAAAGTGCCGCAGATCAAAGAGATGAAAGAGATCGTGGACCGGCTCATGGCAGAGTGACCGGCAATGATCTTGAAGCCGAGCCAGAGGGGCCAGATCATGCCCCTTCCGGTGGTGCTCATCTCCACCGTCTCCCAGAGCGGCGTTCGCAATGCCGCCCCCTGGTCATGCGTCACTCCCGTGCTCAGGCCGCTGGATGAGGTGCTCATCGCCTCATGGCTGAAGAGGGACACCCTGGACAACATCCGCCAGACCGGGGAGTTCGTATTGAATATCCCGCCGGTGGGAATGGAGGACGCGGTGATGATCTGCGCCCGGAATTATCCTCCGGATGTGGACGAGATGGTGGAGGCGGGCCTCGCGCCCCGGCCTTCGAAGGTGGTCAAGGCGCCCGGAATAGATGGGTGCCTGGCCTGGGCGGAGTGCACCCTGGAGGAGGAGATCGCCAGGGACAGGTATGTTCTCATCATAGGCCGGGTGGTGCATCTGGAGGCGGACGACCTGTTTTTCAGCGAGACTGAGGGGATGGATTATGAGAAAGCCATGCCGCTATGCTCCATGGGCGGGCCGAATGGAATGCAATTTGTCCGCCCGGTATTCACAGGAAAGAGAGATAAATATGCAGCCGGGCCGGACACGCCTCAATGCTGAGCGCGCCTAAAATTAGGGAATGGCGGCAGCTATTATGATGGATTCATGCAAAGGCATCGACTGGAATGAGATCTGGATGAGCCGGATGAAGGGCAACCGGCAGTCGGGCCGCAACCGTGATTGCTCTTCTATCTGGGAGAGCCGGGAGAGCGCTCTGCGCTTCTGGAACATGTGTCAGGTGAACTCTCAACGCACTGAGGCGGTAATCCGGGGAACGGATATCACCGCCGACTCCCGCATCCTGGACATCGGCTCCGGGCCTGGCACCCTGGCCATACCCTTTGCCGCCAGGGTGAGGCACGTCACAGCAGTGGAACCGGCTGAGGGGATGCGCAGCGTTATGCAGGAGAAGATGGCAGAGCGTGGCATCAACAATATCGATATTGTGCAGAAGCGCTGGGAGGATGTCGATGTCCAGAGGGACCTGGAGCCCCCTTACGATGTGGTGATCGCCTCATTCTCCCTGGGAATGTCCGACATTCGGACTGCCATTGAGAAGATGATGCAGGCATCATCCCGGTATATCTACCTCTATCACTTTGCCGGGCCTACCTCCTGGGACCGACAGTGGCATGACCTGTGGCCCAGGCTGCATAGCCGGGAATACCAGCCGGGCCCAAAGAGCGATGTGCTCTACAATGTGCTCTACCAGATGGGAATCTACCCAAATGTCAGCACCTTCCCGCTGGTCCACAATCAGAGGTACTCGAACCTGGAGGAAGCCGTGCGAACCCTGGCCCCCCAGGCTCAGGCGGAGACCCAGGAGCAGAAGGCGATATTGTGGGAATACCTGCGGGGTGCCATGCGGGAGGAGGGCGGGGAGCTGGCTCTGCCCGGCTCGTCGGTGCGGGTGAAGATGTGGTGGGAGAAGGGGAAAGAGTTGTGAATATGATGTGATCTCCATTTCGAGTCTTTTCTTTTTCTCATAAATTATTTTATATATTTCTCGATAACTATTTATTCTAATATTTCCTTTCGTCTTGTTGTTACTATTGATTAAAAAAGTAATAACAAAGCTCACTTGATGCTAAATGTTTAGGAGAATAAAGCAAAATGCCCGATAATGGTAATAATATCCCGGTGGCCGCTGCCTCCTGCAAGACCCGGCACTGGCTGATGCGCTACAGAAGTTTTCTGCTCGATCCGGGAACACTCTTTACTTCAGCCAGCGGCCTGCTTCTCATCCTGGCCGTAGTCTCCGATCCCAGAGGCCTCTTCTCCCATGCGGAGGGCCGGAACGGGGCAGGGGTAATCTATCTGGCCGCCGCCCTGGTGGGCTCCTCCTACATCTGGTGGTCTGCTCTGCAGGGCATCCGTGATCGTGACTTCACGGCAGACATTCCCGTCTCCATCGCCACCATTGCCGCCATTGCCATCGGCGAGTACTCCGCTGCCGCTGTTGTCGCCGTCCTGCTTCTCGTGGGCGGGCTTTTGGAGGACTTTGTCGCCGCCCGGGCCAATCAATCCCTGGAGTCACTGGCCAGGCTTCTGCCAGATAGGGTTACAGTGCGCAGGGATGGCCGGGACCTGACCGTCTGCCTGGAGGACGTTGCAGCGGGCGATCTTCTCCTCGTCCGCTCAGGAGATCGGATTGCCGTGGACGGCCTGGTCGTCTCCGGCTCCGCCTCTGTCAACCAGGCTGCCATCACCGGAGAGAGCCTGGCGGTGGAGAAGAAAGCAGACGATAACGTATTCGCCGGAACGCTGAACGAGGTCGGGGCGATCGAGGTGCGCGTCACCAGGATCGGCAGAGAGACGACCCTGGGCCAGATCCATGCTCTGATTGAAGAGGCCCAGGCCAGCAAGCCACCTATTGAAAGATTGCTGAGCCGCTATGCCAGGATCTATATGCCCACCGCCCTCATAGCCGGGGCTCTTCTCTGGTGGTGGAGCGGGGACGTCATGAGGGCTATTACCATGCTCATAGTCTTCTGCCCATGTGTGATTGTGCTGGCCACCCCCACCGCTCTCGTAGCCGCCATAGGAAGTGCGGCAATGAGAGGCAGCCTGATAAAGAAAGGAGCTGCCGTGGAGGCTCTGTCTCATGTGGATACAGTGATCTTCGATAAGACCGGCACTCTGACCGCCGGAAAGCCCAGGCTTCTGCAGATAATCCCTCTCGGTGCCGTCTCGCAGGACAGGCTGCTGGAGAGCGCGGCCATTGCAGAGAAATTCAGCGAGCACCCGCTGGGAAAAGCCCTGGTTTCAGCGGCCAAAGACCGTGGCATGAGACTGATGGACCCGGAGCATTTCGAGGCTCTTCCCGGACTGGGAATACGGGCCCGCTCAGCAAATGAAGATATTTTTCTGGGACGTATCGGCAGCCTGGAAAAAGAGGGGATTTCCATCGGCCAGGCGGTTCGGGAAAAGGCCCGAATTCTCGAGGCGCAGGGATGCAGCGTTATCCTGATCGCCATGGGCGGCAGCACGGAAGGACTCTTCGTCTTCGAGGATGAGCTGAGGCAGCAGTCAAAGCCCGTCGTCCAGAAATTGATCGATCTTGGCCTGAATGTGGTGATTGTAACCGGCGACAACCAGTCCGCAACCGAGCGTGTGGCCAGGACCCTGGGTGTGAAGGAGCACTTTTCCGAGAAGATGCCTCAGGAGAAGGTGCAGATCGTAAAGAAACTGCAATCGCTGGGGCATAAGGTGGCCTTTGTCGGTGAAGGGGTAAATGACGGCCCGGCTCTGGCTCAAGCTGATGTGGGAATTGCCATGGGAATTGCCGGTACCGATGTGGCCATTGAGACTGCTGATGTTGGTCTTCTCTCCGACGACCTCTCCAAGATGCCACACCTGATCATGGTCTCTCGAAAAGCCATAGCTACCATCAAGCATAACCTGGTCTTTTCCCTGGGCGTGCTGGCGATCGCCGTAGCTCTGACCGTGCCGGGAATACTGACGCCAGTCACAGGCGCAATGCTGCACGAGCTGTCCTCCATTCCGGTTATCGCTAACTCCATGAGGCTTATCGCCTATGGGCCGAAGATCTGAGTAACAGAAGATACGAGTAAATGAAGATGCATGTAGATTAACAAGTGTTACTGATAATTTGAAATAACTGGTTGAATGACATACTACTATGAGTTATGATCTTAATAATATCTGATCAATTTATGGCTCATAGGAGAATTTAAGATGAAGCTAAATGAAATATTACCAGCTGCCCGGAAGCTCCTTTCCCCGAGGTGCCTTCCTCTGCTGGGCTTTGCCGCCGCCGGACTGCTGCTGCTCATCATCATCAGCAGCAGCCCAGTGGGCGCGACAGACACTGTAGACGTTCTCACCATAGCCGATTCCACAGGCGACTGGGGCTTTCCCTCTCCCTACGGCCATTACGCTCGCGGGCCGGGATACATCCGAATGAGCCTGATCTTCGATACCCTGGTCTGGAAGGACGAGAACGGTTTCGTGCCGGCTCTTGCAGAGAAATGGGAGTACCTTCCTGATGAGAAGGCCTATCTCTTCCATCTGCGCTCAGGCGTGACCTGGAATGACGGCCAGCCTTTTACTGCCCATGATGTCGCTTTTACTGTGCAGTACATCGAGGATCACCCCTATCAGTGGGTCGATTCGAGCATCGTCGAGGGGGCAGAGGCCATCGACGACAGCACCGTCAAGATCACCCTCAAAAAGGACTATGCGCCGTTCCTTGACCAGGTGGCAGGCACCCTGCCCATCCTGCCCGAACACATCTACAAAGATGTGAGCGATCCGGCTAACTTCAATGACGATGCCGCCCTGACAGGCACCGGGCCCTTCAAGCTCGTCAATTACGACAAGACTCAGGGGACATACCTTTACGAGGCCAACGAGAACTACTATCAGGGCTCTCCCAGGGTAAAGCAGATCAAGTTCGTGAAGGTCAGCCAGGAGATGTCGGCTGCAGCTCTTGAGAAGGGGGACGTGGATGCCGCGTCCATTCCCGGCGAGACCGTGGACGGCCTGAAGAATAAGGGCTTTGAGGTGCTGACGGCGGCCCATGATTCCGTGGTCAAGGTCATGGTCAACCACATGAAAGCTCCATTCTCAGATGTAAAGTTCCGCCAGGCTCTCTACTATGCCATTGATCGCCATGACCTGGTGGAGACCGGCATGCGCGGCTATGCCCTGGAGGGCTGCCCGGGCCTTTACTCATCAGACAATCAGTGGTACAATGCCGATCAAATGGAGTATTCCTTCGATCCGGCAAAAGCAGGCCAGCTTCTCGAAGAGCTGGGATACAAAAAGGAGGAAGGCAGCTCTTATTACTCCAAGGCCGGTGAGCCACTGTCCATCGAGCTATTGGACACAGCCACAACTGAGCGGCAGGGAGAGCTTGTTGCCAGGCAGCTTGATGCCGCCGGATTCAAGGCAAACCTGCGCACCGTCGATGCCAAGACCCTGGACAGCCTTGTCCTTGCCTGGCAGTTCGACCTGGCTTTGAACAGCCACGGCGGCCTGGGCGGAGATCCGGCAGTCCTGAATAAGCTCATCCTGGATCAAAAGAGCTTCAACAGCGCCCGCTATGATGAGGACGAGACCCTGAATGATCTGCTGGAAAGCCAGCTGGAGGAGATGGACCCCGCCAAGAGGCGCGAGCAGGTCGCGTCCGCTCAGGAGCTCATCGCCCAGGATCTACCGTCTCTGCCCCTCTACTATGCCGACTCCTTCTGGGCGTCGGATAACAAGGTCAGCTACTACTACACCTATGGCGGTGTGGGAAGCGGAGTTCCCATAGCTCTGAACAAGATGATCTTCGTCTGATGATCAAAGGCGGCTGCGGCATTGGACCGCAGTCTAAATTTTATAATTCTATTTTTAAGTTTTTTAAAATCTCATGCGAAAGAGTCTTAAATGATCGACTTAAATATCATAGTATTATTACCTTATTGGATTTGATCCTTGAATTTATCACTAAATAGACTGGAGATCGAGATGTCTGCGAAAGAACCAGATTCCATCCAAATTCATCCGATCGGAGTAATTCATACTCCTTATGCCCGAAGAGAGGATATTCCACGCCAAGGGAGGCTCTCTTCAGAGTTATGCGAGATCGAGCTGTATCCCGAATTTGTGCCTGCACTCAAGGATATCGAGCAGTGCACGCACCTCTTCGTCATATTCTGGCTGCATCAGGCCGATAGGAGCCGCCTGACTGCCACTCCGAAACAGGATGGCAGAGAGCATGGCGTCTTTGCCACTCGCTCACCAAACCGCCCCAATCCTCTGGCACTGGATGTGGTAGACCTTCTTCATGTCGAAGGCAGCCGCTTGACGGTAAGGGGCATGGATGCCCTGGATGGTTCCCTGTTGCTGGACATCAAACCCTACTCCCCAGGAATCGACTGCATCCCCCAGGCCAGGATCGCCTGGCAGGAGGATGGAGCAACTGCTGGTGATTGAGCTATTGTTGGGCGGAATGATGCCGCTCTTCAGGCCAAGGTGACGGATATGGGAAAGCCAAGGAATGAATCAGAGTGCAGGATGATAAATCCCCGTGAGGCGGAATGCAGCATCTCAATAGAGGGACGCAGGGGCAACGGGCATTCCTTTTGGAGAGCAATGGCATTGATAGCAAAAGCATGGAGCGGAAATGCAGCTCGCTATATTCCGGCAAGGCTTCAGAGTTATCTCATCGCCCTGGCCGCCATCTTCTCCCTGAACTTCATCCTTCCCAGGCTCATGCCCGGCGATCCCCTGCATGCTATCTATGGCGATGTCGCCCTGGTGGCGATGACCGACGAGATGCAGGCCCATCTGATCCGGCAGCTTTCACTGGACAAATCCTGGTGGGATCAAATGCAGGCCTATCTACTGGGACTTTTTCATGGCGATCTCGGCTTTTCCTACTACTACAGAGATCAGGTCTCTCAGGTGATATTGGCAGCTATGCCCTGGACGGTTCTTCTCGCCGGCCTCGCCCTGGTCATCGCCACGCTGATCGGCATCATTCTGGGAATAGAATCCGGCTACAATCGCGGCTCTCCCTTTGACCGGGGGATGGTTGCTTCTCTCATGTTCCTGAGCGGCTTTCCCGATTTCTTTGTCGGCGTTCTGCTGCTGCTCATATTTGCTGTAAGCCTGGATGTTCTGCCCCTCTCCGGAGCGACCTCTGCTTATGCCGGATACCACGGGCTTTCCTATGTTGCCGATGTTCTGAGGCATCTGGCTCTTCCTCTGGCCGCCATGGTCCTGGTGCAGCTGGGAGATGTCTTCCTTCTGACAAGAAATACCGTCGTCACCTTGCTGGGAGAGTCATTCATCCTCACCGCCCGGGCAAAGGGCTGTCCGGAGAGGCTCATAAAATATGCTCATGCCGGCAGAAACGCCCTCCTGCCGGTGACCACCGCCACAGGCATGCGAATACCTCATCTGATTACCCGCGTGCTCTTTATCGAGATAGTATTCTCTTATCCGGGCATCGGCTCGCTGCTCAACACTGCAATTTCCGCCCGAGACTATCCGCTTATTCAAGGGATACTCCTGGTGGTCACCCTGACGGTTTTGAGCGTTAATCTTCTGGTGGACCTTCTTTACATGAGGCTCGATCCAAGGGTGAGATATGCACATTGATCCCCTGGCCGAGATCCGCCAGGATCCGATGGCGAGAATGGGACTATTCATTCTGGCGGCAATTTCCCTTATGGCTCTCTTTGCGCCCCTGCTATCGAGCTATTCGCCGAACGATTACACCGGCAAGATCTTCAGTCCGCCTGATATGGATCATCCACTGGGAACCGACTCAGTCGGCCAGGACATTTGGGTTAGGCTTCTTTACGGAGCCAGGACATCGCTCATAGTGGCCGGGGCTGTGGCCATCATCTCCTCTACCCTGAGCTTGCTGATTGGGGCCACGGCTGCGCTCATCGGTGGCTTTTATGAGCGCTTCTGCATGAGGACTATCGATGCCATAACATCTCTTCCATCAATCGTGGTCATGATTCTCGTGGCAGCATACCTGCGGCCCAGTCTTATGCTCTTGATATTGCTCATTTCCGCTCTTTCCTGGCCTACCGGTGCCAGGATCGTCCGCTCCCAGGTCCTCTCTCTCAAGGAGAGGGCGCACATCACTGCCGCCCGGACCTTTGGGGCCGGAAAGAGGCATATCATCACCACCCACATCCTCCCGGAGCTTTCACCCATTATCACCTCCATGATGATGATGGATGCGAGACGCGCGGTCTTCATGGAAGCGGGCCTTGCCTTCCTGGGAGTGTCAGATCCATTGGTAATCAGCTGGGGAAAGATGATGCATCAGGCCATGGCATTCACCTATCTCGATGTCTGGAAGTGGTGGCTGGTTCCCACGGGATTTGCCCTCTCAGCCACGCTGATAGGCATCAGCTTTCTATCCTTCAGCCTGGAAGCGGCGATGGACCCGAGGCTGAGAAAGGGCAATGTGAGGTTGTAGATCAGTTATGCTTTCAATCAAGGACCTGTTGGTTTCTTTCGGCAAAAAGCAGATTCTGAGAGGCATCGACCTCTCTTTGGAGAGAGGAGAGTGCCTTGCCATCATAGGCGAGTCGGGCGCTGGCAAGACAACGCTGGGACTTTCCATCATGGGTCTGGCGGGAGGCTCTGCCACTGGCGAGATCTCATTTCAAGGGAAAAACCTCCTTGCCCTCTCTCCGGAAGAGCTTCGCCAGCTGAGGGGCAGGGAGATGGCCATGGTCTTTCAGAATGTTGAGGATGCTCTCGATCCGGTACAGCGCATCGAGGGCCAGATTGCTGAAGCAATCGCCGTCCATCGCAGCATCAGCGCCAGGAGCGCTAGAGAAGCGGCTTTGCAACATCTCCTTTTCGTGGGCCTGGACAGCGAAAAAGCACGGATGTATCCCCATCAGCTCAGCGGCGGCGAAAGGCAGAGGGTTCTCATCGCCATGGCACTGGTCAATGATCCCGACTTGCTGATACTCGACGAGCCAACGGCTTCGCTTGATGCGCTTACCAAGGCAGATATGGTGAGGCTGTTCCGATCTTCTATTCTTGGACGGGTCTGCCTAGTCATAACGCATGACATCTCTCTCGCAGCAGATCTGGCTGATAAGATGGCAGTCCTTTATGCCGGTCGCATCGTAGAGATGGGAAGCGTTCAGGATATCTTAAGAACGCCTCGCCATCCCTACACTCGTGGCCTGATCCGATCCTATCCGTCAATGAACGCCACCAAAGACCTTCAGGGCATCCCTGGGCGAATGGATCATGGCCTGTCAGGCTGTCCCTTTCACGAAAGATGCACTCAGAGCATAGATATTTGCAGCAGACTGGTTCCGCCGCCCCAGGAAAAAGATGGCAGGACCATTGCCTGCCACAGGGGCGGAATTGTGCCCCTGCTTGAGGTTGAGGGCATCAGCCTGAATTTTGATTCGTATTCAGCCCTGTCCGATGTATCACTCACCCTCTACGAAGGCGAGACTTTAGCCCTGGTGGGCGAGAGCGGCTCCGGGAAGACCACTCTCTCAAAGGTCATCATGGGAATTTACAATGCCGATAAGGGTGCGATCGTCCTTGAGGGCCAAAGGGTCAGCAAATGGGACGGAGCATTCTACAGCCGGGTGCAAATGGTCTTTCAAAATCCCCGTGAGTCGGTCAGCCATCGCATGAATGTTCTGGAAGCGGTGCTCGAACCCCTGCAGGTGCAGAACCTGGGCAGTCCTGAGGAGAGGATCAGGATGGCAAAAGAGGTCCTGGATCAGGTCGAGCTGCCTAATGACGATGATTTTCTCAGGAGATACCCGCACGAGCTTTCCGGAGGCGAGGTGCAGAGGGTGGCCATCGCCAGGGCAATGGTCCTCCGCCCCAAGCTGCTGATTGCCGATGAGCCCACATCAGCCCTGGACCCGAGCGTTCAGGCCAAGATCCTGAAGCTGCTCTTGAACCTGCAGGAGAAGACCGGTCTGGCGATAATATTCATCACCCACGACATAGCTTTAGCCAGGAAGGTCAGCGATCAGATAGCAGTGATGCGCGAAGGGAGAATCGTTGAAATGGGGAGGGCAAATGAGATTCTCGCCGAACCACGACACCATTACACGAGACTGCTTGTAAATTGCGCCGGCGGAAGATCTGAGGGGAACGGCGGCGGCCTCCATCCGGCTGAGGACTCGCTCGCCATAAGACGATTTTGCTGATCCTCAGCTTGATGCAAAACATTTATTACTAAGTAGCATTCAAATAGTAATAAAGGCTACATTATGGAACAAGAATTAATGCGTGTGGGCATATCATTGCCGGAAAATTTGCTTAATAAGTTTGATGAAATCATCCTGCAAAGAGGATATTCTTCGCGCTCAGAGGGCGTCAGGGATGCCATAAGAAGCTACATTGTGAACTTCGAATGGATGAGCGACGTCCAGGGCGAGCGCGTAGGTGTGATCACAATCGTCTATTCTCATTCCCAAAGGGGCCTGGAGGATAACCTCACCGAGATTCAACATGAATTTGGCACTCTAATTCAGTCCAGTCTGCACGTCCATTTGGATCACGATAATTGCCTTGAGGTTGTGGTGCTCAGGGGCGAGGGGCAGGATGTGAGAAAAGCAGCAGAGAGGATGATGTCCTTGAAGGGCGTAAAACATGTTAAATTGACTACAACATCTCTAGGAAAGGAACTGTGACTGCAAATTTCTTGCATTATTTCATAATTTCATTTAATCACTTATGACGAAGACGCATAATTACAGGCGATTGTCATTGATACGATCAGCAAGATTCAGAGACTCCGCAAAGATCCGGGCTCATAGTGGGATGGCTGCTGATGTAATAATAGTCCTGGTTTTGCTTATTTTATTGTTAAATTTCATGCCATCTTTGGCAAAGGAGTACACTGCAGACTACTGGATGCAAAAGGGAGATGAATTCATGGCGATGCAATCCTTTGATATCGCTCTGGATTGCTTTAATAAATCCATTCAGCTGGATGGCGCAAATGCTTCCGCCTGGATGAAGAAAGGCCAGGCGCTGAGCGGCATGGAAAAATTTGATGATGCCCTCTCTGCCTACAATGAGTCAACCCGGCTTGACTCCAAGCTGGCTGAGGCCTGGTATGCCAGCGGCCTGGCTTATGCCCGCCAGGGAAGCTACAACGAGTCCATAGCGGCTTTTGATAAAGCGATAGCTCTGCATCCCCGGGTTGCACTCTCCTGGTATGGCCGGGGCATTGCCCTGGCGAATCGGGGAGATTATAACGAATCCCTGCAGGACTTTGATAAAGCCATTGAGCTGGACGGCAATCTGGCAGTAGCCTGGTACAGCAAAGCCCTCATATCCGCGGACCTGGGCAGAGATAACGAATCCATGGAGGCTCTGAAAAAGACGGTAGACCTGGATTCCGAGAACGAAGACGCCTGGTTTGACCTGGGTCTGGCCTTTGCAAATCAGGGAGACTATTTCAATGCCCTTCCAGCATTCAATAATGTTACCGATTTGAATCCGATAAATTCTCTCGCCTGGGAGAAGAAGGGCGACGCTCTTCTCGCACTGGGCAGATATTTCGAGTCTGCAGAGGCATTTGAAAGGTCTCTTAAGATTGAGCCGAAGAGCGCTGTCGCCTGGCAGGGCAACGCACTTGCCCTGCGCCAGTCTGGAAGATACCGCGAGTCCATCGATGCCTACAACAAGAGCCTTGAGCTGGACCCGAAGAATGCAGCATCCTGGAACGGCAAGGCCCTTGCCTATGCGGAATTGAAGGACTACAATCTCTCGCTAGGCATGTTTGAGAGGGCCATAGAGCTTGATCCAGAAGAGGTCGGATTCTATTACAACAAAGCCATAGTGCTCAACGAAATGGAAAGCTACAGCGAGGCGGCGGCCATTCTGAGAAGCTCCGTCGCGCTTCACCCAGATTGTGCCGTATGCTGGAATCGCCTGGGGCTTTCTCTGGCCAAACTGGAGCTGTTTCGCGAGGCGATAAAAGCATATGATCAAGCTATCGCGCTCGATGCTAATTACTTGGAGCCTTGGAATAACCGGGGCATTGCTCAGATAATGGGCTACGAGGATTATACAGAGGCACTCAAGAGCTTTGACATGGCCATAAAGATCGATCCCAAATGCATTCCCGCCTGGGCCAATAAGAGCAATGCGCTTAAATTGGCAGGCCGCGGCCCGGAGGCAAATGATGCCCTGGAAAAGGCCAAAAAGCTGGGGTACCTGCCACCTGAATCCTAACTGAATCCTAAATATATTTTTAGACCTTGCAAACTGAGGTGGGGCTTTCGTGCCCAGGGCCTGAGTTGAGGGAAGTAGATCGCAAGCACTGGCCTGCTCAGCAAGACTCCGTTGATAGCACGGCGATCAAAGCCGCGTCGCCTTTAGAGCCGGGATGCTCAGATCGAGTGGGCTGGTCTAGGGTCGATCTAGGGCCGATGCACAATTTTCAAACCTCACCGGTCCAGCGTTGAGGGTTGGCTTGTGTCCTGCGACGCGTTTTTGCCGCAAGCGAGCCTAGCATCAAAATGAGTCCCCAAAGATAATAAAGACACCCATCAAGCGCATGCATAAGATTCCATAGCATCGGACAATCGACGGAAAAATATTTTAGAAAAAATAGGTGTACCTGAAATCCTCAATCACGGCTTGTTCTTGTACTTCTCAGTGGGGAATTGGGCCATGCTGGCGTTCCAGGCGGGCTTCATTGTGGATATCGATGTGTTGCGGCAGGTGCAATCGAATATGCCCTTTTGGCTGCCGAAATCCTTATCGAAATTCTTGGACGGAATGTCAAAGAAACCGCCGCTGCAACAGGGTAGCCAGTCTTCTCCCCAGGTGGATTTGGACTTCTTGATATCGAGGGTCATGGTCTTCTGGACACTAAAGTCTCCGACATAATTGTTGTCTATCTCAATTATGCTATTCTTCCAGCCCTGCTTATTTGCGAACTTCGGTGTGTTGACCTTTTTCATGGGCATAGTAAATAGCTCGCCAACATGCAGTGTGCCTTGGGTTATATCATCGTCAATCTTCATCTTCAGGAAACCTTTGCCATCGGCCACGTCATTGGGTCCAGTGCAGTTGATTTCAATGGCGATATCGCCCTTAACGGCGCGCGCATATTCTATCTGTCTATGCATAGAGGCCGACTCCTGATAGCTCTTGGCCTCATTCTTATCCTTAAGCAGAGAATTGTAGCCCACGGGATGAGAAGCATACCATCCTGTTCCATAGGCAAATGTGGTCGGAGACTGAATATTATCATACTGCTTGGTATATGTGATAGCGCTATTCGCGCTTCCGTACTTCTTTTTCCATTGCCCAGTTGTCAGGTCGATCATCCAGTAAGTATTATCTGTGCTAACTACCGATTTCTGCTCGTCATAGAGTATATCGGCATAATCCATGGTTCCGCTTCCGTGAGCATACTCCAGCATGGAGAGGTTATTGGTATTGACCTTCATATATTCCATGGAATAACCTGTCCCGCTAACATCGCTCGTCATATCATGCTTATGTTTCACAGATTCCTGGCCAGGGTTAAAATCATAGTTTGTGGCCCAGGAAACGCTAGCAGTTATCAAGAGCAGAATAAGCGCTGATCCTATCCCTACTACATAACGTCTCATATGAATCCCTCTTCTACACGCACTATTAAGCAGAGGCAATTTGCACATAGTTATATTTAATCCTTTTCTAGTATGATTAAACAGATAATTCTAAAATGCATTTATCTTTTAATGTTAAATTAATATAAAGATTACTGATCTAATCATACTGAATCGACAATCTTATATACCAACAGAATGCAATTGGTAGCCCAACTCCATTAAGCGAATTGAGACAGGTGTGCATTGGCATGCACATCTGTAATTTTCCATCTGGTCAGCGGGATTGCTTTTTTTCTCCGGATGGAACTCCCCTTGGTTTCTTCTGCGTCCATTTCAGATTCTATTCTGAGCGACAGACGGCTAAAAGACCCAAAATGGTTCCCGCCCTTTTTTTATGTACCCGGAATAGTTCTCCCGGATCATGCTCCCAGATTATTCACCTGGATTATTCACCTGGATTATTCACCCGGATTCCGAATGGATTTGTCTCACCAGTGAACTTTCTCAATGCGGTCAATCAAAATTTATTTAGTCAGGATCTGTCGACGCTTTCCGATCATAATTTTTCCTAACTTTTATGACGGGCTCTTAAATATCTATAAATAATCTACCTGGCCCTTTGCCTCTTGGAGGCTAGTGATATGGCCATGCAAACAAAAACAAAGGATGAAGTCTTTGAAGCAATTGATAAATATAATGTGAGATTTGTCAGAATCTGGTTTACTGATATCCTGGGAGTTCCCAAGAGCTTTGCCATCAACCCCAATGAGCTGGAGGGTGCATTCTCTGAGGGCATGGGCTTTGACGGCTCTTCCATCGAGGGCTTTGCCCGAATTCACGAATCTGATATGGTCGCTAAGCCTGACCCAACAACCTTCCAACTCATCCCCTGGAGACAGCAGGAGAACGGCGTTGCCCGAATGTTCTGCGACATTCAAAATCCTGACGGCACTCCCTATGAGGGCGATCCAAGAAACGTCCTGAAGAAGAATCTGGAGCGCCTCAAGGATAAGGGCTACAACTTCCTGGTAGGCCCGGAGCTTGAGTTCTTCTACTTCAAGAATGAGTGCAGCACAGAGATCCTGGACAACGGCGGATACTTCGACCTGACCACTGCGGATAATGCTTCCGACCTGCGCCGGGACACCATTTTAGCCCTGGACTCCATGGGCATAGATGTTGAGTACAGCCACCATGAGGTCGCCCCATCCCAGCATGAGATCGATCTGCGCTACAGGGATGCTCTGGGAATGGCAGACACGGTGATGACCTACAAGATCACCGTCAAGGAGATCGCCCGCCGCTACGGCTACCATGCCAGCTTCATGCCCAAGCCAATCTTCGGCCAGAACGGAAGCGGAATGCACGTACACCAGTCTCTCTTCCAGGGAAAGAGAAATGTGATGTTCGATCCGGCTGATAAGTATCACCTCTCCGATGAGGGCAAGTATTACATCGCCGGCCTTCTCAAGCATGCGCCCGAGATCACTGCGGTCACCAATCAGTGGGTCAACTCCTACAAGCGCCTGGTGCCCGGATATGAGGCTCCGGTCTACATCTGCTGGGCAAGGAGAAACAGATCCGCCCTGGTCAGAGTGCCCATGTACAAGCCCGGAAAGGAGGCTGCCACCAGAGTCGAGTTCAGAAGCCCCGATCCAGCCGCCAACCCGTACCTGGCATTCTCAGTCATGCTCGCCGCAGGCCTTGCCGGCATAGCCAACAAGTACGACCTGCCTGCCCCACAGGAGCAGGACATCTACCATATGAGCGATGAGGAGAGAGCTAAGGCCGGAATCACCTCTCTGCCGGGAAGCCTGAATGATGCCATAGAGCTTACTGAAGGAAGCAAGCTCATTCGCGAGGCGCTGGGCGAGCACGTCTTCAATGCATTCATCGCCAACAAGAAGGCAGAGTGGGACGCCTATCGCACCAATGTCACCCAATGGGAGCTGAACCGCTACTTACCTCTGCTCTAGAGCCCTTAACCAGGGCTTACATTTTTATTTTTGCTGTTAGAATTGCATCTAGAAAATCGTTCTGTAATAATATCGAGGTAAAATCGTGAAGAGGAATCTGCCCGCGTCTGCCGGCGTTGATCATAAGTATTATGAATGTTTCTTAAATAGATATAAAACATTTATTGCGATCAATTCTTGCCCACCAAACTACAGTCAAGCAAGACTTGCATCGGTAGGTCAGCATCAAACCCGTGGAAAGGTCGATGGATGGAGTCTTAGATTACTATGCCAAGGATAAGAAGGGAGCTATACAATAAAGAAATCTGTGCCTGCTCTATCTTCGGTGCTATGAACAGAAATGGTGAGCGCTTCACCGGAGAAGGCGTCATGTTAGCCATTGCCAATATGCATGTGCGGGGCAATGGTTTGGGTGGTGGCTTTGCAGCCTACGGCATATACCCGCATTATGAGGATTACTATGCTTTCCACCTGATGTTCACCGGCAGGAGCCTTCAAGATAAGATCTCTGCAAAAAAGGAGTTGGATGGCTTTCTCAGCCGGAACTTCGATGTGGTCTTCGATGAAGAGATCCCCCACAGAGATGAGTCGACGGTAACCGATCCGCCTCTGATCTGGCGATACTTCGTCCTTCCTAAGAAAGAGGGTGACGATGCAGTGCTCGCCGACGAGGATTACGTTGTGAGCAAGATCATGTGGATCAACACCAAGATAGAGAATGCCCATGTATTCTCATCCGGCAAGAACATGGGCTGCTTCAAAGGCGTGGGCTATCCCGAGGATATCGGAGAGTACTTCATGCTTGATGAGCTCTACAGAGCCTACACCTGGACGGTGCACGGCCGTTTCCCCACCAATACCCAGGCCTGGTGGGGCGGGGCCCATCCCTTCAGTCTCCTCGATACGACCGTCGTTCACAACGGCGAGATCTCTTCTTACGGCACCAATCGATGGTATCTGGAGATGTACGGCTATGCCTGCACCCTTCAGACCGACACTGAGGTTATAGCCTATGCCGCAGACCTGCTTATGAGAAGGCAGCATCTTCCCATTGAGATTGTAGCCAAGATCCTCGCTCCGCCCATCTGGAATGCCATCGATCGCATGAACGATTCGGAGAGGAGGCTTCTCACCACACTGAGAATGGTATATGCTCCCCTGCTTATGAACGGGCCTTTTGCGGTAATCATCGGCCAGTCCAACAGGATGATCGGCCTCACAGACAGAATCAGGCTCCGGCCTCTTACTGCGGCTACTAATGGAGATATGTTCTATCTCTCATCCGAGGAAGCATCCATCAGACTCATTTCGCCAAAGCTTGATCGGGTCTGGACGCCCAATGGTGGAGAACCGGTTATAGGCGAATTAAATAGCATGAGGAAGGTTTTGCAATGAAATCATTCGTCTTTCCAGAGTTTCAGATCATAAGGGACGAAGAGAAATGCGGGCAGTGCAGGGGTTGCGAAAGGCAGTGCGCTTTTGGCACTCATACCTACGACCCGGTGGCTGATCGGCTGATTTCCGATAACTACAAGTGCGTCGGATGTCAGAGATGCGTTATCTTCTGTCCTAAAGACGCCATCGAGGTCCGGCCCACGCCCTCGTCCTATCGACCCAATGCTTCCTGGTCACGCGAGAAGCTGGAGGATCTGAAGAAACAGGCCGAGACTGGAGGAGTGATCCTCACCGGGTCCGGCAACGATAAGCCATTCCGAGTCTACTGGGACCATATAGTGCTCAACGCATCCCAGGTCACCAACCCGTCCATCGATCCATTGCGGGAGCCCATGGAGCTGCGCACCTTCCTGGGAGCCAAACCCGATCTGATGGACATATCAGTGAAGGACGGAGATGTAGAGATCAAGACAGGTCTATCGCCAAATCTGGTGGTGCAGACTCCCATACTCTTCTCGGCCATGTCCTATGGTGCCATAAGCTACAATGCCTTCCGCGCCCTGGCGACGGCAGCCTGCAAGTCCGGGACCTACTTCAACACAGGCGAAGGCGGCCTCCCTATCGAGATGAGGGAGGAGTTTGGAAGATGCGCCATTGTGCAGGTGGCCTCAGGACGCTTCGGCATCGATGCTGAGTACCTCAACTGCGCCCAGGCGGTGGAGATCAAGGTGGGCCAGGGAGCTAAACCAGGAATCGGCGGCCACCTGCCCGGCGAGAAGGTTTCGGCGGCAGTAGCCAAGACGCGCATGATTCCCATGGGCACGGACGCAATCTCGCCCGCTCCTCATCATGATATCTATTCCATTGAGGACCTCTCCATGCTGATCTCCGCACTGAAGGAAGCTACCAACTACGAAAAGCCCATCTCGGTCAAGATTGCAGCCGTGCATAACTTTGCCGCTATCGCCTCGGGAATTGTGCGGGCCGGAGCGGACATCATCGCCATCGATGGCCTGCGGGGCGGAACGGGAACGGCACCCAAGGTCATCAGGGACAATGTGGGAATACCAATTGAGCTTGCCATCTCCTCACTGGACCGGCGGCTGAGAAATGAGGGCATCAGAAACAAATGCTCTATAATCGCCGCGGGTGGAATCCGGTGCAGCAGCGACGTCATCAAGGCAATAGCTCTGGGCGCCGATGCTGTCTATATCGGCTCCGCAGCGCTGGTCGCTATGGGATGCACCCTCTGCCAGAAGTGCTTCAGCAACAAGTGCAACTGGGGAATCTGCACCCAGGACCCGCGCCTCTCCGGCCGGCTCAATGTGGATATCGCTTCACAGAGGCTCTCCAACCTGCTCTCTGCCTGGTCGCATGAGATAGCCGAGATGCTGGGCGGCATGGGCATCAATGCCCTGGAAAGCCTGCGCGGCAACCGGGACCATCTGCGTGGCGTGGGGCTATACGAGTGGGAGCTTGATGTGCTGGGAATCAAGGGTGCAGGAGAGTGAGTCGGAAATGGCGAGAGCTGCTGCATCTCAAACCAGTAT
>Ga0209099_1000292_pt1 | contig 60347 bp, 69 predicted proteins | sample AD_JPNHW2_MetaG_FD_184430 | JGI IMG/M metagenome (GOLD analysis project Ga0209099, IMG submission 184430) | Active sludge microbial communities of municipal wastewater-treating anaerobic digesters from Japan - AD_JPNHW2_MetaG (SPAdes) (version 2) | ecosystem: Engineered > Bioreactor > Anaerobic...
GTAGAATATCTAACTTTTGGAACAAAGTATAAATCTTTTGTATTATTATAATTTTTATCTATCATCAATCTTCTTCTAATTTTCCATCTTTATACCATCTAACTTCATCTTCGTCTGCTTTTTGCTCCACTTTAAGAATTTTATTTAGAGGAACTTCCGCTAAATTATTTTTATCATCGAATACGCTTACTTTTGCACTTGGGCGGTGCAATGGTATCTCTACATAAACAACTTCATACTGAGTACCTGGCGTAAAATTTTTATGTCTGTAATCAGGTTCTACATAAACCATATCGCCAATCTTAACATCCTGAAGCAACCATTCATTACCTTTCCATTCAAACTCTTCAAACTTCTTTAGCATTTTATTCTGATGATATTTTTTCTTATATATTAATTTATTAAAATGAGTTTTAAAATGTAAGAGTTTTCATTATGAAAAGAATTAGATAGAGTTGTTGAATTCTGTAAAAATATAATGACCAAATTCCTTTTCTCTTAAATAAGAATGTTTAGTGCCGTCTAATTTTATTATAGTTATATTATTATATTTAGTAATATTATCTACATTCATATAATTTTTCAATTTATTTCTATAATTATCCACACTTGATAAAGTTTTGATGAAATTATCTTCTTCGAATTCTTCATAAGTATTATTTTTAACGTTCCTAATCAAATATTCTTTATGTGTTATGGTGTAATTTTTATTAAAAAATTTTAAAATTTTATTTATCACGTTTGAATAATCTTTTTCAACTATTATAATGTCTTTATTATTTACTTTCCATATTTTCATGTTATTATATTATTTTGCTTGTGTCTATACCTTTTTCTTCTTTAAGATAATCTCTTATTAGTTTTTCGACGATTTTGGATTTATTAACGTCTTTTTCAATGCAAACTTCTTCAAGAATATCGTAAATCTTCTTATTTAAAGATACTGAAAGGTTCTTGCGTTTTTCTTCTTCTGTTAATCTGTTTGGCATAAACAATAATTATTTTTCTTTATATATCTTAAAATTATTTCCCTGTTTGAAAAATAAAATAATGGGAAAATAATGGTTTTTTAATTTAATATATACATTAAACTAAATAATGGTTTTTTGATATAAAAAATAAACAAGAAAAATATGGAAAAATTCGGAAAGGTTGAATTGCATTTGGGAGATTGTATAGACATAATGAACTCGATGGATAAAGAAAGTGTTGATGTTATAGTGGTTGATCTTCCATACGGAACAACTCAAAATAAATGGGATGTTATAATTCCCTTTGAAAAATTGTGGGATAGTTTATTGAGAGTAACGAAAGAAACATCAAATATGGTCTTTACAGCATCTCAACCTTTTACAAGTCAGTTGGTTTGTAGTAATATAAAAATGTTTAGACACGAAATAATATGGGAAAAAACAATTGGGTCTGGTCAATTAAATATACATCACCAACCATTAAAAGTTCACGAATCTATTTTAATTTTCAATAAAAAATTGGGGGCTTATAATCCACAGATGGTCGAGGGAGAACCATATAAAATACATAGAAAGTTAAATAAGTATGGAGTAACCAATTATAATGAACAAAAAGATCATACATCTATAAATGATGGGTTTAGACACCCAAGAAGTGTAATAAAAATATCTAATCCAAGAATTAAAGGGGGACATAAAACCCAAAAACCTGTGGAGTTAATGGATTTTATTTTAAGAACTTTTAGTAATGAAAATGATAAGGTTTTAGATTGCTGTATGGGCACCGCATCTACTGGTATATCTTGTTTAAAACTCAATAGATATTTTGTAGGCATCGAAAAAGATCCTGTCTTTTACGATGTTTCAAAAGACAGGATCAAATATTATATTGAAAAAGGTTCTGATAAATATTAAAACTCTTGAAGAGTTTTCACGATTTCTTCTGTCAAATGGTTGTCCATTAAATGTTTCCACGCATCGCTTTCAAAAGTAACGGTCATTCTTTTTTCTTCTTTAGTTCTATCTGTTTTATTTTCTACTACACCGTGGCAATTCGAAGCTCCGAACATTTCCATGAATGTCGTCATTTGTGCTTTTGTTAAAAAGAAGTTATAAACCCTAAAATCTTCATCCTGATTTATACATTGTAAAATGTAAAAATCTAAATCCTGATGAGGTCTTATTTGAACAAAGTTGAACTGATTTTTCAGAGTTTTATAAGAAACTTTAATTTCTCCATATTTCCTATTTTTATTTATACAATCTCCTCTATCTAAATCCGCTCCTATCTTTGTTAATCCATATTCTATTATAATTCTGGCTTCTATTCTTCCTGAATATGATTGTGATGTAAAACATGCATACATCAACTTTAAGAAATGCTTGTAAGGCAGGTCAAATCCGAATTTTTTATCTTCTTCTCCCTCTTTTCTTATGATATTTCTAATGCGTAATTGTTCATCTAAAAAACTTTCGCTAATATTCGCTGGTTCTTTAGAAATATATTTCTTCATATTTCTTTTGTTTATTAAAGGTTTTTTCATAACAAAGGTATTAAAATAATTAGTGAATAAAAAATAATTTCATTTAGAATTTATATAAATTACAAAAATAATGTAAAATAATTGTAAAAATAATGTTTTTGACTTTTAATTATTTATATATACGAATAAAAAGAACGATTTTATGAAAACTAAAAAAATAGGAACAACTTTCACAATAAACCCAAAAATATTGGAATTGTTAAACGAAGATACTAAAAATAAGTCAAAACTTATAGAGTGGTTATTACTCAACTATTTTAAGAAAATAGGAAAAAATATAGATGATATAATTATATGATAATAGATAAATTTATAAAAGTAAAAAATAAACCATATTATATTAAAAGGGGTTACAATCCAGGATTGGAATATATAGAAGTCAAAATAGAAGACATTAGAACATCCAGTCATCATAGAATAAATGTAAAATGTGATATATGCGGATTTGAAAAAGATTTAGAGTTTTGTAAATATATGAGTAACACCAAATTGAATACATTGCCATATGCTTGTAGTCATAAATGTTCTGTGGAAAAATTAATGAACACGTTTAATAAGAGATTTGGGTGTGTTAGCTCTCAACATCCTGATATAAAATTAAAACAGGCTGAAACTGTGATGAGATTATACGGTGGTAAATCTCCTTTATGCGATGAAATTATTAAACAAAAAGCCAAAGAAACTTGTATAGATAAATATGGAGTTGATAATCCTTCTAAATCTGATATTATAAAAAATAAAAAAATAGAAACAACATTAAAAAATTGGGGGGTGGAAAATCCATCTCAATCAACTGAAATTAAAAATAGAAAAATAATAACTCACAGAGGACATTTTGGCGTTGATTATGGAGTTCAAAGTAGAGAAATTTACATACAAAGAATGAAAAAACAAAATAAAGTGCATGAATACAATGATACAGGATTATTATACCAAGGAACTTACGAAAAAGATTTCTTAGATAATTATTATGATAAATACGAAATAAACAATTTTAAAGATAAAATATCATTTTTATATGAAAATAATAGCAGAACATATCTACCAGACTTTTATATTTCCAATTTGAACTTAATAGTAGAAATAAAAAGTTCCTACTGGTTTAATAAATTCAGACAGAAGAATATTATAAAAGAGAAGAAGTGTAAAGAATTGGGATATAATTTCATATTCATTATAAATAAAAATTATAAAGAATTTGATTACATGGTGAGTGTTCTAAGTATCCAATAACTGTCGCAAATATCGTCCCATGGTTTTGGCACCATCTTTAATTTTAATAGATCTTCTTTATACTTATTTAATAACATGGATAATTTATCTCCACTATTCATATAAATTAAAGATTCCATCATTTGTTTTTTATCAAATTTACCACCTGATATTCCGTTTAGATTTTTATTTATGATTTTTTTACCAGTTTTAGTTAAAGTGTATCCGTATGCCATTTCACAAGCCATAGATTTAACGGTCGTTGGAGAAACAATTATTAATTTTTCTAATTTTGGAATGGCTAAAAGTTTAAGACGAAGCAGCGTACTAAAAGTAACTATATCTATAATAGAATTGGTATTTCTTAATCCATAATTATATCCTTCGACGGCAATTATAGTTTTCTCACTTTTATTTATATTTCCTATTACTTTATTGAATATCAAATCTGTAACATGATCAAATTCGCGAAGTTTCATTATTTCACTTTCAGTATAATTATTAATATCCTTGTATGTATAGCTGATAAATTCATAATCTATTACATCCATAGTTTTTTTAATCCACCCAGAATTTCTTTTTTGAACTGTAAAATTGGATATTATGACATCATCATCTCTTACTATTGACATGCCAGTCGAATCTATTGATATGTCTATTCCTATTAAATTCATTGATTAGGACTATTTTTTGTCTCTGCTTTTTTATATATAGATAAAAATAGGTTCAAATTTCTAAATGATCAAATTATTAGTTATAGAGGATCATCCCATTACAATAGATGGTTTAAAATGTGTCTTTTCGGAAGATGAAGATATAGATATAGCATACTCAGCTTATCATATTGATCATGCTATAGAATTAAATAAATATGATTTTGATGCGATATTATTAGATCTTTTAATAGGGAATACAAATCCTTTAGATAATATTAGAAGATTAATAGATAAATATCCAAACAAACCTATTATAATTTTTACTTGCGAAGATTCTCCCACGTGGAAAAATAAAATGTTTGAGGCTGGAGCTATAGCTTATCTCGTAAAAACTACTGATATCAAAGAGATAGTGGAAACTATTAAAAATGTTATAAAAAAGAATTTAAAAGTAAAAGAAGAAGAAAAATATAAAGGAGTTTTTGAAAACAATGTTTTTGGTATATGTCATATGGATAGTAACGGCAAATATGTTATCATGAATAATCGTTATGCAAAATTATTTGGATATTCATCGTGTGAAGATATGTTAAACAACACAGAAAAAGACAATGCAAATACAGATGTTCGTGAAAAATTAAAAGAACTTATTTTAAAAGATGATATCGTAAATTATGAAGTTCAACTAAAAAGAAGAAATGGTGAGAAATGGTGGTGCTCAGTAAATGCTAAATTAATAAAAAATGAAAATGACGAAGGTTCTTATGTAGAATGTTTTATAGAAGATGTTACAGACAAAAGAGAAACTATTGAAAATTATGTTTCTTTATTAAAAGCTATTCCCGATATGATGACTCGTATCAGAAAAGATGGTCTTATAATGGATATTAAGCCGGGTGAGGGAATATTTCACCCGGAAGGTCAATCCACAAGCATGATAGGTCATAATTTGGATGAACTTCCTTTCGGACAGGTCGTCGTAGAAGAATTTAAAAAAGTTGTAAGTGAAGTCATAGAAAAAAATGAACCTGTTGAATTTTATTATTCAATAGATATAAAAGGCGATGATAGATATTTTTACTCACGAACAGTAAAAACAGGTGATGATGAAGTTATTGTAGTTATTAAAGATACAACGGAAGAAACTCGTATAAGTCGCGAACTTTTATACGCTAAAGAATATGCAGAAAATCTGATAAATACGGCCAATTTATTAGTTGTAAATCTAGATGACAATGGGAATGTTGTTGGTCTTAATAATAGAGCAGAAGAAACAACGGGGTATAAAAGAGAAGAAATTATTGGAAAAAATTGGTTTGAAACTACTGTTCCTAAAAATGTTTTTCCAGAGGTTTGGGAAATATTCGAAAAAACGATATCTAGAAGTGATGGATTTGTTAGCAAGTTCGAAAATCCTATATTGACAAAAAATGGAGAAATACGTCATATTTCATGGAGAAATAACATAATAGAAAAAAGGGGATTAATGAAAGGAACGATTTCTTTTGGAATGGATATAACCGAACATAAAAAATTAGAGGAAGAATTAAGAATAGCTAAAGAAAAAGCCGAGCAATCTGATAAAATGAAATTAGAATATTTGGCAAATATGAGTCACGATCTTCGCACTCCAATGAACGCAATTATAGGATTTTCAGATTTATTAAGAACTAATAATCTAACAAAAACAGATAAACAAGAATACATAACCACCATCATCAATAATGGTAAATATCTTATGGCTCTTATTGATGATATTATTGATATTTCTAAAATTGACGCTGGTAGTTTAAAAATAGAAATGAAAGATTTTGAGTTGAATAAACTTATGGAAGAACTTCGTCTCACGTATTTAAAACAAATAAAAGATAAAAATATTGATATTATTATTGATATTGACGTGAATAAAAATATAATTTTAAATTCAGATAAATATAGACTAAGACAAATAATGGCTAATTTGATTGGAAATGCTGTTAAATTCACAAACGAAGGATTTGTTAAATTCGGATATAAAGTATTGAACAATAAACAGTTAGAGATATATGTCGAAGATACCGGAATTGGAATAGAAAAGAAAAATTATAAAATGATATTTGAAAGATTTCATCAATTAAATGGATCTGGTAAGAATAAAGGAGGAGCTGGTCTCGGTTTGTCAATAACAAAATCTTTAATAGAATTATTGGGATGGAGAGAAATAAAAATATTTTCAGAACCAGGTAAAGGGAGTAGATTTTATTTTATAGTGCCTTATGTTACAAAACATTTTAATTATATGAATGAAGTTAAAAATTTAAAACATAAAAAAATAAATTTGATGGGTAAAACTATATTAATTGTGGAAGACAATCTTGATAGCAGAACTATTGTAAAATCATATCTGAACGAAACTCACGCTTCAATAATTGAAATGACGGATGGAATCGGAGTATTAGACTGTATTAAAAATAATAAAGTGGATTTAGTCTTACTAGATATAGGTCTTCCTGGCAAAGATGGGTACTCGGTGCTTGAGGAGATAAGAGAATACGACGCGCGTCTTCCTGTCATTATAGAATCCGCATTGGTTATGTCTGATCAAAAAACAAAAGCATATGAATTGGGGGCTGATGATTTTATTTCAAAGCCTTATAGTAAAGAAGATTTTCTAAACAAAATAGATAATTTAATATAAAACGTTAAAAAATAATTATATAATATGAGTTACGCTATAACAGATTTAAGAAGAAAACAAATAAACGATTATATGTCATCCATTGAGCTTAATGAAGATTCTATAAGTGTCAGCCAAATAAAAAGCGATCTTCAAAGAATTCTTGGCGAAAAGCCAGGAGTAGAGCTCAAATATAAAACAGATTATATGGTCACTGAAGGCGGTCAAAAATCGAGAAAAAAAGGAGTTTTGGAATCAATAACTATTTTTTACTCTTATGAAGAAAATGATGGTCCACATTTTGATAGAGTATCGTATTTTATTTAACCATTTCTCTGTGTCTTTTTATAAGCTCTAAAATAATCACAATAAATACTCATTGGAACTTCCGATGGCACAGGTCCATATTTACTATCATAAGTATAATTAAAAGTTATTAAAGTTAACATGTCCCTTTTGGGTATATGTTTATCTAATACATAAACTGCCAAATTATCAATATACCACACGACTTTTTCAGGTGTCCATTCACAAGCATAAATATGATAATCTTTTGCTAGAAAATCTTGACCACAAAACCTCAATACTCTGCCTCTCATCTCGAGGGTTGTTTGCGCTTGCAATCTATCAATAAAATCCTGTTTTTGTTGTGACCACTCGGGTTGTTGTAAATATTTTATAGTGTCATCAAAATCAGTTGCAACATAACCAAATGCTTGGTATATTTCATCATAAATCGATTGAATTTTTTCGGCATTGGTCCAGACATTTCTCCAATGTAGTGTCATAGTGAAATAAGAGCTATTATTACAGCCCATTAATTCAAAAATATCTATTTCAGGAGGCCAACTATCTTTACCACATAACCAAAATGCAGGCCAATATTTAAGTCCTCCAGGCGATAATTTTTCTCTGGTTTCAAAATAACCATATTTAGTATTAAAAAAATTCCAAGAATAAAGCCCTCCAGATTTTACAGGAGGTTCATCTGGAACATTATTTAAATCAGATGTTAAAACAGCATTACTTCCAGATTGAGTGACTTGTGATTGTTTAAAAATAACAGTATCTCTTTTACACCCCCATTCTTCACACCAACGCCAATTATTCCAATTGATAGGCGTGTCGAATTCCTCTGAAAAAACTAACTCGTATCCAAGTTTGTTTGGATCGTTGTTATGAGTTTTTTTAAAATAATTTGTAAACCACGCTTTAAAATAAAATCGTACATAATACCATATGTTAGTGAACCACGCTTTAGGACTCATGTAGTAAAATAAACACATTTTAATAACCTCCTATAATTATTTTTATTTATATATTCATTGTCTAAGAGCCCATTATAATATTTTTCTTATTGTTATAACGGAATATTTTTTATATACAATCTTTAATATATAGATTTATAAAATAAATTAAAAATATGATTCTCACATATAAAGATCACCTGGGGATTGAAAAAATAGAGAAATTATTAAAAACTGCTCCTGTTACTGATGTAGAAAAAGGTAGCGATTATAAAGCCGAGCGTCAAATACTTGATGCTCTTCGACCCTTTAGATACAAAGAAATAGGTGAGAAACTCTTAAATAAAATAAGAGGACATTTTTTAGATAACGATAAATATACTGAGCCTAGTTATGAATTTCATAAAGATTGGTATATTGGTGAACCTTTTAAATCTTTTATGGATTTTTTTACACGTAAACTATCTATTAAAAAATATAAAGAGATAGATAATAAAGCCAGTAAATGTTCGATGATAATTCCAAATGAATCTTTTATTGAAGGAATAGGCGATTTTAAAGAAACTAAAAAAATAGTTCGATTAAAAAAAGGCGGTCCTGCTATTATCAAGGAACTTAAAAAATTTGATATAGATGTTTCAAATTATCATTATATAGACATGAAATTATTTGTTACATTTTATCATAGAGTTCATATGCCAGTTAAAGGGAAAATAACAAAAATGATTCCAATTGAAGGCGAGGACGATTTCTTCGGGGATAATTCTTTATGGATACTTGAAATCGAAACAAAGAAATCACCAGTATATTTAATGGTCGTAGGAGAATCAACAATTCAGGATTATAAATCTCTAAAAGATAAAGGTGATTTTGTGAATATATTTGATACGATTGGATATTTTACATGGGGGAGTCAAACTATATTATTATATAAAGATTCAGAATATACTGATATTCAAATAAAAGAAAATACCACTTATTTTCCAGGCGATTGTATATTTAAGTAAATATCATCCAACCATCCATTCTGTTTTGAATAAATATAAGCTCTTGAATATTTCTTATAAAATTCTGATATTGTCTTACAATTCGATGCTGATTCTAAACAATTTTGTTTATTTTTTCAATAACCCTTTTGTTTTTCGGGCTCTGCCTCTTCCACTAAAATTTTTGTTGGAGACTGTATATTCAATTTTTTATAATGATAGGTTTGCTTCTTTCTATAACATCCCAATTTTCGTCTATGATTTCAAAAAAGTATTCGATTTCTTTATTATACCATATCCAATGATGTATTTTATTTCCGTCTGGCAATTCTGCATGTCTTAATTCAACTCTAAAATCGCCATCATTCCATTTTGTTATGAAAATAGTATAATAAGATTCCGGAAATTTTTCATATAGTAAATTCACCAAATTTTTTTCAACTTCGTCCATATTATTATGATTACTTTGTATTATTTTATAATTTTCAAAATTTTTTATCATAATAAACCTCTATCTTTTGTTAATTTTTTTTATTATATATTTGATTTAAATAGTCATTTTTCCAAATACCCATCGAATATATAATTACCTATCATGTCATTTATTTCTTTCTTCACATCATATATTTTTCCATTTTAATTAACATAGACATAAGAGATTCAGCGATAATTCTTCTCAACTCTTCTATTTTTTGAATATCCATTTTATCATCTTTTGTCACATATAAATCTTCGTTAGTTTCTTGAAATATAAGTGGAACTCTTCCATTTTTAGCTTTAAATTCATTTAGCCCATAAGTATGTTGTATATGACTATATGTTGTATCATATGTTGTGTTTTTTTCTATTTCTTGATGAGTTACTCTTTCAATTTTATGATTTAATAATCTTTTATCAAGCTCTTCCAAATAACAATCCAAATATTCATCAGGGCAAGTGAACATGCCGCCTTCGGGATCATATCTACTATTTTCCCAGTTACTCACAATAATATCTTTTTTAACTTTATCTCCTTCCAAATCTTTTAATCCTGTTGATGTGGAATGTCCGTCAAGAATAAAAATCTTTTTTGTTTTTTTAATCTCCTCGTGAAATGGAAGATGATATTTTTCTATTATTAATTTTTTTGTTTTTAGTGAAGGCTCTTGTCCCTCTTTATAGATGGGTATTTTCTCATGATGAGTCGGAACAGATTCTTTTATATCCTCTGGTTTTCTATTTACATTCAAATAAATATTACTTATTGGATTTACAATCTGTTGATTACCAAGAATATCTCTAAAGTCATAAAGACTACTTGTGTACCAATCTATACATTCTTTTGCTAATTTGTCTTGATATTTTGATAAAGACGCAGTATCTATTTCTTCGGGGCAAATAACTCCACCGTGAGGAACAGTTACTAGCACGTGCTTAAATAAATCGTAATGTTTAAACTTCTTAATCATATTTTTTCAAATTCGTCAAATGATTTTAAATTCTCAAATTTCCCTTTTTTATACCATTTAACTATAGGTTCTCTATTATCTTCTTTAATCTTTTCTAATTTATATATTATATCACTATCAATTAAACGAAAATGTCTGTTGGCATCAAGAATTTCTACATTATTATTAATATTATTTGTTAAATTTTCAGATTCCTTATCACATGTAACGTTTAATCTTGGATGGGCTAAATTATAATCATAATCCGTAACATGTAATACACAACTTAACGATTTTTCCTTTATATTTTCCACTAAAACCCATCCTAAAAAATTCTCTTTTAATATTGGCAAAATCCTATTATCTGGAAATCTTCCTTCAAAATAATCTTCCAATCTTATAAATTCGCCGGTTTTCTCAAAATTCATTGTCATGATTAATATTTTATTCTTCTTCCATTATAAAAATAATATTTATTCCAATAATAGGACTTTTTTCTTCCCATATCTCTTCACCATAAGGATCTTCGTCGATAAATTTTCTTTCCTCGGGTATTCTGGCGTAAAGACAAACATATGATCCATCTCCATATCCACTTGAGCTTATACATCCATATTTTAAACATCCGCCTTGGTGATATTCTATTTCTTTTTCATCATAATCACCAGGATCATTTTTTATTGAATGAGTTAAATTACAATTGGCGTCATACCAAAGATCACCAGATTCTGTCTGCATCAGAGCAAAATCATGCTGAACAACTCTAACCCTTGTTTTATTTATTCGTTTAGTTTCTTTATGATAAATTTTATCACTGCCAACACACGAGTCATCAGCATAATATTTTAAATCATATATACCAGCTTGACCGCTATCTACTCCAATTCTGTTTGGATATTCTTGCCAATTCATATCATCTAATTCATAATCTGAATGTATAGCAATAAGTTGTGCAACTCTAAAACTTTCACCATCTTCTTCTATTAAAGCGTGCCACTTTCCTTTCAAAACATTTTCTAATAATGCTTGCCAATGATTTCCACCTTTATCTTCATAACAAGGATCGGAAACAATGATTTTACCAGACTCTATTTCAAAAGTTCCTATTGATTGAATCTGTCCGTCAGTACTTTCATTTAAAAAATCTTTAAATCTAATTTTCATATTTTTATTTTCTTTTTTCCTTTTCCGCTTGTATCAAATACATAATATTCGATTGGTTCGTCCAAAGATTTTTCTCCACTTAAAAATTCTATAACATCATCTACAGTTCTTCTCCTGTCATCTGAAAATCCAACTTTAACTGGAAATCCTAATTGTTTTGAATATTCTCTAATTTTATTTAAAAATCTTTTTATAACTAACGACTTTCCATAACCAACCAATTGACTTATCTTCATATCGGGAACGCCAAAAGTTTTTCTAAAATAATCACTCATAATACCAACAAAATCACAATTTTCTAAATAATACTCAATAACACCATCTGGATTGTCACCAAAAAGTTTATGAAAGCGTAATAAATTTTTCTCCATTTCATGCCTTTGACTATCAGATAAATAATTATAAATTATCCATTCAACAGCTTTTCTTATGGAAGCGGGTTCGTGTCCACGAGCGGTTATAATTAAAAATATTCTTCCATCAACTAATGATTGTATAAAATCATCCCAAGATGGTCCAAAACTTTCATTTTTAACAGCTTTAATAGTATCTATAAGAAGAGACTTGTCACCACGCGGACCATAATCCATTTGCTCTTCGAATGTTTCTTCATAACTATTATTTCTCATTCGAGTTTTATTATCAGCGATATAATCATGAAATCTATTCGCGGTAGTCTCTATTGGAACCCATTTGCCATTTATCATTCTATCCAAATATATTTTTGTTGGCATATATAATATATTATCGTCCCAATCAAAAATTGAGTATTTTAATGTAGTATAATCGTTAAAATTTTTAATTTTCATCATCTATTTTTCTATTCCATTTATTGTTCAAATCGCTCCAATATTGACTTCCACCTGGAATATTTCTCCAAATTAAACAAAGATCTATAATAGAACGCCCTTTTGCTGCCTTTGTAGCTAAACTAAAATCTTTTTTAAATTTATCCTTACAATGTTCGATAAATGTTTCATAACAACCATTGTCTATTAAAAATTGTCTAAATTCATCATCGGTTATAAAATCATCATAATAATTTACATTATCTATATCTTCTGAATCCGCCTCTTCCCATTTACCTTTATTATACCATTTAATAGATTCTCCCACCCAATCTTCTTCACCATATGGATCTAATTCTTTGTGTTTTTCTATATTTTCGATTTCTTCTTTTTTAATTTTTTCTGCTTCTTCTTTTGATATTTTTTTAAATCTATTTAAAAACCATCCAGTGTATCCATCAACAGCACAAAAATATTCACCCAAATATTCATAAATATCAGTTATCGTATAAATTTTATTTAATCTAAATTTACCCTGAGCTAACCTATTGTCAATACAAATAACATAATCACCAACTGATATGCCTTCGGCTGATTTAACGTCACGTCTTTCAAATATTTTAAATTTCTTTATCATAATGACACGATTCTCAATTCACAACTCTATATATAAAAAAACGAATATAAACTTTTTGATTCTCAAATCATATAAAATTAAACTCAAAAAATAAAAAATCAATAATGATAAAATTAGATATTCTGATCGACGGAAACTATCTCCTACAAAAATCTGTTCGCATTTTACATAAAAATAAAATCCTAACATCAGAATTATATAACGTAATAGAAAGAGATTATGGAATACTAACAAAAATATATCCTTTTGATAAGATATATTTTATATCAGATAGTTTTAAAAATTGGAGAAAAGAATATTTTACAGAATATAAGGGAACTAGAAAAAAGGATGAAAAAATAGATTGGAATTTTGTATATAAAGAATTTGACAATTTAAAAGAATATCTTAAAACAAAACGTAATTGCTCGCAGTTTCAAGTTGAAAATCTCGAAGGTGATGATATCATCTCCTACGCGGTTAAACAATTGAACGATAAAGGACATTCGACTTTTATAATGTCCAATGATAGTGATCTATTCCAACTCATTAATTATGATTTAGATAAACGTTATATGAATATAATGTATAACTATAAGATGACCGACGATCGCGTCTTTGTACCTGAGCATTATAAAATATTTACTAAACATGTAAGAGACACATATGTTGATGATATATTTGAAGATAATAACGAAATAGAATTTTTGGAATTTATGGATGAATTTATTAGAAAAAGAAAAGTTTCATACATTAATTCTGAATTAGAGCTTTTTGTTAAAATAATGGGACACAATAAAGACAACATAAAATCTATTTATATGAGAGGCGATCGTGGAATTGGAAGAAACGGAATAGAAAAAGTTTATAGTCTCTACAAAGAAACTTATCCCGAGATAATAGATTTCAATTCAGATAATTTCAAAAAAAGATTGTTGGATCACGTTAAATTATATAAGAGATTGAGAGATAGTAGTATGGATAGTAGTATAAATGAAAGATTGGAGAGGAATTTAACTCTTGTTAAGTTAGATGAAAACTCCATGCCAGAATATTTATACAATAATATGAAGAGAGAAGTAAAATTATGAAAGTCGTTTAGAACAAAAAAAGAGGAACTAAGTTCCTCTTTTTTTATATATCTATTCTTTTTGTATAAACATTCACACCGTCTGTTATTTTGATTAAATACAGCCCGTTTGTTAATCCTTCTTTTTTGAATTCAGCTTCGGTTTTTAAATCTTTTTCTAATAGTTTTGTGCCCATAAAATTATATAAAAAAATCTTATATTCTATTTTATCTGTGGTTTTAACCAAGAAATCTATATCCCCTGGATTTATTTTAATATAGATATTAATATCACAACCTTCTTCGGTTCTAATATTTGCCCATCTATCACAATCAAATATTTTAACATAACCGTATCCACAACTATAGTTATGTAAATTTGTTATATAGTTTTCGTTATAATCTTTACAACTTAAAGGATGGGCTGATACTAATACAAGTATTAAAACGAATAATAGTAATAAAATTATTTTCTTCATAATTGATATTTATTTTTTCATTTTATATATATTTAATTCACGTCCAAAAAAATAGCGCATCAATAAATACGCTAATTTTGTTATGAAAAATTTATAGTATGGGATTTAAAATCCCGTCATTATATTTGGCATACATGATGTAACTTATTTTCAATATAAATAGTTGCTTCGAGATGCTCTGAATTATCCAATTGACTTAAAAGATCTCTTGCAATTTCTCTATTTTCAAATATAATTCTACCCTTTTTGTTTCTTCTCGATTTCACCGTTTATTGTAATTTTGCTCTTTTTTTAACAGTTTTTGTTTCTTCCAGTTTACCTTTAAAATCTTCCAATACTATTTGAAGACTTGATGTTATGTTCCCTAATATTTCTTTTTCCATTTTCATTCTATCTTCTTCTACTTTATTATCAAACATCCTATTCATTTTTTCAGATGTTCTCTCGGGAATGTCCACATCGTACCTATATTGATGATTTACTATTGTCAATTTTCCATTTTCTAATAGAAGAAAAGTGCTAACATCTTTCTCCAAAATAAATCTTTTGCTGACAATATATTTTTTATAAGAATCTTTGGAATTCAAATATCTTACATTATCTTCATCATTTAAACATATTTCAAATATGTCAAATGCTAATTGTTGTACCGGATTAAGTACGTCATCTTTATCAATTTTATTCCACAATTTTTTGAAAAAATTTGATTTTTGTTGCGTTTCATCTTCGGTATTTTCTGTTTTTGTCATTTTTTTATTCTTTTTTAGTATTAAAGACTCTCAAATCTAACCCCATATCTGGATATTTAATGGACAGAACTTCATGCGCTGTTTTAAAAGCTCTATTCATAGAGAATTCCTCAATTTCAAATGCATCCACTATCTTATCTTTACCTTTTTTATCATCGATATAGGCTATACATTTGTATGTATTACGCTTATTAATAATTCTATTAAAAGTTTCTGATATAATGTTTTCCATTTTGAAAAATTATTTTTTATTATTCGATTATATCGATTTTTCGGAATAAAGTTTACTTTTTGGGAGAAATCATAACCCATAGCCTTCTTCCATCCATTTTTGGCATATCTTCTACTTTACCATAATTGCTTAAAGCATTTACAAACTTCAACAATAAAAGATTACCCATTTCGATATAATTCATTTCCCTTCCTGAGAAGAACACTAAAGCTTTTACTTTATTTCCTTCTTCAAGAAAATTAATAGCGTGTTTTAATTTAAAATTAAAATCGTGATCTCCAGTGTTATAGGTAAATCTAAGTTCCTTAACTTTTGTTTTTTTATTATTCTGCCTTTGAAGCTTCTCCTTTTGTTTTCTTTCATATAAAAGCTTACCATAATCAACAATTTTACAAATAGGTGGTTTGGCGTTTGGTGATATTTCTACCAAATCCAATTCCATTTTTTCCGCTATAGATAATGCTTCTTGGATACTAACTACTCGCGATTCAATTCCTTCGCCGACGATTCTTACTTCATCGACTCCTCTGATCTGTCTGTTGATTCTTTCTGTTGCTTCTTTTTTGTTCATAAATGTTTTTTGTTTTTTTTTAATTTAATTCTGGATAATTTTTTTTAAAGTTGCTTATATAATTAATTATGTTTTCTGCCCCGACGTTATTCCACGAATGTATTAACACTTCGGGAAGTTTCTTTTTATTTTCAATACAATAATTACAAATCCATTTTGCACAATCATATCCCGTTTTTTCATTATAAGAAAAATAATCTATGACACCATCATCATCTCTGTCGTAATGTTCGTCAGCCAAATCATGATCGCACGAAACAATTTTAGGTAAACCTTTGTTATTGACAACATCGATAAATTCATCATAAGATCGAACAATTATCCAATCTAATTTCAAATATCTATTGTCCTTGGTGTAATTAAAGGCGTCTTGGGGAAATCTCACATCATCCAAAAATAGGTAGTAATCCATTAAAATATTTTTAATAATGTACAAAATTACGTGTTAGTTTTGAAATAAAAAAATTATGCGACCTCTTTTTGATTATAAAGTTTGGTTGTTTCTTCTTCAGCCAATCTTTCTAACGCTTCTTTTTCTTCGTTTGTCATACCATAACCTTTTGATAATTCGTTTATGAAGTTTCTTAACACAAACGTAATCTTGTTCTCTTTATTATCCATTATTATTTTAACTTATTTTTTTAATTTTGTTTAAAAATTTTGGATGAATTAGAAGCCTTGAATATCAGTGAATTAAAATAATAAATAAAAAGCCTACGATTATAACTATTTAAAACTATATATTAAATTTTTTTTTCAATTTTTTCCAAATTCTACTTTATCAACACTTTTATAAAAATTATTTGAATTGTAGTATTTTGAATATGTTTCTTTAACATCATCTAAAGTTATATTATTTATTTGATCTTCTATTGCCCAGCACTTAGGTTTTATGTAAGTTTCCACATTACTATATCTGTTTATTTCAACTGTATCAATTTTATTGAGTATAGAATTTTTAACCTGTTCGAATCTATCTTCATTTAGAAAATATGGATCATTTAAAGTTTCATCTATTCTTTTCATCAAATCTCCAACTTTATAATCGTCTGTTTCAGTAGATATAATATTTATGCCAGAGTAATCACTCAATCTATCTAAAGAGCATCTTATGTAATAAGCTAAACCAGATTTCTTTCTAACATTTTTATATAGAGGAGAGCTTAGTCCGTTAGATATTAAAAAGTTTATAAAGAAAATTGTTGCCCACTGTTCTTTAATAATAGGAGACAAATAAATTACTGAAGATTTGTTAAGAAGAGTTTTATATTCTTCTATATCAGCGTTGTTATTGATGTCATATTGAACTATATAATCGTTCTTAAAATTGTTGAATTCGATGTCAGATTTAAATTGAAAGTTTTTAGATACGTTAATAATCTTAGATGGTCTAGCATAATACTGTAAATAATAATTTTTACATTGTTCTTGCGTCAATTGATATATATCTTCCTTCTTACCTATCGAATTATAAGAGTTTAGAACTTTTCTATAAAGATTTAGTAGATGCGAAGGACTTTGCATATTAAAAATGCCAGTATATTCCTCTAATAGAGATATTTTCTCTGTTTCAAAATCTTTTTGTTTTATGTCTATGTATGATAATTTTTCTAGAAAACGATCTCTATATTTTGAAACGTGTTTATCTAGGCCGTTTAAATAAAAAACTATGTTCGTTGGAGATGTATAAGCATTCCAAGATAATCCATTATTTTGAAACTCTTCAATGATACCATCGTCAAAATTATGACTCATTAAATGTTCTACTAAATGGGAGATTCCGTAAATTCCTTTGGTTTCGTTAATGGTCGTTCGATTATATACCACATAGAAACCAGATAGTTCCGTCTGGCTGTCAACGTTTAATATCATTAACGTTTTTATTTTTTCTAATTTATATATTTATTTTTCTTTCTGACTTTTTGATAAAACAATTTTTATATATAGAACAAAAAACCAAATTTAATAAAAAATGGGAGATGGATTCTTTTGGTCGTTAGAAAATAATACATGGACACAGAAAGAAAGAATACTTATCTTAGATTCTGACGATTCGACAGTGTTAACATGGGCGCCAACCGGAACAACAACATCTGGATCGACATTTTAAAAAATATAACATTAGATGAAAGTCTTTAATATAAATGACAGTTATTTCAAATATCAAAAATGCTTATCTGGTATAACTTATCAATTTGTTAATCAACTAGATAATATTTATGAAAAAAATTTAATGGTTGGTACAAATTATTGTATATACTGTATGTACAATGAATTTGATATAATTAATAACTTTATGGTTAATTTGTATCAAGTTGATGTCGCCAGTACTACAAATTTAGATTTAACAAAGAGATATTCTCAACTGGATGGAGTTAATTTAAAAACTGGACACAGAGTAATTTTAGTCAACCAAGACAATAAAGTAGAAAATGATATTTACCAAGTTGATTCACGTGGATATTTAATTATAACAGATGAACTAGCAGAAACAGGAAGAACATGGCGTTATAAAGCTTACGTAAAACTTGGAGACAATAAAGGAAAACAATTCCACTTAATAAATACTGGAAACAGATTTCCATTAAAAGGCGAGAGAAAAGATTTCTTGGACGGTCACGGTTATATCATAAAAAGTTTATTTAACTATGATATGTTTAATACTGGAAGTACTGTTCCAAAACTCGTTTTTACAGACTACGAATTAGCCAGAATAAGTTTAAATAAAAATCGCGAGCTTTATGATGGTTTCAAATTTTTGTCACATCAAACTAATAATTATTATCCAGATGATATATCTTCTAGTGTGTCTGGATATAATCAAATGAACACAAACATTCCAATAAATCCAGAGGTGGATTTATCTGTTACTATAACAGGAACCAGTGAACATTATATTTCAAGTTTTATAACAAACGATATTGGAGTTCAATTTATTAATCCAGGTGCATGGAGATTTAATTATTATAGTTATATTGATTATACAGGAAATACAAGTCTAGTAGCAAGAATATATATTAGAGATGTTGGAGGATCCGAAAAAGAAATAGCTGGACCTATAATATCTCAAAATATAACAGCGACTGGAGCATCATATGCTACTCTCAATTATGTAGATTTTACTACAACTGGAATTACTTTAACTAATAAAACAGATAGATTGGTTTTAAAAATATGGGCGATATCTAATGTAGGAAATACTGCACATTTTTTATACGCTGGAACTAATCATTATTCATACATAACAACGTCCCCCTTTCCTTTAAATTTTCCAAACACAGTGGAAATTAAATATCACGATAATAGTTATATTATAATGGTAGATGATGATGGCTCTAAATATTGCTATACTGGAAATACATTAGCTTATTATGATCCATCAGGACATACAATAGGAGGAACCATTTATAATAGGAGTGGTGTTACATATGGAAATGAAACATACATAGAAACAGATACCAACTTTTCATCAAATGCTGATGTTTATGATTATATAAAGTTACAAATATCTGGATCAACTAATTTATATTTAAAAACTTTTATTAAAAGAATAGAGTCCACAGATATAGTTCTATCTGATTATATACCAGATAACATATTAAATGATTATTATACTGGTGCAACGTCAACATACACATTAACAAATTTAATGTACTCACCGTCTACTGGGTTGACAAATATTATGCTAGAGTCTTTCTATTCTAAGTATTTTGATATAGATATAGACAATAATTTAATACCAATAGAAAATCCTAATAATGTTTATTTTGATTATGACGGTATGTATTTTAATGTAACTGGTGACACTTACTATACATCGGGATTTACTACAGGAAATTATTATATAAAATATAAATTGTATGATCATTTAAATAGAATAAACTCTTATCTATTTAATACTTCATATTCATTTTTAATAACTTATACTTTAGATTCTTTCTATGCTGAATATTTCGACGAACGTCCAAATCCTTACACCTATCCAGCTACTTTATCAGACACAAAAGGAACTCTAATAAAAATAACACCATATACATCGAGTTTGGTTAATTATTTTAAAAATCATACTTATGTTAGAGTAAGTGATGGGGCTCATAGTTATAAAACTTTAATCGTGGATCTAGTTCCAAATAGTCATTTTATAATTGAGACTCCACGTGCAAATTCGAATATGACAATATCTACTATATCTACCATTTATAACTTAAAAGAAGTATCAGATATACTCTATGATGTTTATTTGAATGATTTAATAACTGGAACAACGGATGATTATTATCGTCTAAGAGATGATGATATGATAAGGAATATTTGTAACGGATACGCTAGTTTTATAAGCGAAGATATTGGTATAATAGATAATGTAACAGCTTTTTTGATGCAGGATGACCAACACAAATTTATTCTAAAGATATATGATCCCGAGAACTCCTTCAATGGAGGTATAAGTAGATTACCTTATGTTATAACAAGATTGGATAATACTATTGGTAGTAGCGCAGCACAGTTGGGTGGTGAAATAATATCCGATGGTGGAGCTTCTATAACAAAAATGGGCATGTGTTATTCTGCAGATCCTTATAATGTAAACAAATGTGTTCAATCAACAGCCCCTCTTGGTCTGGGAGTATTTTATTGTAATATAACTGGATTAATTCCAGACACAACATATTATTATAGAGCCTATGCTCAAAATAGTACAGGACTTGGAATATCGTATGGTGAAATAGAATCTTTTGTGACTGGTCCTCCAGAATACGATGTTCCTGTAGTTACAACAAATCAAAATAATACGGCCCACTCGCATTATTTGACTTTGGGAGGTAATGTTATTGATAAAAATTATACAGATATAATAGTAAGAGGAATAATAATCCAGACTGGATCCACCACACCAACAACAGGAGATACATTAATAGTGTATTCGCCAGAAAATGGAGAAATCGGTGAATACTGGGTAGACGCAACTGGACTAACACATGATTCTTTATATTCATATGCTGCATTCGCCACAAATATTTGTGGAACCACTTATGGATCAACTTACGAAGTTAATACGTTATATCCAGCTCCACCTGTCACGGTTATAGATGGAATTGATAACGTCACTTATGAAAGTTTTGATGTTCTATTAAATTTAATAAGTAATGATGGTTTAACAGACGGATCCAATATAGCAGATCCAGTACACGGAGTAAGAGAAATGGGAGTTGCGTATTCTACTGCGAATGATATGCCAACAACCGGCGATACTCTTTGGTGTTATACTCCACCTTATGCGATAGGATCATTTACGGTAAGTATAACAGGCCTTACGGCAAATACACAATTTTATGTAAGAGGGTATGCTCAGAACTCCTTATACACCGGTGCAACATGGACTCCTAGTGGATTGGATACTACAGCATATTCGTCTAATATGAAAAGCTTTCCAACGTTACCTTTACCAGTTGCACCAACACTGGTAATAGATAATATATCGCATGTTACAACTACCGCAGATATACATACTAGTATATCATATAATGGTGGATCTTCAATTTTAGAAAAAGGATTGTATTGGAGTACTGGAAATACTGTCGATTCTGCTTGTACGTTTGAATCGGCCACAGGCACAACAGGTTGGTATGCCAATTTAACAGGATTAACATCTTTGACTGAATATTCTATCATGTCAATGGCTGCAAACGCTTTTGCAACAGGATATACTACAGCAACAGGATTTACAACACTTCCTGTTCAAACAGCACCAACAGGAGTTACTTTAGTCATATCTCCTGTAACACCAACAGGAGCAACAGCCACTGGGAATGTTACATTTGATGGATATTCTAATATAACACAAAGAGGAGTACAGTACTCTGGTGGAACATCGTGGCTCGATTGGGTAGATGGAACAGGAATTGGAATGTGGATATCTAATATAACAGGATTAACAACTGGAACAACTTATTGGGCTAGATCTTACGCAACTAATTCAATTGGAACTACTTACAGTAGTGATCCAACTGAAGAAGGAACTGCTAAAGAATTTACAACACCAACCGGTCACATACCACCAGTTTTTGATGCTTCAAGCCCTGTTATTAGTAGTATAGGAATTTCAACAGCAGTAGTCACTTCAACTATAATAAATGATGGTGGTGATCTTGTTACATCGCGTGGAATATTATATTCTGGCACGACAGGCGGATGGTTGAATTGGATAGATGCAGGAACGGGAATTGGAACTTATGGAATAGTTATTACAGGATTAACATCGGGATCTCCGTATTATGTTAGATCTTACGCTGTAAATTCTGAAGGCACTGGTTATTCTAATAAAATATCGTTATTTAATACATTAACACCAACAGCTCCAACAATTCAAATGGATAGTGTAACAGACATAACAATTAGTGGTGCTACTCTAAACAGTAATATAACAAGTGATGGAAATTCTCCTATTACAGATCGTGGCTGTTGGATATCTGGAGGAACAACTCCTGTGATATATTGGCCAGATAGTTATCCAGCATCTGGCACGTTCTCATCTGCGATTACTGGATTAACTCAAGCCACAAACTATACTGGAAAGTCTTATGCGACTAACATTGTAGGATCAAGTTGGAGTAATGAGAAATATTTCCGCACTTTGCCTAAAAATGATGTTGTTGTGGATTTATTTCTTAATAGCGATGGATCTCCAACTTATGTATATCAAATAGGTGATGTTAAAAACATATTTGCTGGCGTTTCTGTATTTACAAACAATTTAATGCCATCTGAATTATATGGAGGTGATATCGTGTTTACAACAGGCATAACCATTGGAAGTTGGGGGACTGGAATAACAAGTTATACCGCATCACCATATAGCTATTCTCCGTTGACAGTAGAAACTAAATATTTTACAGCTAATGAAAGTTGTGGAATTCCAACAGAAAATAAAAGTAAAACAAAACAAGTCGATGCTGTTTATCCTTATTTGACATGCAATAGAATTCCTTATCCAACTCCACCTGGAGGACCAATACCATCAGCTTCTGTAATGGCGCAATTATGTTCAAGTGGAAACTTTTATACTGGCGAATTTCAACCAAAATACGAAGTGATGTTAAAGAAAATAGAACTATCATCTATTCAGAAAACTTATTATTATAATGTAACTGGAAATAGTACAAATGGTTATAGTAATCTTATTTATCTAGCACATCCAACGGGGGCCACTTACGGAACTTTAGATTCCATAACAGTTGAGCAAATTTCAACACATAATATTACATATCCAACTTTTACTACCTATGCTTCCCAACAGATGTTAGCTCCACAAAATCCTCCTAATTCTAAAGGAATACCAAATTCTTGGCAAGTGCTTTATAACGTTTATGCATTCCAAGTACCACAAAATATAGGACAAATATGGGTAACTTATAATTTTGTTATTTAAAAAATAAAATGAAAAATGGATACGAAACTTAAATTAAAACCTATTGAAGTCTTAGACATCGGAATAGATAAATTAACAAAAATACCAGTTCCAATATTAAATGAGAACATGGTATCTGTTTATGATATGGAGAGCGGAGTTCCATCTGATTCTTTCTTATTATATTACAACGCTGGATATGGATATACTTTCTATGCGACTATCGCGTCGAGTGATTCTTTTAATTTATATATAGATTATGGTGATGGAACAAATGAAACTAATATGATATTAACTGGGGGCACTGTCGTATCGCATATATATACTAGCGCTACAACATATACAATAACAATGTCAGGATGGTTGGATAAAATAACTACATTAACTGTTATAAATGGTTTAAGTTCTGTTTCTATAAATTATTTAAAAAAATTATCCACGTTGAATTTATCTGGAAATATTCTAACCAGCATAAATATAGAAAATATGATATATTTGAAAAATATAAACTTGAGTAATAACTACTTTTCAAATGATGAAATAGATGATATTTTTAACACGGCGGATACATTTTTAACTTTTGGAGATCCTTTAAATCAAAATATACTTGATGTAACTGGTTCTAATAATGGAACACCTTCCGTTTATTCGATTAATGCCATAAACAGTCTAATAAATAAATTTTGGACACTAAATTTTAATACATAAAATAAAATATAAAAATGGCTTTTAAAGTTCAGATAATAAATATATCAGATAACATCGACAATATAATATTAGTCAGTGGTTTAACAATTGAAACTGTGAAAATAAAATATAATTGGTTGTTAAATGCTACTGTTAAGAATTGTATTGTAGGTGAAGATGACTACGGATTAGTTTGGTATTCGGGTGAGTGGGTTTGTGGCGAATGGGTTGATGGTACTTGGTACTCTGGTATATGGCACGATGGAATATGGAAAAATGGTAAATGGTATTCATATTTGATCGATAAAGCTATGGTAATCTCAAATAGATTTGTAATTTTAGATAAATATTATACATATTCAGAATTTAGAAGTGGTATTTGGAAACAAGGAGATTTCTATGATGGAATTTTTGGATATGATAGAGATATATCGTCATACAATACATATAACGATTGGATAAATAGAACTTTTATAAGTTCTTACTGGTATAATGGAAAATTCCACAGCGGAGTATTTAAAAATTCTGTTTGGTATGATGGAATTTTTTATGACGGTACGATGGAAAATTCTTATTGGTTATATGGAAAATTTTATGATGGTGTTTTCTATGATTATGAATGGTATAATGGTTTGTGGTATGGTGGAGATTTTGTAAAAGGAAATTGGAGAAACGGAAGTTTTGATCAGACAAATGGTGCAATAAAAAGTAGATTTGGAACCGCGAATCTAACAGGAGGCACCATAACAAATTGGTGGAATGGTACATTCTACAATGGAGAATTTCATTCTGGTCTAAATTTAGATTCTAGCGGAAAAACTTTACCCAGTGTTGATAGTTGTAAAACTAAATGGTGGGGTGGTAATTTTAGAGGAGGAAGTTGGTATGGCGGACATTTTCTAGTTGGTAATCATTATCAAGGAGATTGGTATGGTGGATTGTTTGGTAATCAAACTGGAATGACTTATTATTCAGATAGTATATGGTATGGTGGTGACTGGTATAATGGTTTGTGGATAAATGGAACATTTTACGATGGCCATTTTTATGATGGTATGTGGATAGATGGATTGTTTATAAGCGGATATATATCTACTAACACAACAGAAGGAGATTTATTAGCTGAGTCTCCTCCATCTCCTATTTTCCAGCCGTCGGTCATAACTCTCCCAGTTACTAATATACTATCAGATAGAGCTAATGCAAATGGCAGAGTGACAAACAATGGAGGAGGAATTATTCTAAACAGGGGAATATGTTATTCAGAAATTAATCAAATACCAGTTACAGGAAATACCAATAACAATTATACTGTAACAGATGGAGGTGGGATGGGTAGTATAAGTATTCTTTTGAATAGATTACAATATGGAACTTTTTATTATTATAGAGCTTTTGCTATGAACATAACAGGATTAACTTATGGGGATGTATCTGGTTTCACATCAGGCTCTATTTCTATTGGAGTTCCATCGGTTACTACTTATGAACCAGATTTAATAACTAATATATCGGTTTACGCTCACGGAAATGTAAACGCTAGTCCTGGAAGTTATGTAACAGTTTATGGATTTTATTATTCTGATACGGATTCAGTTCCAATCGGAGGAAATGCCGGAGTTTATACTTTTATAGCTCCGCCTCCTTCAAATCCTGGTCCCGAAGGCGAAGGAGCCTTTGATGTTACTGTAACGGGATTGACGAGTGGTATTACTTATTATATCAGAGCTTTCGCGGATAATGGTAGTTCACCACCTTCGGGATTGGGTGATGTTAAAGAGTTTACTACTACTAGCGGAACCACAACTGTTCCAATCGTATCATCTGATAGTGTAACAGATATATTAGATACATCCGCTACAATGAATGGAACGGTTTTGGATAGTGGTGGAGATCCGGTAACGATTGTTGGAGTATGTTGGTCTACAGGATCCACAATTCCAACAACAGGGGATTCTACTTCAACTTTACCATCTCAAACTCCATTTAGTATATCGATGACACCACTTACTGTTAATACTGTATATTATGCCTGCGCTTATGCAATAAATGGAATTGGAACTGGATATGGAAGTGTGATAACATTTACAACAAGCACGACCCCAACGGTAAAATTAATATCTGTAACACCATTATAAAAAAAATTAAATATAATGACTGAAGAATTAAATTGTGTGGGTAGTTTGATTAATAACGGAGGATCTCCTATATTAGAGAGGGGATTCTGTTTGTCAACTTCAAATAATTTTCCAACTATAGATGATGATATTAGATGGATTGCGACTGGAACATCTGTCGGGGATTACTCTAGTATAGTAACAGGACTTACACAATCCACATATTATTATGTAGATGCGTATGCTATTAATGCTGTTGGAGTATCTTATTCTAATATAATACATACAAAAACTAGCGGTGTTTCTATTTATCCGGTAATTACTGTTTCAATAACAGACATTAGTTTAAATCCAAAAAATATTTATGAAATGGGAACTAACACTTCAATAACAGTGACTGGCCAAACAATAAAAAATGATGAAACGATATTCAACGGAGGTGAAATTAAAGAAACAACCTCCAATAATACTAATCAAATTTTATCATGGAGTGGATATAAGTCAACATATACTGTTAATAGTAATTTTTCTCCAGTTCATGGAGCATCATCAACGTGGAATTTAAAAGAAACAGCTTATGCTTATTGTGGATCCCCGCAATATACGATTACAGCCAGTACAACAATAGATGCTGTATTTCCTTTCTTATGGGTGGTGATGCCTAATACGCCTCCACCATCAGCTTCATATTTTGATCCTGGTTGTGGGAACGATCCAACTAATTATTTCTATAAAGACGCTTCCGATGTAACGACTACATATCTAAATGGAAAGTCTATAATAAAGAAACCATCGATTATGACACCTATATCATTTTTAATGCGTCCTAGATACGTGAGCGGAGTATTTTATAATACGTTAAAATTGGGATATCCAGCATATTATGGAGATATTCAATTTAGTTTAGATGGAAATTTATGGGGAAATCCAGGAGCGAATTTATCTAATATGACAGTTGGGACTGGCAGAGGTGGAAGCGCATTTGGCATAGTTAATTGCTGGTCATACGGTTATAAAATTTTAAATTATGTTTTTAGTTCACCATATAATACTCCTTTTTATTTTTACATTAGATTTATAAATTGAAAAGTTTGGAAAAAAAATTAATATATAAAGAAAAAATTCATTACATTTGCGAATGGAAAAATACATATTAAATTACAGCTATTACATGATTAATGAAGCTAAAGAATCTATCGAATTCCCTTTGTTTATATCTGATAGACTAAGAAGGGTGCTTGAGAAAATATCCACCGAGCCTATAGCAATCAAATTGCTTCAAACTAAAATGGCTGTCGATATATCTTATATAGATATAGACTTAGATAGTAAAAGTGTTTCGTTCTTACCTCTTGATAGAATGGATAGGTTAGGATTAGGAACAGGACCGGAAGCGATAGAAGCTTTGGCAAAAAATTGGCCGAAAAATCCACCACCAGATTCAGATTTATGGACTAGTAAATATAGACAGAGTCAAAGTTGGGGGAAATTAATTAATAAATTATTTCCGTCAGAATTTTCAAACATGGATATAGATCGCTTCTATAACAGATATCGCCCTGAGATAGATGCCAGCAAGGAAGATGATAGATTTGAAATAGTTAGAGGAGATGATATTAGATATTGGTATCTAGAAGATAGGTATAATGGGCAGATGGGGTCGTGTATGAGACACGCTGGATGTCAAGAATATTTTGGAATATATACTAACAATCCAGAAAGATGTGGTCTTTTAATATATCATGATGATGAAAAAAGTAAAAAGATTTTAGGAAGAGCTCTCGTGTGGAACAATTTATTAAAACCAAGTGGAGATACACAAGAAGATAAAAATCCATATTGGCTTTTAGATAGAGTTTATGTTGTCGCTAATAGAGCAGCAGATTTGCCTCCTATTTTTCATAAATATGCTATAGATCATGGATGGATTTATAAACTAAATAATGACTTTTTGTTGAACGGACAAAGAAAAACAACATCTGTTGCGATTCGTTTAAAACCAGTGGAGTATAAATATTATCCTTATGCGGATACTATGTGTTATTATACACCATCGACAGGAAGAGCTGCATCTACAGCTGGAAATCCTGCAAGAGATCCCAACAATCCGTCTAAAATTTTTCCGAGATATTCTTTGAGGAGTCAGGGTGGGGGAGCACAACATATTGGATAAAAAAAATAAATATATAAATAAAATGAGCACAGTAGCACCTTATAAAAAATTTCTTAATGAAGCTGATGAATTAATATCAGAAGAGCCTAAGAAATATGTTAAAGGAGAAAAGAAATTGATGAAATTATTCTTATCTCCAAAATTAACAGATTTTCTTAGAAAAATGATAGCAACAGGAGATTTTCAAGTAAAATCTGTAGCTAATAGAATTTTAGGTCTTAAACAAACAGATGAACTTTTCGATCTGTCATATGTTGACGTTGATGCAAATAAAGACGACACAATATCTTTTATGCCATCAGCTCGAGCATGGCGCAACATGGATTTCGTTGATCAAGAAGATGCAAATATAGAACCTTCACCAGATGATCCTTGTTGGAAAGCTTCTGGAAGACAAACTGTAGCTATTGGAAAATTTGTGAATAAACTATTTGATGATTTTTCAGATGTTGCTGTTGCGAAATTCGTTAATGCTTATAAAGCTGAAATTGCCGCTACTCAAATATTCAATAGATTTAAAGTAGTTAGAGGACAAGATATTCGTCACTATTATAGTGAAAAAACCTACGCTGGTAGAGAAGGAACTTTAGGTGGTTCGTGTATGAGACATGATAATTGTCAGTCATTTTTCGATATATATGTTGAAAATCCAGATAAATGTGGTTTAGTTATATTAACAAACCTAGATAATAAACTTATAGGTAGAGCTTTGTTGTGGGGTCCTCTTAGAAAACCCACAGATAAAATATTTATGGATAGAATTTATACTATAAAACAATCAGACGAAGAATTATTTAAAAAATATGCGGTTGAGAATGGTTGGATTCATAAATACACACAACAAGCGCACGATACTTCTTACGTAGAAAACGGTCAAAAAGTCAATAAATCAATTGCTCTTCAATTAAAACCAAAAGTTTATAAACAATATCCTTATATGGATACTATGAAATATTATAATCCTGGAACGGGTAGATTAGGCTCTGATCCAGGAAATCCAGTGCCCGAGCATAAACGTTTTTATTTGGAGGCTACAGACGGGTCTGCTAGAAAATTAGATTAAAAATAATGGTAATTAGAAATTTTAATGGTTATATTTATGAAGATTTGGCTACTGTAAAAGAACTTCCAATGTTCTATTCGCCAAAATTTCGCAACATTTTAGAAAAAATAGATTCTCCAGTGGCTAATGATTTATTAACTTTAACCAAAAGTGGAGAAAAATTTCCAGTATCTTATGCTGATTTATCAGACAACATAGATTTTTTAACAGTTCTTCCAGTAAATAGAGTTCCTAGATTAGAAGGAGTGGCGGAAGAAGATTTAGAAGATCCAAAAGATGATAGCGTTGTATGGCGCGAAAAATTCAGACAAGAAGTTAGAATTGGAGCTTTTGTTACAAGAATTCTTCCAAAATATGCTGGATCAAAAGATCTTGAGAATTTTGTTCATCTAGTCAAAGGTAAATTAGATGCTGCTAATTATAATATAAAATTAGTAAGGGGTGAAGAAATAAGATATTGGTATCATGTAAAAACATATTATAATCCGAATCCAGGATTTGAAGAAAGACCCGAAGAAGGTGTGTTGGATGTTAGGACTCCATTGATGAGATCTTGTTTAAAACAACCAGAAAAGCAACCATTTTTCGATATATATGTCGAAAATCCAGATAAATGTGGATTATTAATAATGACAAATAAAGACAATAAATTGGTGGCGAGAGCTATCGTTTGGTCTGATATTTTCATGGTAGATAATCCGCAAAATCCTACAAAAGGAACTATAATGGATAGAATATATTATTCAAACGAATCTGATGTAAATATATTTATTGATTATTGTAAGGAACACGGTTGGTGGTATAAAACAAATCAAGCTAAAGGATGTGAAACATTCGTTGTGAATGGAACAGTTATGAATAAACCTCTTACAGCCAAATTAACAAAATTTGGACATTTTGACAAATATCCTTACATGGACACTTTTTGTTATTATACCCCCGATACAGGTCGTCTAGCGACATCAAGGGGAAAACCAGCTAAAAATCCAAAGACTGGCGAATTCTTTGAAAAATATTTACTTCAAAAGACAAATGGAGGATTTAAAAGGTTATTACCTAAGTAAAAATAAACAAATGGTGAATGATATTATATAACTATAGTGATTTCTTATTTGAGGCGGCCGAAAAAATACCTCTTATTCTTTCTCAAAAATTAGAAAAAAAATTATCTGTTATAAACAATCCAATATCTAAAGCTATTTTAGATACTAAAACAAATACTTTATTATCAGATATATCTTATTTGGATTATTTTGAAGATAAAGATAAAATAGATAAAATTTCTTTTTTGCCTTCAGGTAAAATGGAAAAAGAAGGAATAGAAAATTTTACAGCTAAAGGAAGACAAGAGATGTCTGTTGGTAAGATCGTGAATAAATTATTTCCAGACAAATTTACTCAAAAAGATATAGAAAATTTTGTTAATGATTTTAAAGCAGAATTAAAAAAATCTTTTGTTAACATAAAATTGGTAGAAGGTGAAGAAATTCGTTATTGGTATTTGGATAGTCGTTATGCTGGAAGTCACGGCGATGTAAATAGTTCGTGCATGAGACATAAAAACGCTCAACCATTTTTTGATATTTATTGCAATAATCCCGATAAATGTAAATTGGCCGTATATTTAACAGATGATAATAAAAAATTGTTAGGAAGAGCGTTGGTTTGGTGGGGAATGCGTAAACCTACAGGAAGAGTTTATATGGATAGAATTTATACAATTAATGATGCTGATAAAAAACTATTCATGGATTATGCTGTTTCTAATAAATGGTTACATAAAGCTCAACAAGTTATGGGAAACCCAGCCTATATAGATGAAGGAAAGACAATTTATAGTTCAGTAGCAATACAATTAAAACCACAAATGTATAAATATTATCCATCATTGGATACTCTATCATATTATACACCATCAACAGGAAGATTGGGTTCTAATGCTGGAAATTACATCCCGGGGAATCCTCGTTATATTTTAAATAGTACTACAGGAGAAGCCCGCAAAATAGACAAATAGAATATTACTAAAAAACAACTAAAAAATAATTAACCCCGCATGGATTGTGAGATCAAAGTGTCCAAATTTAAGGACATTATTGATAATATAACCAGTACAGATCAAGATTGTAATTCAAAAACTATAAAACTACATTACAAGTGTGAACCAGATGCTAGATGTATAAGAAATATCATTTCTTATCTGCGCTCAAACGAAGATTGGAAAAATTATAGATTTAATGAATACAGCGTAGGAAAGAATGATTCTGGATTTATTATCACTTTTGGTTATGTAGCTCCGAAAACAATGATTTTTTCTAAATAAGACAATATATTTATAATATATAGTTGGAAAAATCATCCAAAAATATGACTACAGATAGCATTTTTTATATATTCATCGAAGAACAAGACGAAAAATGTGTTATTAGACTCGTACAAAACTTCGAATGGAAAGTTGAGCTCGTATCTGGAAATGAGCCTGACGATTTATTATTCTCTTATTCCAATAAATTTCTTATTGACGATATATTGGACGATTTAAGAAATCAATATGATTACGTTGAAGAAATTTCTTTCGTAGACATAGAGGATTACATGTCCTAATATTGGAAAAAATCCACTTTTTTTTGTTAATATATATCTTTATATTGTACCAAAAAAATACAAAATGTAAAAGATATGAAAAGAAAAAATGAAGCAAATGAAATTGGTATTGATGTTTTCAATATCAAAGGAGTTGATAAGAAATTAAACAATCTTCTTACTTTCGATGATTTTGAAAAATCATTTAAATTTAAAGAACAAAAGGTAACAAAAAGAACTGATGTCGGATTGGACATTTTAAATGAATGGAATAACCCATTTAAAAGAGTGGATTCGAGAATTTCTGAAATTTTAAGAGTTCAGGGAACTGAAATGGATCAAAGAGATGACAGAGATAGAATATACACCAAAGAAGAATTAGAAGAAATGGATAAAGAACGTCTTTCCGATATATACCATCAAATGTGTCATCCAAGAGGTAGGGATTGGTAATCCATTTCGGTGAAAAATAATATAGACAGATATGAAAAATATAAAAAATTTTGAACAATTCAATGAGCAGCACGTTATTCGTCACGAAATCGGGGATGAGTATGAAATTTTTGATGATTTGAAATCCCAGGAAATTTTATCTTTGATAGATGATATTAAAGATAAAATTGAGAGTGGTAAATATCATGTAGAAATTTATGATGATAATTATGAGATATACAATGCAGAAAATGATAGAGTTTATTATTTAACATTTGATTATGGCATCGAAAAAGTGATGCGTCAAATTTCTTTATTGGGGGAATATGCCCATTTACACATCATAAATCCTTATGGTGGTCCCAGAGAAATAATATGGTTTAAAAATTTTGAAAAAAAATATAGAAAAGAGTTCTTTAATAAACTCAGGGAATTGGGAAAGGTCGCTAATAAAGCAGCCAAAATTACAAAAACTAAATATCGCTCAATTTAAAAAAATAATTAGTCATGTAATGTAAAAATAAAAAAAAATAATAAATAATAAAAAACAAAAAAATAATATAGACAGATATGAAAAATTTAAAATTAGAATTATTCAACTTTAAAAACAGATTGACATTTGATCAAACTGATATATCAAGCTTAGTTGAAGGATACATTATCAATTACGATAATTTTTCTGAAAAAGAGCTTGTTAAGTCCATCAATGAGAAACTTTTAAAGTACACTTATGATACTGATGTAAAAAGATTTCTAGAAAGCTTGGATTCAGAAATGAAAACGTATCCATTAGTTTACGAATTAAAAGATCTTTATAAACGTGTTGAGAGAGAAAATCAAGGTATGTTATATCGTCAACCTCTTAACACAATATTAGAAATCATCAATAAGCCGGATGATGATGCTCGCATGGAATCAATTCTCAATGAGCTTCGTGTTTATGATTGGGTCCCACAAATTAAGAGCTTCGTATTTAATTTAACAAAATCACCATTAGAAAGACAGAATATGTCTAACAGTGGTAAGGGCGATAAAGTCTTCACAATCGTAGAGAAAGTAGAAAATGGTTATATGGCCTTTGTAGCTGATAGATGGTTCATGATTGACGACAAAGAAGTTAAACAAATTTTAGCTGAAGATTACATTGCAGATGATGATAAAATAAAAGAAATTAGAGTACTCGAACAATGTATGAAACTTTCAACCATTGAAAATGAAAAAGTAACATTCAAAATTGACGAAAACGTACAATTAAGCCTTTCAACAAAGAACGACAAAGCAATGTTTATCAATGAAGAAAAGTTAGACGCTGAGACAACTCTCGAGAATGTTTTTAATTCGCCTATCATTCCTTATTTAAAGAGAGATTACTTTTTATTAATCAGCACATTAAAGGAAAATTTAAATAACCTCGTAGAATTAGACATAGCTTTAAAGGTAACAAACATTCTTAATCCTTATTTAGAATCATATGCTTTCAATTACAAAGACAAAATGTATTTATATGCCAAAGATATTCGCACTGGTAGCAGTTTCTATCAATATGAATCAGTTAATGAACTTATCAATGATGTAAAGAAAGATTTAGATTATGATTTAACTCATTTCTTCGAAAACAAATTATCCAATGAATTGAAAAAATTGAAGACCTTAGAAGATAGAGAAAAATCTATCGAGATTAAAATTAAGGACATTAATGAAGCCATCGATGAACTCAAAAATGAGCAAGCTTTATTAGAATCAGACAAATCATTGAAATTAACTTTCGATAATTTATTAATTCATAGACATAATCTATACAAAGAATTAAACGTCACAAAAGACGAAAAAATTCAATTTAAAAAATCTTTAATTAAGTAATTATCAGGCCTTTATGTAAAATGCTCATATTATATATATATAATATGAGCATTTTTTTCAAACTTTTTTATCCCCTAGGCATATAAGGTTCAATTTGATTATTAAAGCGTTGCAAGCATCGTATTAAAATACAGAATTTCGTAGTAAAATCAAGCTTTTCAAGCCACTTTCAAGCCACTCTAGCTATTAAATATCTAACAATTTTTACTATTTGGTTTCCTAAAAAATAATAAAAAAAGCATGGCTAATTATCTTGATGATAATGAACTCTTCTATGAGATAGTCCTTAGTAAAGGCCGCGGCGTACTAACTAAAAAAGCAGAACGTATGTTCATATTAATTGGAGAAAATATGATAAGAAAAAAGAATAATATGTATAAGACGCAAGACGACAAAAATGATTGTTTACAAACAGGCTTACTCTTTATGTTTGAAAAATGGCAAAATTTTAATGAGAAAAAATATAAATTAGCCCTTCCTTATTTCTCTGAAATTTTCAAACGTGGAATGGCACAAGGATACAACGACCTCACAAATAAAAAGACTAATCAAGAAAAAATAGTAATGATTAGTCTTGATTCTTGTAATGATGGTGAGGGATTTCATAATTTATAAAAAATAAAAATTTAAATGAAAAGATTTTTAAATTTTATAAAAGAAAGTAAGGGAATATCTCAAATAAATAAAATTTATACTGATTATTTTATTGAATATTATAAACAACTCGGGTATGGTGAATTTACAATAGAAGATAGTGATGATCAAAGATTACCTTTGACTAATTGTTTATTGATAATAAATAAAGAAAACCCTCATGCGTTATTTGATCCTACACAATCTTTCATAAAAAAAGAAAATGATAATTATTATTTATATAATATAATCTTTATTATAAGTATAAACGATAAAGATGATATTTGGTTATTAAAAGAACTCATATCCCATGAAATAAATCATTGTGTAGAATATTATAAAATATTGAAGTGGAACGAAGAAAATAAAATTGATTCTAAAATAGTTCATGAAATAAAACCAAGACATCTAGCTTTCAAAAAGATCATTAATGAAATAAAAGTCGAAACTAATAATCCGTTTTCATTTTTTAAACATCTTGTATACCTTTCTTTAGACAGCGAATACAACGCGAGAGTATCTCAACTTTTTCAATTTTTAAAATCTATCGACTCTAAAGATAAGAAGGTATTGGAAGAAAAATTGAAAACATCAAAATCTTATAATGCTTATCTACAATTAGAAAATTTTAATAGTAAAGATTTTATCAATGAGTGTATAAATAAGATAGGATTGGATGGGATTATAAAAATAACAAAAGATTTAAATAAACAATTGTTAATAAATAATTTTAATAGGTTGACTTCATATAATTTTATAAATGATGATGTGATAAATTATGAAGATCTTATCAATTATTATAATAAATGGGAAAAAATGTTTAAATATAAAAATAAGAATCATATAAAAAATCTATATAGAATGATAGATGAGGTTATTAATGATAATGGATTAAGAGAAGGTTATAAATTTGAAGAAATATGACCTTTTTATTTTTATATATAATGTAAAGATAAAATAAATATGCACAAAGATAAAAAAATATTATTTAATTTCAGAATTCATAAAGAATTGTATGATTATCTTTCTAAAAAATCTAAAGATAATTATACTACAATGACCCAATATATTATTGATCTCATAAAAAAAGATAAAGACAAAAATGATAAAAGTTTGTAGTAAATGTGGTGAAGAAAAAGATATCAATAAATATTGTGTATGTGACGAATGTAAAAAAGAACATAGAAAACAATATAAAGAAAAAAATAAAGAAGCGATAAAAGCTAAAAATGCTGAATATTATATCTTAAATAAGGAGAAGATAAATAAAAGAAATATAAATTATTATTATTTAAATAAAGAAGATGTATTAAATCAAATAAAAAAATATAAAAATGAAAACAAGGGTAAAATATCTAAAAACTATAAAATATATTACGAAAAAAATAAAGAAAGATTAATACCAATAAGAAAAAAATATTATGAAAATAATAAAGAAGAATATTTAGAAAAAAGCAAGGAATATTATCAAAATAATAAAGATAAGCATAAAGAATCTGTAAAAAATTGGATGAAAGAACATAAAGAAGAATATAATAAATATAGACGTCAAAAAGTTTCGGAAGATAGAAAATTGAGACCATATTTTTATGCTTGGAGAGATGTTTTGAAGGGTACTTTAAAAAGATTAGGAAAGAAAAAAGAAGGACATACAATAGATATTTTAGGATATTCTGCATTAGATCTAAAAGAGCATATCGAAAAACTATTTCTACCCGAAATGTCATGGGATAATTATGGCTTATGGCAGATTGACCACATTAAAGAAGTTTGTACTTTTGATAAAAATACTCCTCAAAATATAGTAAATGCCCTAAGTAACTTGCAACCATTGTGGAAAGAAGACAATTTAAATAAATGGTTTGAGTTAAAAAAGAAACTGAATAACTATGGGATATAGAGCTAAGCCAAACCGCCCAAACGTCTATAAACAGGGAGCATATAATATTATCAATCTTGATAAGTATCTTGGTGATCCATCATGTGTATGGTATAGAAGTAGTTGGGAATATAAATTATATTTTTTTATGGACAATGAGTCACGTGTTCTTCACTGGAATGTAGAGGGCATGACAATACCATATGAAATAAATGAAAATGGTCATTGGGAAACACGCAGATATCACCCGGATTGCTACGCAGAAATACAAAAATTGGATGGAAATATAAGAAAAGTGGCTATAGAAATAAAACCACACGCTGAGACCGAACCACCAGTAATGCCCAAAAGAATAACAGCAAAATCTTTAGAAAATCACGAATATCGTATGAAATTATTTCTTATAAACTTTAACAAGTGGAAAGCCGCTAAAGAGTTTTGTACAAGAAGGGGAATAGAATTTTTTGTTATGGACGAAACATTTTTTGACGGTCATAGTGTAAAAATATTTTAAAATATGGCGGAAACTTTTGGTAAATATTGCAGTGCGTTGTTGGGTGAATACAACGATAACATGAAAAGATTGGTTGAAGACTCTACTGAAATGATATTCACATTTGTTCTGAAAAACCCAAATCTACAGGTTAGAAGATCAAAAAATGCGGAAATAATTAAAGGTAAATTTTATTTAATACAATATAATTATAACGGCAATAAAATATGGTGCCCTATATTTGTAATAGATGATAGATATAGCACCGAAAATCAAAAGCGCATAATATATGCCGTGAATTTTGATTATCTTCCATATCGTTATAAAATAGTTTATATAGATAAATTATTTAGAATTTTCCAAAACGAAATAGATAAACATAAACGCAATAATGAAGATGGAAATACCGTCAACGAAGAAACTCCGCTAAAAGTTAATTTTGAAGCGGTCTATAGAACTCTAAAAGATAACGGAAATTTTAATTATGCCATAACAGCTTACGATTATTCTAAAATAGTAGGTTTAGATAGTAGTCCACAAATATTTGGAGTGTCAACTACAATAATGAGTAGATTAATTTTTATTAACACTAGAATAATTAATAAACGTGTTATGATGGACACTTTAAAAGATAGCGATGTAGAAAGAGAAAAAGAAAAATTAAAAGAGATTTTAAAAGCCTACGAAAAAACGGCCTTTGATTATGAAAATGATGTGAAGGAATATTATGAGCAGCTTAGATTACTTGAAAATAACTACAAACTCTACGAAAATCAATAATCAAATTGGCCGAAAAAAATTTATATATAGAATAAAAAATAAATAATATGAAAAAGGTTAAAACATTCGAAGAATATAGATATTTGAAATTAGATCCGTCTAAGAAAAATGTAAAGGATCCTAAAGAACCCTTTTTCAATGAACCTAAATATGATTATAAGAGAAAGAAAGAAATATTTGGTGAAGTTCCAAAACATGAATTAATAGAAATAGACCTCGATGTTGTAAATAACATAATAGAAAGTCGACCTAGTTTTGGGGAGATGGTAGATTTTGTTTTGAAGAAAATTAAAAAATACGCCGAAGATTATCAGTCTTTCATGATCCTGCACACGAAAGACGAAGATTATCTTGATAGTTATCTAGTTTTCGCGGACCTTGAAGACAATGATATAAGAATTCTCGATAGATTGGGGTTTGGCATATACATATATGATGATTCAAACGAGTATAGTGAATATTTCAGTGACAAGACTGAAGTATCATGGGAATGGAAATAAAAATTAATAATGGTAGAATTAGATTTTGAAAATTTTATTAATGAAAAAATTGGAATAAGAGATGATGTCGTGATTCTATCTGAATTCTTGTATAATTTTTTGAAAGATAAAGACAAAGAGAAAATTGTAATAGAAAATAATTTTCCGCCGACTACTTTTAAAATATCAAAAATAATTATACAATTTATAAATTATCAACATTTAGGAACGTTAGATGAAAAAAGAACAAAATTAACAAACGATGGAATAGAGATATATTTGATTTTCAACAAAACGAATGATTTATCAAAATCTATCATTTATCATGAATTGTCTCATTTAATAGAAAAAGAAATAAAGTTATCTAAAAGAATTGATGATTTTAAGAACGTAATAGCAGCGTCGAAAATTTCTAATTTTTTAAATAATAAAAATTTTGACAACCTATGTAATATGATATATTTATCAGACGATAGTGAAATAAAATCAATAACCCATGAAGTTTATGCTTCATTCGAAGGGGGGTTTAATATATTAAAGGAGAACGGGTGGAATAAAAATGATATATTCAACTTTTTAATTAAAGATTCAAATATTAAAAACGTGTACGATAGTATGATAAATTACAATATATTTGAAGATTTAAGAGATGTATCAGACAAAAACAAAATTAAATTTTTTAATGATTTAATAAACTGGGATAGAAAAATTATAAGAGTTAGAAAAAAAGAAATTCCAGCTTTTTTATTCATTAGATATCAAATATATCAAATTTATCATAAAAATAACAAAATAAGTTTAAATGATATTATGTACAAAACACAAAAGCACATAAATATGAAAGGAATGAGACTTAGAAATAATATCCATAGATTATATGGTTTATTAGAAAATAAAAATTAATAATTAATAATGGCAAGTTACGATCGTTATAGAAACAAAGACCAAAATCAGCAACAAGGCACAACAACTAACTTTGGACTGTTTAACAGAATATTAAGAGGACTCTCCACTATGTTTGGAGGTCTCGAATATAATGACATGCGTATTAGAAATTCCTATTCTATTGGAGTACACGAAGAAACTACTGATGTTCTTTATCAACCCAATAGTTCTAACATGTATGATTTATTCACAAAGAAAACGATAGCAAGATTTCTAGACAAAAAATCTATCGCTTACCTTGATAGAACATATCTGGATAAACGTAAAATTTTAAGACAATATTCGATCAAAGATGAAATAAAAGATTTTATCACACAAATCGCAGATGAATGTATAATTTATGATGAAAATAATAATTTTTGTTTTGTAAAAGATCTTCCAGATTCATATGAACAAACAATAAGACAAAAATATCAAGAAAATTTTACAAAACTTATAAACACATTTAATTTCAACGAAGGTCAAACCGCGTGGAATTATCTTAAAAATTTATTAATTGATGGATATATCGCTTATGAAATCATATATGATGATAAACAAAAAAATATAATTGATCTAGCTCCAATCGATCCAATTACTTTGATTGTAGCCACAGATCCAAATACAAATACTATGATTTGGATTCAACATCCAGATAATCCAGCACTTAGAAGAATATTACTAGATTCACAAATTATTTACATTTCATATTCTAATAATAATGAATATGGTGAAACTTCATATGTTGAAAATTTAATCCGTCCGTTCAACCAATTAAAGATGATTGAGCAAGCTAGATTACTTTACAATATTAATCAAGCTTCAATTTATAAGAAATTTGTTATTCCCGTTGGAGGTTTAACTCGTCAACAAGCTGAGCAACAAATTTATGAACTGATGAGTGAATATCACGATGATGTTCAATGGGATGAAAGAATGGGTACGGTTTCCATCAATGGTCAAACCAATATTCCATTCAGTAAGGACTTCTGGTTCCCCGAGGGGCAAGCTGGTACTCCAAATGTTGAAATTTTACAACCAACTCAAGTTAATTTAAATGAAGATATAGTACTTCAATGGTTCTATAAAATTTTAAAAAGAGCAAGTAAACTACCTTTCCAACGTTTTGATGAAGATCAAGGTGGTGGTTCCTATGCTTATGACTCGAGCGCTGCTATTACTAGAGATGAAGTTAAATTTAAGAATTTCATTAATAGAATCAGAACGATATTTAAAGAAATTATTACTAAACCTTTAAAAGTTCAAATGATTCTAGATTTTCCAGAATTGAAAGATGATGTAGATTTTAATAATTCAATCAGATTGGAATTTATTTCTGATACATTATTTGAAGAATGGCGTCATTTAAAGAATTTAAATGAAAGAGCTTCCATAGCTCAAACTTTAAGTTCTTCATTAATGGGGGCGGATCAACAACCATATCTAAGTATAGAATGGATAATTCGTCACATTATGAAATTCACAGAAGCTGATATCGAAGAAAACGCTAAATATAAAGCCATGGAGAAAAGAAGATTAGGCGGAGCTGGCGCTGAAGGCGGTGAAGCCCCTGGTGGTTTCGGCGGAGGCGGTGGAGCATTCGGTGGCGGTGAAGCATTCGGTGGCGGTGGAGCTGAATTTGGCGCGCCAGCCGGAGGTGAAGAATTTGGAGGCGGCGGAGCTCAATTTGGTGCTCAACCAGGAGCTCAACCGGGAGCTCAAGCGGGAGCTGGTGGAGATCAAGCAACTCCACCTCCACAAGGCGGAGGAGGGGGAGCGCAAGCACAAACTCCCACTTTCTAAGTTACATAAAACCCAGCCGACTTGACTGGGTTTTTTATTTGGAAAAATATGACATTTATATCTTTATATATACTATAAAAGATAAAGATATGGAAAAAAAGGACAAGAAATTATGTAATTTTTGGTTGCCTAATGATATTTATGAATATTTGAAATTAAAATCAAAATCCGAATACATGTCTATGACGAATTATGTGATTCAATTTATATTAAAAGATATGAAAAATAATAATAAAGAGAATGTTATTAAGTAAAAATGTCGAAATTATATTGAACGGTGCCAATTTTAAACATTTCTATTCTTTGGGATATGAAAATTTAAAATCTGGAAACAAATTAATTGTACCGGTTGAACATTTAAGTAAAAATAGTAAAATAATTGTATCCGTTAAATGTGATATTTGTGGGAATACAAAAAATATTTCATATTATTCGTATTGTAGAAATATAAAAAATGATAATTATTATACTTGTGAAAAATGCTCATTTGTTAAATCTAAAAAAACAAGATTGAATAAATACGGAAACGAGAATTATTGTAATAAAGATAAAATAAAAGAAACAAAATTACATAAATACGGGAACGAAAATTATTGTAATAAAAATAAAATAAAAGAAACAAAATTACATAAATACGGGAACGAAAATTATTGTAATAAAGATAAAATTAAAAAAACTTTTATTGAGAAATATGGAGTCTGCAATATAATGCAAAATGAGTATATTTTTAATAAACAACAGATAAGTAGTTGTTTATTAAGATATCATGATAAAATGAATCTCTATTACAGAGGAACATACGAACAGGACTTTTTGGACTTTTGTTTTGAAAATAATATTAATATAAAGTCTGGTAAGAGAGTTTTTTATTTGAAAAATGATGAAGGACATTATTATTTTTCCGATTTTTATTACGAACCTTTAAATCTTATAATAGAAATAAAATCGAAATACACTTATGAAAGAGACCTAATTTTAAACAAATTAAAGAAGAAGTATTGTGTAAAACAAGGTTATAAGCATATATTCATAATCGACAAGGACTACAATATCTTTGGTAAGTATCTTTCAATCAATTAATTATAAAACAAAAAATTTTTCTCTAACTCTTCTAAACACCACTAAACAGAGGTGTTTTTTTATTTAACAATACACTATCCTTTCAAAATGGAAAAAAGGGGCTTTTTTCTGTTAATATATAATTAAAAAATAAATAAATCAAGCATGAGCATAAAGAATGTTCTAATTATTGAAAATTCAATAAATGGTCTGCAAAAATTAAACGAATCCGTTGCTCCTTCCGGTAAAAGACAATATATACTGGGCGGTATATTTACAGAATTCAACGTAAAAAATAGGAATGATAGGATTTATCAAAAAGATAAATTTTTGCCGCATTTAGAAGAATTACTAGAAAGAAAAAATACTCTGGGTGTTGTATATGGTGAATTCGATCATCCAGATGTTTTTGACACAAGTTTATCGAGGGTATCTCATACAGTTGAAAAAGTTTTTTATGTCAAAGAACACAATAGAGTAGATGGTGAAATCAAATTACTAAACACTCATTGGGGTAAAGAGGCACAAGCTTTAATAGACGATGGATGCCCGATTTTTGTTTCATCTCGCGCAGCTGGTATCACAGAATCTAATGGTGAGGTGACTATAAAAAAACTATTCACCTACGATGCAGTCGCTGATCCAGGATTTAGCTCTGCAAAGATGGAACTACGCACCTTGAATGAATCTCTTGGCTTAAGAGGAGTAAATGAAGGTGCCAACTTTAGGATATATGACATATCCGACGAGTCAAAAATAAACGATTTGTTCAATATGGATAAAAATGAATTTGTAACAAAAGAACAGATGGAAAAGTACTCAAATTATTTAACAAATCAGATCACAAAAACAAAAAGTGAAATTAATGAAGCACTCTCCAATGGTGACTTCGATCCCGCAAAGTTACAAGATCTGTATGAAAAGTATGATGCTTTCCAAGAAGGCTTTACTAAAATAGCCTCTTATCTTGACTATTTGGCAGAAACAATGCAAGTCTTAGTACAAGAAAACAAAAAAATTAAAAAAACAAACGAAAAGTTAGAATCAAGATTGGAAAAAACAAGAGTTAAAACAGATAAAATTATTGAACATAATGACTATTTAGCTGGAGAACTCGAAAAATCAATCAATTACACAGAGTATGTTGCTGAAGCAGTTGATAAATCTATCGACTATTCAAATTACATCGCTGAAACATTAGACAAATCAATTGATTTTTCAGAATATATCGCAGAAAACGTTGATAACACTATCAAATATTCTGAATATGTCGCAGAAAATCTTGATAAATCTATTGATTACTCACAGTATATTGCTGAGAATCTAGAAAAGAGTATTGCTTATGGTGAATATATCGCTGAGCATGTTGATAACAACATTAAATACGCAGAATACATCGCCGAACATGTTGATAACAACATTAAATACGCAGAATACATCGCCGAACATGTTGATAACAACATTAAATACGCAGAATACATCGCCGAACATGTTGATAACAGTATTAAATATACTGAATATGTTGGTGAACAACTAGATAACAGTATTAAATATTCTGAATATATTGCTGAGAATCTAACTGACACTATTGCTTATAGTAATTATCTAGCTGAATCTATTGATAAGAATGTTGAATATGGTAAATATTTAGCAGAGAAATTAAATACTAGAGGCAGCAGATTAAACGAGCAAGTAGAAACACCAGAAGAGAAAATGGGTAATTTTAAAACAGATTCAGTCGCAAAATATTACGACGAAGATGAAACAGACGACATGACAGAAGCATCACCAGTACAGGGCCAGGCTCAGCCACAAGCTCAGCCACGTGCACAAGCTCAACAACGTGCACAAGCTCAACCAGTTCAAGGTGAAGAAGGTGAAGAAGGTGAAGATATCGATGTTGATGGAGTGAATGCTGAAGAAGTTCAGGATACTGAAGAAAAGGCAGAATTAACTCCAGGTCAAGTTGTTAAGATCGATGATGATAAAACTGGTGAAATTTTAGCTACAAACGCTGATAATGGAATCGCTGTTATTAAATTATCTGACACTGGTGAAGTTCAAGAAGTTCAAGAATCAAGATTAACAGTTATCGGTGATAAAATCTATGATTCAGAAAATACATTAAAGAAACTTATATTAAAGCAAATCAATGAGTCCAAAAAACGTAAGGCATCTGATGAGACCGAACCTCATTTCTTACTATTCTTATCTGAAAAGAAAAAGGCAGCTTATTACAACCTTTCACAAGACGATAAAGAAAAAGTAATTGTTGCAATGAACGAAAGCAATGGTTATACAAATGAAAATGAAGTACTAGGTATTATGGCTAAGGCTTTAACCGTAGCCGAGAGAAGCTTTAATGACACTTTGATCGACAATATCCCAGGCGATCTAAGACCTATTTGGGAAAGTTTACGTCCAGAAGTTCAAAATAGTATTTTAAGTAGTGCGCAATTTTATACTAATTTGAATGAGGAAAAAATGGAAAGTTTCTGGAATTCTAGAAACCTCCATGAATATGCAAAGAAAAACATGGGTAAAGTGACTTTGTTAACAGAAAGCAATAACAAGTTCGATAACACTAAACTCAGTGATGATCAATTAGATGCATATTTAAAAAGATTAAACCAAAGGTAATTATATATTCGATTGGCATTTGGAAAAAAATGACTTTTTAAATCAAATATATAATAAAAAAAAATTAACAAAAAATGAATTTTTTAGTTGACAATGCGAAAGCAATAAAAAAATGGGCTCCTATTCTCGACGCTCTCAAGGTTGTAGATGATGATAAAAGAGCATGGATGTCCGAGTATGCAGAAATGCATCAGATGAATGAAAATGTTGGCTATGCCACATTAAATCAAAATGGTATGGGTAGAGTTATCGCTCCAGTTATCTCAACAATTCCAGGTTCAACTTGGCAGGGTGGTGGTACAATTGGTAGTGGTGACGTAGCTCAAAACCTACTTCCAGTAGCTATGAAGATTGCTGCTCAGACAATTGGTTTGGATTTAGTGGCTGTAAAACCAACAGCTTCTCCAAGAATCGAATTGCTCTTCGTTGACTTCAAATATGACAACGCTTATGGTGATGGTGTACGTGAAGACGCGGAAGCAAATCAAAGACCTCTTGTTTTTAAAATCCACATTACAACAGCTATTGATGCAGCTTTAAAGGCAGCTATTCAAGCTTTCTTAACAGCTAACGCCGTTCAAGAAAGAGTTGGTGGTTTATCAAAAAGAGTATGGGTCGACATTTCCTCAGGTACAATGACAACCACAGCTCCAACGACTTATACAAACATGATGGAATTCCTCGGTTTCTCAAGAATTGATGGATATCCAATGTTTAGAATCTATCGTCAAGCTGGTTTCTCAGTTGGTAACTTAGTTCCACAAGACGCAGCTCCAGCATGGCAAGCAAGTTTGAACACATTCCCACAAACTGGCGCAACGACTACTATATTAGCAACAGCTATAATTAGTGGTATTACACTTACAACTGGTGTAACCATCGAATTAATCTCCTTATTGGAAGATCATATTCCTGGTTTCTCCGCTGGTTGGACATCCAACATGGAAAACGGATGGGAAGGCCCAATGAGTAGATATCAGGATGAAAAGATTTATCCGGGTGTTATTGGTCCAGACGTATTCACCAAGTCAGTTCAAGTTGGTGATATTGAAATCTCCTCAACATTGAAGAGAACCCAAATTGAAGATATTAAAGCCTCAACAGGTATGGATATCGTTCAAAAATTAGAGGGTGTTCTTATCAATGAACTTACTCAAGTTATTTCTAAGGAAATCGTAGGTAAGATCAGAGGTTTAGCTCTTAAGAACAGAGTTTCTTACACAGCTCCAAAGGCAGTTGATGGTGTAACTTCAAAATTTGATCTCAACGTTGATAATTATTTATTAACATTAGGATCAACTGGCACAATTGGTGGTGTAATGGGTGAAACTACCCATAGCATCCAAAGAAAGCTTATTGCCAAAATCAATAACGCTTCCAACTTTATCGCAACTGATGGTAGAATTGGACCAGCTCAATATATCGTAACAAACGGTAACTTAGCTTCCGTTATTCAAGATATCGCTGGTTATACAATCAACCCAGTAAATGCTGGTAAATTAAACACCAATGGACAACTTTACCCAATGGGTAACATTGGTAACATTGCAATCTATGTAGATCCTTACATGAGATGGGATGATAACTATCTTTATTTAGGTAGAAAGAATAGCGTTGACCAACCAGGTCTTCTCTTTATTCCTTACTTAATGGCCCAATCAATTTCTCTAATTTCGGAAGCTACGTGGGCCCCACGTATGTTAATTCGTAGTAGATATGCGGTAGCCGATATTGGATTCTTCCCAGAAAAGCAATTTATGGCCATAAAAGTTACTGATAGTAACGGTGTTCTTATCTAATAGTTTATCTATTATAATACTAAAAAAAGACCTCATTTGGAGGTCTTTTTTTTATGCAAATTATTTTGTTAAAAACATATAAAAATAATAATCTGGGCTATTAAAAATTAATATATAAGAATAAAAGACTGTGACATAAAAAATGATACTAACAAACAAAATTGAAATTAAAACCACTAATAAAAATATTGGTTACTATAATAGTATTGGATTTGATGTTAAATCTGGTGATATGATAACTATCATTCCAGAACAATTACCAAAATCATCTAAACTTAAAATTGAAGTTGAATGTGATAATTGTCATCAAAAATTAAATATATTATACCATTCATATTTTAGAAACATTGAAGATGGAAGTTATCATTGCAAAAAATGTTCTTCTTTAAAAAGTAAAAAAACATCATTGGATAAATATGGTGTGGATCATCCATTGCAAAATGAAGAAATCAAAAATAAAGTCATTCAAACCAATATTCAAAAATATGGAGTTGAATATCCTTCTCAAAATGATAATATCAAAGAAAAAATAAAACAAACTTGTTTAGTAAAATATGGTGTAGATTCATACATGAAAACACATCAATTTAAAATTGATGGAAAAAATACAATGATTAAAAAATATGGAGTTGAACATCCCCTCAAGAGTGAAGAAATAAAAGAAAAAATATCTTTAACATGTTATAATAAATATGGTGTCCCATCACCATTAATGTCTGATGAAATTAAAATGAAAATTAATCAGTCAAAAATTGATAAATATAGTGATAAGAATTATAACAACAGAGATAAATATAAAAAAACTTGTTTAGAAATATTTGGTTATGAAAATCCTATGTCTAATATAGAAGTGCAGAATAAAGTAAAGAAAACTATGTTAAATAAATATGGAGTTGAATTTGCTGCTCAAAATGAGGAATTATTTCAGAAAATGCTTAAAAATGGATATAAAATAAACAAATATGAGGATTTATATTATCAAGGAGAATATGAATTGGACTTCTTACAAAATTTTTATAGTATAGGAATTAAAAGAGGGAATCCCATAAAGTATGTATTTAATGACGAAGTTCATATTTATTTTCCTGATTTTTATTACGATAAATTAAATCTTATTATAGAGATAAAATCATTAAAATGGTATAATGAACATTTGGAAAAAAATTTAGCAAAACAAAAAGCCTGTCAAGAACAAGGATATAATTTTATTTTCATATTAGATAAGAATTATGAAATTTTTAAAAAGATTATAAATCATATTATTTATGACAAAGAACATTCTTGGCAATATGATATTAGAATTAATAATAAAGAAAATCATGAAAAAATTAATATAAATGAATTTACATATTTTTATGTGCCAAATGAAGACAAGAAAACATGTCTATGTATAAAAGAATTTATCGAAGAACATGAATGGCTTGGCAAAATGCCAAATAGACCGACTCATAGATTCATAGCAAAATATAATAATGAAATAGCTGGTGTTGTTATAATGGCAACTCCAAATTCTTTCTCCAAAATGTTAGGAAATAATACCAAAAATATCGAAAAATTAATAAGTAGAGGAGCTTGTGCTTCATGGACTCCTAAAAACTTAGCATCATCATTGATTATGTGGTCTATAAATTGGATGGTTAAAAATACTCAATTTAGAATTTTTTCAGCATACGCTGATTCTGAAGCCAAAGAATTAGGGACAATTTATCAAGCTTGTAATTTTATTTATCTAGGGAAGAAATATGGAACTAAAGATTTATATTTTGATTTGAATAAACCAAAAATAGGTTGGTTCTCTAGTCGAAATTTTAGAAAATTATCGATTTATAAAAGAACATCTAAAAAATTGAATATTCCGAATAATTGGAAATTAGTAAGTCAAATACCCATTGATATAAAGATTATTTTGAATAAAGATATAGAAAAATATAAAAATACTTGCATAAAAAGAGTTGTTGAACCAAAACATAAATATGTTTATATATTAGGAGAAAACAAAAAAGAAACAAACCATTTGCGCAAATCATTCTTCGAATTAAATCCAGATTTAGCAAATCTAAAATATCCAAAAATAAGATGAAATCAATCTGAAGTTATTTTTTTTAATATAAATAATTTTCTTAATTTTATATATAAGAATAAAACCAAAAATTCATGGAGAACACAGAAAATAATGCTTTGAAATTTATGAATTGGTGGGAAAATTACTGTCTTCCTTTGAATCCACCAGAAGATATAAAAGAAGAACTACCAATGATAATGGTGGAGTATGTAGAATATTTAGATGAAGACAAATATAATTTCAATAGCTCAGATGAAGCTGGTAACTTTCTTACTAGAAGAGAAAGAAGACATCCTTTGGGACTAACTACATCAAGAGAAAGATTGGTATTAAAAATGAGACTTCCTGCTTATATTACTAGTTACGCGCAATGTGTTGAAAGTGGAAATGTAGATGAATGGATTAAGGAAAGAATAAGATTATCTGACAAGAGGAATCGCGAGATGGACGCTGAAGAAGAAAGAGAAAGAATTAAGAGCTATGAAAGTTGGAAAAAATTCAAATCATTCTGAAAGTTCTAGTTTCATTCACAGGCCATAAATATTTATAATCGTTGAAACCATCGTCATTGGGAAATTTTGGCAAATAGAATTCCCTGTCTTTTTGTATAAGTCTGCTTCGCATCGCTCTGTGGAAATTTTCATTACCAATCCACCAAGGATAGTCATAAGGTTCTTCATATATAATATAAAGCATGTTATTAACATAACCACGATTAATCCATTCAACTATCATAGCGTTGTGATACTCCGCTAAAGCCCCCATATAACCTTCCCACATCTTCACAGCGGGGTGGTTTTTCCAGCGTGTAGGATTGATTAAACAATTATATATTTGATAAGCTTCTACTCTTTGCTTACCTAATCTTTTATAGTCTAATACTTCGGCTGATAATTTGAAATCTGGATATGGAAGAAATGTCTGCATTTTTAATATAATTTTTTACAATTAATTTTCCAATTTTCGTCTAAATATATAGCTTTTACTTTTGAAAAGTTATTTATTTCATTCACTTCAATATTGTCATCGTCTAAATGAAAAAGAAAGTCTTCATTTTCTTTAAAGAAAGTGTATTTGGGTTTGAAATCTGTGAAATGAATATTATCATCTTTTATGCCTATTTTGTTCGATATTTCAAATAAATCACTATTATCCCACCCCCAACTATCAGTAGGTGGGCGTGATGTTACAATATGAATATCAAAACCTTCATCGATTAATTGATGAGCGAAATTTTGAATATATTCATTATCAAGAACATTATCAAAATCAAAAGAAATTTTCTTCATAACACAAAATTACAAAAAATAGTTTTATAACTCAAAAATTATCGTTAATTTTGTTTTTCAAAAATTATATATAGAAACAATGAAAACAATGTTTTTGACAGGATCGTGTTGGATGAGAGATAAAGAAGGAAAATTGCTTCCTTTTGTTAGAAATCCGCATTTTATAAAAGCTTTTACATCTTTTGGAGATAATTTAGTTTATCCTCCTCTTTATTGGTATGAAGGAAATTATATGTTTCCATATCTAGAAAAAATAGTCGAAAAAGAGCATCCAGATCTTATTATAGGATATTCTGCTGGTGGGCACACAGGTTTTCATCTTTGTAATAAATATAAAATAAAAGGCATTCATTTTAATCCTGCCATTGCTCATACTAGTGAAGCTCCAACATTACAAATAGCAACAGATGAATATAAAAATCTTTCAGTATTTAACGATCAAGTTATCGTTCTTGGAGAAAATGACAGAAAAGATAGGGGCGGTGTTGATGCTCATCATGTGTTGACGCTTCTAGAACAGAAAAATTTTAATGGTGAAATTCTGGTAATTCCAGAAATGGGTCACGAAGTTCCAATAAATATATTTAAAATATTATTCGAATACTATAGAAATATTTGGTGGGGAAATTCTAAACCATCACCGTCTGAAGATCAGACTCTTGTTGACGTTGACGTTTGATAAATTTTATAATTCTCTCTGATAATATTAAGTAGAAAGATATTAACATCACAGATGATGATATTAGATAATATTTTAATAAACTTAACCAACTTAGATGAGTGAAAATACCTAATAAAAACGCACTGACACCAGGGGCAAATATTACTATTGCAATTATTGTCATTAAAGCTAAAGCGAAGATTGATCTCTTTACCCACAAGGATCTAAGAGCTTTTTTAGCATCATATTTATAACAACAATACATGACATTATTCACGAAATCATCGGAAGGCGTGGAATCTTGTTCCACCTTTCCGATGTTCTTTCTTAAAAAATCGTCAAATGCGTTCATATTGTTTATTTATTTTAGTCTTCGAATGTCGCTTCTTTGGGAGTTACTGGTTTTAAAGAATCTATTTTCATAGTTACAGAATCATCTTCAAAGGTTGCTTCTGTTGGAGTTGTTGGTTTTAATGAATTAATATTCATTTCTGTTCTTGTAACAGGAACTGCGATCGATGATTCATTATCGCTTCCAGCAAAAGCTACTAAACCAATTAAAATTAAAATTAAAATTAAAATTACTTTTTTCATATCTTTGTTTTATTTTTCTAGATTAGACGCTCGATATGAAAAAAGGTTACATTATTCTGATATGAATTTTTTATATTTTACGATGAAGTTTTCTCTGAGTTTATAAATATTTTCATTTTCATATAGACTTTTTATCATCTTTAAAAGATCTTTAACACATTTAATTTGCCCGTTATTTATATCATCTCCAATTATATCAGCATAATCTTTTAAATCTATACTTTTAATATATTCAGCATATTTATTTATTGGAATAACTAGCTCATCGTGATATTCTTCATAACAATAAAAAGAGTGAACATTTTCCTTTGGATTTACTTCATTATGAGTATAAAAAACATAGGTGTCTGTTATAGATGAATGATATTTTTTTAAAAAATCATTTATTTTATCGCGCGTTCCACCAGAGCAATAACTATCATCCACAAAAACAAAATTTTTAAAATGAAGTTTATCTAGATTTCTTTGTTTTAGAATAGTTATTGGATTATTTTCATCTTCTTTTACTTTTCTAATTTGTCCACTAACTACCAAGACTCCACCATCAAATTCTATTCTTCCTTCTTCCATTAATTTATATACCCATAGACCGAAATTGCCAGACATAACAATATTGAATTTATTTCCTAATTCGGATTCCATTTTAAAGAAGATATATGCTATCATATCTATGTTCTGTGGCTGAATAATAAATTCATCCAATCTCTCTAAAAAGGGGAACATGAAAATTGCTATATTATCGTTTTTATAAATATCTTTAATAAAAGAAATAAAAAGTTCAATATTTTCTTTGTTTAGATTCTCATCTCCATCAGAATAAATATCATCTTCATCCTCAATTTTTTGAGATAAAAGATCATCTACACATTTTTTGATTCTATCTGTCATTTTACTTTTCTTTCAACTCGAAATTGGTCGTTTGGAACCAAGGCCAATATTGATCAAATTTTATGAGCACTCCTTTATATTCTTCTGTATCAATATATCTTATATTAATGATTTTATAGTATTTATCACTTACATTTACTGTTGAACGCCAACCCCCATCATGATCGCGGTAATAATTTATACCAGTTTTTTTAACATAATCGCCAATTTGAAAATTTTCAACTTCATCTATTGTTGATGATGGTTCTTCTTCACTAAATTTTCCTTTATCGTACCATCTTATACCTTCATTGATAACAAATTTTTCAAAAGATTTTATCATATCATCTTTTTTAGTTCCAGCTAAAGCTACTTGATAAGAATATTTCATTGGAGGCCATTCCAATTCTATACCAGCTTGTTTCATAGTTTCTGTTATATTGACACCCATAGCCTCGGGTCCTGTTGTAACAGCACACTCGGGATGCTCACGTTTAAATTTTATAATTTCCTTTTTCAATTGAACTCTTGCTGTTCCCTGCCAATATAAAACACAACGTAATTGATAATCTGTCCAATCTGGATGTTTAACGCGCATTTTTTCAATATGCTCGCCAATATCAAATCTGTTCCATATGATGTAAAAGGGTTTTGTAACATCAAAAAAATCTTCTAATTTGGGTAATCCCGGAGGGCACTTATCTTTACCCCAATTAGGACAACCCTTTGGGTGATTATGATATGGTTTTCTACATAAACCTCTCACATTATAATCTATTATGGGTTTTACTTCACTGTACATGTTCTAAATTTGTTGTTTGAAACCAAGGCCATTTTCCTTCTAATTGGACAATTTGCCCCGTATAACCTTTTATATTTGTGCAATAGTCTGTTTTAATGATAGTGAAGTCACCATACCCCTCACTCGTTCTCATCCAACTTCCCGGATTATTAATAGAAGTCTTTTCTTTATCGAATGCTCTATCATTCCACCAACAACAATCTCCCGAAGAGAATAATATTTTATCACCAACTTTAAAAGATGTATCTTCTTCTTCCATTTTTTCTTCTTCACTAAATTTTCCTTTATCGTACCATTTTATTCCTTCATCGACTTTTTTAAATTCTCTTATTATAATAGGGAAATTCTTATCTACTTCCAAAACCCCATACTTCTTGGTAACAAATAATATAATTATTTTTTCCTGTTTCTTAGAAAGAGCTGGTAATAATCCAAAAATTTTTCCTTTATATAACCCCACATTATTAGTTTTTGAATGAAATTCTACTTCTTTTCCCATCAACAAAGTTCTAATAGAATCTCTTTTCTCTCTTAAATATTTATACCAAAATTGAGTTGTTGTATAGGTTTCTTCTTTTTTGAAGTCCTCATTTATGAATTCTTTATAGTTATCGACCTTTTTCTTTTCATATTCTCTTTTATAACCATAAGATTTAATATTTATATTTCCAGTATCTATTTTTTGAAATTTTTGTTTCAATATTTGTATTTCTCTTAAAAGCTCTTTTACACTTCTTATCTGCCCTTTCATTATTTGTGATTCTAAAATATCATATGGAATTTTTTCTTCATCGATATTATTCAAAACACTCAATAATTTTTTAACTGGAAGCATGTCACCAAGATGATAATCGTAATATCTATAAAGAGAATAGACATCATTGCGTTTTTGAAACCCCCCATCATAAAAAACATAAGTTTTAATTATTCTGGCATTATATTTTTGAAGATGTTTATCTATTTCTTTTTTAGTTGAGCCCGAATAATAACTATCATCCAATAAAACAAACTTAGAATTGTAGACTCTATTTTCATTTCCGCCTATTATTTGGAAGGTTTTGTTTTTAATACCGCTTCTAAGTGATCCACTAACATGAATGACTACTCCGTTTATTTTTATTTTTCCAGTTTTTATTAAATTAAAAACCCAATCTCCAAACTTTCCTGTTACAATAAGATTAAAATTGTTTCCAAAATCTTGTCTTATCTTGTCAATAAGATGATAAACCATGTCAATATTTTTTGGATCACGAACAAATTCGTCCATTCTGTCAAAAAAATTAGATCCGCCTTCTGATTTTTTCTTTTTTAGATCGTTTACTACGTCTACAATTTTATTAGTATCTTTCAATAATAGATCCATTTTATATTTTTATTTTAATCATTCCAATCTTCTTCTCCATAAGGATCCAATTCAGATATTTTTATATCTATTGAATTTATATCTGCGAAGGGTGGTAGGAGTTGAATTTCATTCGTTTCTGATAAAATAGCAAACACATCGTTTTTTGTTTCCTCATCCTCTACAATTAGAATATCTTTAACGCTTGTAGATATTTCTATATCTTTTTGGAATTTTCTTGGTCTTTTAAATTTAACATCTTTACCAATAAACTTTTTTAAATTTTCAATAAAGGGTTCTACTTTATAATAAGTGTGTGAATAAAGAGTGTTATAAACATTCATTTCATTTCCTTTATCATCAACAAAAATAATATTACTATCACTAGTTGGATGTTTTTCACATAGTTTAACGTCCACTATTCTTCTCATTCTAACTGTAGCGTTTCTAAACTTACCATTCTCGCTTGAAATTTTAAAGAAAATCAATTCTCCAACTAAACCATCTTTAAGAACTTCAACCATCTTTGATGTAAGCTTCATATATTCATCAGCAAATATATTACCAAATCTTATTTCATCATTGAAGATATTTTTTCCTGAAATTTTAGCCTCATTTAAAAACTTTTTGAACATTTTTATCATGGACCTATATATTAAACTTATAAAACAAAAAAAAACACATTACTGTGTTGTAATGTGTTTAATTATTCAAATTGGATTATATTAATTATTGAATGATCTTACAATCATCTTTCCTAATGTAATTAACACCCGGCAAATCACTTTTTACGATTTTCCATCTTTCTTTACCATCGTTCCATCCCCCCTTTGTCTTATCTTCAACTACTTGAAATGTTTTATTTATATAATCTTTATACCAGCATAACGGACTATCACATTTTATGATTTGAACAGTATACTGTTTTTCTTGTGGATTAAGATCCTCATACAATTTAATATGTCTTTTCATAGATTTTATTTTATTTTTTAATTTTTCTGATAATATATTCACAAATTATACCAGGTATATCTATTTCAGATATTACAGCGAAAGTTGGGAAATGCGGCGATGAGTTGGCTTCCATTATAAAATATTCACCAGTAACTTTATTTTGAATAACATCAAAACCAACTATATCACATATTAAATGTTTTGATATGTCTTCACACATAGCTAGAATATCTGGTGGCAGACTTCCCTTTACAGCTTTTCCTCCCCTAGCTACATTAGCTCTAAATTCTTTACTACCCTTTATTCTTTCTTTTTTAATAACAAGTTCTACTTTATTCTTTATTGATATGACTCTATAATCGCCATCATTTGGAACAAATTTTTGAATCAACATTAATCTATTACTATATTTAAATGTGTCCATTAATTGATCCATATTATCAACTTTATAAACTCCTTCTCCTCTATTTAAATTTACGTCTTTGACAACAACTGGGAAACCAAACTCTTTAACACTATCCAAGACTTTTCTAGTAAGTTTAGTAGCCATAATAGAAGGAATATAAGGATATCCTAAAGATTGTAAAAGATGCATTTCATATGCTTTGTTATCCAAATCTTTATATGTTCCATATTTTAAGTATGGAATGTTGTATCTATCTAAATAATGAATGAGCATTTTTACAATTGTTGAGAAATTTGCCATAAAACCAAAGAATACGAAATCATATTCTCTTATTTTCATATTATCTATATAATAGTCATCATTTATTCTATAGACATCATCATATGTGCAAAAATCAACAAAAGAATCTGGTAATTTTTCTCTAAAAAGAATTGGAAATAAATCTGATAATGTTTTTTGACCTCTAAAAAAATTGTGTTTGTCTTTCTCACCATGAGTGTCAATTGGCAAATCAAATTGTAAGAATAAAATTTTATATTTAGCTTCTACTTCCTTATCTATCTTTTTGAATCTGAACATTTTAAAAGGAATTTTATATCCAAGATCTATGTGAGGTTCACCTTTGGCATAAAATCTACCTCTACTATCACATACAGATTTCACTTTATGAATTTGTTTAGCTTTTAAAAATTCTATTTGATTTTCATTTAAATCACTATGATCTTCACATTTGACATAATCACCAACTTGTATGGGAAGTTCGTCTATGTTATATATTATATCATCTTCTTCAACTTCTTCTTTACGAATAATCACATCCAATATGTCCTTTGGAATATATTTAAAGAATGGATGTTTTTCTAATTCTGACTTCTTTACTTTCTTCTTTTCTTTTTTCTTCCCCAAGCCATCACGTATTTTCTTGAGAATATCTTCTTTTTCTTTTTCTTTGCTTTTAAGATCTTCAAAGGGAATTTCTAGTTGTTCACCTTGATCACTAGTCTTTTTAGTTTTGGTGTAAGGAAGTTTATATTTTTGATATGGTGGTGGAGTGTCATCTTCATCCCACCAATATGGTTCCGCAGACTCTTGCGCCTTTTTATTTTTCTTATTTTCGAAGAAAAAAGAATATTTTTGAATAGATGTCATAAAAAATAAAGCTTTACTTTTTAATATAGGTCGTATATTTTGTTTTGTTTTACTTATATATTAAAAAATAAAAATAAAAAATGGGGATAAATCTCAAAAAAACATGTCGTAAAAATTGGCGAATCCTAACTGCGGTGTATCCACTTACGCTAACCCTGTTGGTCGGCGCGCTCTTTTAGGTTTTACTCGCCAAAGTTTATATATTTAATTTATAATGTCAATTTTTTCTTAATCGTTATATTCTAATTCTAATAATAAATCTTCTTCTGCCGCCTTTAATTCACGTTTGTGTTCTTCGAGTTGATCGTGATCTTTCATCATAAAACCTTTATATTTTTTTCTATCGCCATAAATATCAGTCATTTTCTGATTTACAATACCGATTTCATTTTTAAATACTGTGTCGTTTAATAACTTAATATCTGTTGGTTCGATATCTACGCGATGACCATTAAATACTGCAAAGTCTTTTGTTGGAGAAAGAATGCCTTTATATGAATCTGCTGATATATTGAACATTCTCATACATGTTGGGTACAAACTTGCGAAGTCGTAACAAGCTGTCCAATTTGCCATTCCTTTCACTGGATCTTTTACCCACCCACCTTTAACAGATTTTTCTGCAGCTTCAACTACTGTTTCTGGAAGACTTTTTTCCAATCTACAAAGAATAACATTCTTTTCTTCCTTTAGTTTTCTTCTCAATATTCCTTCAGTAACAGGAAGAGTGGAATAAGCATCCAATATTTTAATTCTTGATAAAACAGAAATACCATATAAAATATCAACCCATTTTGTAGTTTCGTGTATTTTTTGAACTAGAATGGAGTCAACCGCGTTATAGTAAATAAACTTTTTGTAATCTGTTGTGGATAAAGTCTTCAATGTTCCTTCATAATTGATTTTCTTTACGCCTAAAATACCATCAGCGACAAAATCCAAACTATCTGATTCTTTAACTTTAATGGTTGAATTCCATTTGCCATATAATTCCATATAATCTACAATAATACGGTGGGCTGGAAGCTCACAAAAAGATTCTTGTTTCTTTCCGCTTTTATTATCTCTTTTAAAAGGTGGACGAAGTAATCGTGTATGAGATGCACTAGCGGGATCAACTCCTATTTTTCTAGCTCTATTAACTAGAAATACCCAGTCATATTCTGTGAAATTCCATCCAGTTATAACTGGCATCTTTGGTACATATTTTTCAAAGAAATTTAATAGCATTTCATATTCATTCTTATAACGAATGAATTTAAAATCATAATCAGCATTAAATTTAACAAAATAGTTATTTATATCTTCTTTTATAGATCTTTCTTGATCCTGTGACAAAGCATTTAATCCCATCACAAGAACCTTATTTTTTGTAACTATTGAAATGGATTGAACAGCACTTTCAGCCAAATGTGGTTGAGGTTTTTTATCAAGAATTTCATTTTCAATATCAACGAAGAAAATCTCTGGCTCGACATATTTCAAAAGAAGATCTTGCTCTTCTTGTGGAAGACCATCTATAAAATCATATACAGAATAACGATCTGGATTTCTTGTGTATATTTTTTTAACTGCCTTACCATCCCATGTTACATATTTCCCATCTTTATCTTTATCATCATCATCACAAACAATATATTTGGTTGGATTCGGCCATTTGTAATACTTCATTTTTATCCAACCGCCTTCGGATATATATGAAATCATAAGTTGTTGCAATTTATATTCGTAATCAACTAACATATAATTTATTTTTTGATTTATACGAAAAATTAAAGATAAAGTTTATGAAAAAACCCAGAGTAGCGAATTCTGGGTTTTTAATTAGCCGTAGCTAATAACAGTCCTAAACTGTATATTTTAATATCCACTATTAGATCCATATTTTATTGGTCTAATATTAAAATGGGTTCTTAATATGTTTTTTGTTTCTTCGTCTCTTTTATTATACCATAAAAGCATGTTTTGTGTATCAACAAGTACTCTATTTCTTCTTACTAAATCCACAAGATCGGATTGTGATCCTTCATTACCAAACATATGAATATCATCATCATCTATTGAAAAAGCTACAGACTCGGAATTATCTTCACCGGGAGAATTTTCTCTTGATTCTTTTACTATATATTCATTGTTAGAGTTTACATCGTATTCACTAAGTAAATAATCTAAAATTTTCTTAGATTCATCATCCAATTCTTCAATTCTTAAAGCAGAAGAAAAATCTTCCAAATAATCATGAATTGTATCTTTCATTATATCTTCATGATTTTTAGAATAATCCGAGCATTTATTGAAAACTTCAACAGCGTAATTTAAAGATTGACTATATTTATCAAAATTATTAGAATTAAAATATTTTTTAACATCGTTTATAGCGTCTAATAGTTCGATTTCTATCTCACCTCTATCTTTTTCCCAAAATTTTTGAGAAATTTCTTCTTTTAAAAAATCATCAATATATTTTAAATTCTTCATAGTTTTAATTATTATTTTGAAATTTCATGCGGATCAACATATTGTGGTGTTCCAATGTTATCAAATTTAACATAGAATCTATTCATCGGATAAAATGGATATTTTTCTAGATTTTTAAGTTCATATATTTCTACAACTTCTCCAGTATCATAAAGAAATTCACCCTTTTTAATTCCTTCTGGTGATAAAGGATCGCCTGTCTCCCACACTTTTACTTTATCTCCGATTCCTATTGTTTCACCATCGACTTTTATAGGGCCTTTTATTTTCCTATATTTAGATAATAAATCACTTATTCCTTCTTTTAGAATTGGCGTAAAATATTGAACCAACATTCTTTTAGCTTTATAATCTCCAACACTAGGTTTGCAATTATGTTTATTATATAGATGTCCTATTTTATAGTTTATATTATCACAAACTTCTTCACCACATTCAGCGCATTTTACTTTCTTGTGAGGGCGTGGAAGAATATTTTCATTCACATTGCCAACGAAACTTTCGAAAGACTTTAAATGATTTAAATTTATATTTTTCATATTTCAGTGTTATTTTTATTATCTT